>Ga0334883_1000459_pt1 | contig 73783 bp, 93 predicted proteins | sample GraSluR1_MG_6_FD_207230 | JGI IMG/M metagenome (GOLD analysis project Ga0334883, IMG submission 207230) | Sludge microbial communities from methane-producing bioreactor in Wageningen University, Netherlands - Granular Sludge_09_05-R1 | ecosystem: Engineered > Bioreactor > Anaerobic >... | reverse complement strand
CCGTTGTCAACGAGAGAACCCTTGGGAGCGGGGGCCTCAACCGTCGGAGGCGTAGTCGGTGCAACTTCGACGTTCACCGGCGCGACTTCCTCCTTCACAGCAGGAGCCTTCGCCGCAGGAGCCTTGCCCATTCCGATGCTCGGAGCGAACTTCTCATACCACGCCAGCGGCGAAAGATCGGGATTTGCCTCGCGCCTCGCGGACGCCACTACACCCTGCGCCATCACCGCGCTCTGCGCCTCGGCGACTTCCTCGGACGTCCCGGCGGCGATCAAATCCTTTTTCACCCGCGCCTTCACCAATGCGCGCTCCGCATCGACGATCTCGGCGTCCTGCCACCAGGAAGCGGGAGCGGGGGTTAAGGGAAGGGGCGTCGAAGAAACCGACGTCGAGGAGACGACTTCCGCATCTTCCGCAAGCGCCTTTCCCACTTCGTCGAGCACTTCCTGCGCATTGTTCCCGTTGACAACAACAGTACCCTCGCTGGGGACCGTCACTTCCACGGTAGTGCTGGAGGGCGTCTCGTCCGATCTCTTCCGCAGCTCTTCTTCCGTGAACTTGATATCGTCCAAGTCAACAGGCGCTTCGACAACCTCCGACTCGACGGGCGCGCCCTTCGCCTCTTCGGCCTTCGCTTCCTCGGCCTTCGCGTCTTCGACGGCGGAGACGGGGGCGTCGATACTTTTCCCGTTATATGCGTTCAACACGCGCAGCGCGCCGTCGTAATCCTTTTCCTCCATGAACGCGTCGGCTACGTCAAGAACGCCATACTCGGATTCAGCGGCTTTCTCCTTGTCAAGACGAACCTTCGTCTCGCTCAACGCTTTGAAAGCAAGCGCTTTCGGCGTGAATATCAACGCATCGGCTTCTTCTCCGCGCATCTTCCCAGTCATCAAGTCTGTTGCTTCGGTATATTTCCCATCTTCTATAAGTTCCTGCGCTCTTTGAAGAAGGAAGTAATCCCGCTGAAGCCCTTCTGGCATCAGTGCGATTTCAAGTTTGTCCACACCGTCAACCTTATTGAACTTAGCGACGGCTTCCGCGTTCTCCATAAAGGATTTTCCGCGTTGCGAAAGCACCACTCCGGCAAGGAAAGATTCCGTGACCGCAGATGATTTCCCCTTCAAAAGCGATTCTTTCGTAAAGTTGACAACGCTCCTCGCGGCTTTGCCAACCCCTCCATAGATGAAGCGTCCGAGAAACCCTTGCACTGCGGAATCCCTTAATTCGTTCTCCTTCAGCGGATCGCCGGTGGCAAGACTCGTGATGTATGTCTGCCCCATCTCTTCCACCGCTTCCGGAGCGCCGCTCGCGACGAACGGAAAAATCCTCTGCACAGCTTCGCGCATGGTTTTCGCAAGCACTGTTTTCCCCGGAATAGCCTTCGCCACGCTCGACGCAATCTTCCCAGTGCCGAACAGCAACCAGTCACCAAGCGGATTCGTCACAGAAAGAAGCGCAACATTGCGACCCCTTGCCGCTTCCACGGCTTTGCGCATCTCCTCCGGAGACTTCTCTCCCTTTTCAATCAGGCGATGCAGTGCCTGCCCCGCTTCGGATTCCGCTTCCAACCCACTGTTGATAAAACTCATCGTCAACGCGCCGACGATTCCGCCGAGCGCCCACGCCGCCCCGGAGCGTATGGCGCTTCCTATGGTGTGTCCGGAACTCTCGATAGTGTTCAGTATCGCATTGTGCCAATAACCCGCCGGGCGCTCGTACTGCACGCGGTTCTTTTCACTCCACTTCGCCATCGCATCCGCCGTTTCCGCAAGATCGACGACGTGTTTGCCGACCGTTTCGCGCAGCCTTTTCGCTTTTTCAAAATCGCCCTTGCGTTCCGCCGCGTCGGCCTGCATAAGCATTGCCGCTTCGACATCGGTAAGACCGGACTGTCTCCCGCCTTCAAGAGAAAAAGGAACAGCAGGTTCCGACTTAATCCGCGCAATATCCTCTTCTGTAGGACGGCGCGTTCCCAGATAAGCGTCCGTCTCCTTGAATATGTTTTCAGCGCCTTTCGCCTGTCTCGCTTGTTCTTTTTCAAACGCAGACACAAGCGTGGATTTCGACATGCTATCGACATATCCCGGAATGATGTTCCGTATCGCCTTGCCGAAATGCGCGGAGTCCAAATCCACACCGGAAAGATCGATCAAATCATCCGGCCCCGCATACGAACGCTTCGCTTCCCTCTTGCCGGAGACAGAAGGAGATTCAGTCTCCCCCTTCGCTTTAATAGCTTCCGCTTCCTTTATCCTGGCGATGTTCCTCTCCATCTCGTACTGCCATTGCGGATCGGACATCTTCTCAAGCAGCGATCTGTCCGGAGGAAGTTCGGCATCCTTCTCCACGACCGGCGACACCGCGCTCGCCAGCACCCGCCGCACGGCTTCCTCGTCGGGAAGCGTTCCGGACGAAGCCATGTCCACCGACTCCGGGATATACAGCCCCATGCCGCTCTTTTCCCTGCGCTGTCTCTCACCGGCATCGAACGCGGCTTGCAGCTTTCGCTCCGCTTCGGCCTTCGCCTTCAGCTCCTCCGCGCGGCGGGCGGCGTCGGCGTCGTACATCGCCGCAAACGACATCGCCTTCGGCGGTTCCTTCTCCCGCACAGGCTGATCCGCCCCGAGCAGCACGTCCCGCACACCTTTCGCAGCCGCGACGACATTCCTGTCGAAAGCGCGGTTCACGAAATCGCCGAACGTCGTCGGGTTCTCAATGCGCCGCGCCGCCTCGGCGCGCAGCGCCGACTCCATTTCCCAGACTGGGTCGGGAAGGGCGGGGGCAACATTATTCTTCCTCTCAGGAAAAACGGCATACGGCGTAATGCCGCCGTATGCGTCCGGCTCCTTCTCGCGCTTGAAAAATCTCTCAAACAACGACGGAGCCTGTTCTGGAGTTTTCACCTCGTCCGACTTTTTCCGAGCAAGCGTTTGAGCATATGTTCCACCGAACATCGGAGCAGACGAGAGAACCTTATCAATATCAATATCGGAGAAAAGGACATCCAGAGGACTTCCCGCCTTCGCCTCCTCCGAAGCGAACTCGTCGTCAAAGAAATTTTTCACACGCGAAACCTCCTATCGTAAAATCCCGTACACTATCCCTGATTTCTCCAAGTTCCCCAAAACTTCGATGAACGTTTGTCTGTAAATATCTTCCTGATTCTCGTAAAAAGCTTTTCGCGTCATCGGATCACTCTTTTCAGCAGCGGCCTTTTTCTTCCTGAAAAGCAATTCGACCCCCTGTTCGACAGCTTGCGGCCCATACGCCGGAACCCCGATCTGACTCGTGAACTTTAGAATATCCTCTTCCGGATACCCCACGCTCGCCAGTCTTGGGTAATGCATCTCGATGAGAGCTCCCACGCTCTTCTTCAGATTCGCATAATCCGGCCCGGAGTCGACGACACCCGTCCTCTTCCTTCTTTCGGCCTCGACCGGGTCTTCTCCCCCATCTTTCCCCTTCGGCGCGGCGAACCACGGCAGAACTGTTTTTTTCAAATCCTCGTTGAAAGCGTCGACAACCTTCATCCGTTCAACGTCCTTCGCTCCCTGCGTCGCCGACACGCGTCCCTCCCTCACAGCCTTGGACACCTTTTCAATAGAACCCTTCGGATCGGATAGATCAAGTCCATCGACCCCAAGAGGCATACCAGTCTGTATCAGCTTCCACGAGTTTTCCCTGTCGACCAACGCCACATCCTGCGCATACTTCCTGTCCTGCAACGCCCTGCGCCGCCCCATGCTGTTCGCGTCCAACGTATCCGCCCTGCGGAACTCGGCGTCCTGCGCCCCCTTCAACCCCTCGCCGAGCACCGAAAGATACCCGCCGGTATTGCTGAACATCGAACCGTCGCCCGACATCGCTCTCCCGTCCGGAGTCATACCCGACAGCGCCAACAGCCCGTTCGCGCTTCCGAGCTGCTGCACCAGCGCCGGGAAGAGCGCGGCGTTCCGATGCACATCGCGGTTCGCGTCGGACACGAAGAAGTCCGCCGCTCTGTGGTAATCCCCGGAAGCCAACCCTGCCAACTGATCCTGCGTCGCGTGCGGCGCGTACTGCTGCAATGCGGGAAGCATTCCTTTTACGGCAACCGTGGTGATCGCCTTGTTCATCTCATCCGGATTCATCCCGAGCCGGGCGTACACATCGTCGTTGAAGATGTTCCCCATTGGGATACCCATCTCCAGCATCTTCGGCGCGATGCTCCCGAGGAACGCCATCTGCGCCTGCTCCTGCCGTATGCGCGCCTCCTGCGCCGCACGCTCCTCCTCTATGCTTCTCGCGAGGAGCGTGGAAAGCAGCCCCGGACGCGAACCCCTCTTCGGAGCGCGCGCCCCGGACAACGCCCCGACAAGCGCCCCCACGCCGAGAAGACCGGCGATATCGTCGCTGCCTCTAGGCATCAAACTCATCAATCTTCACCTCCCCGCGAGCGTCCATGCCGCCTAAAACGGCGAGAAACCTTCCGGAGCGGGAGCGGGCGCACCCTGCGGAGGAGGCCCCTGCCGCCCCTGCCCCTGTCCGCGCGCCTGCCCCTGATTCTTCATCATCGCCTGCTCCGCATACGCCACAAGCGCCTGCGGATCACGGCTCGACGCGAAGAACAGCCCGGTGCGCTTGAAGTGCTCCACCGCGCCCCCCTCATCCAGAGGACGCCCCTGCTCGTCCACGGCGGGAACGAGGAAGAAAACTCCCCCCAGCTCGATGATCATCACCGCTCCCGGCACCATCCGCTCCGGCCCCATCGGCCCCGGCTCCAAGCCGCCGGGTGCGGGCGCTGGCGCTGGTGCGGGTCCTCCCTGCGGGGGCATCCCCCCCTGCGGCGCGCTGCGCATCATTTCCTCTATGAATCCAGGTCCCTGTCTGTTAGGCATTCACTCGTCTCCTCTCTACTTCCCAAACAACATCTGAAGGAACCCCTTCACCCTCGGCGAAGAGCCTCCCCCTCCGAAAAGGCTGTCCCCCTGCGGAGCGCCCTTCCCCGGCGTCCACCCCTGCGCCTGCTGCGGCGCGTTCCAAAGAAATGAAAAAGGGCCTGCCGGTTTCAGCAAGCCCCCCGTATCGAACAGATTGAACTGATTCCGATCCTTTACTTTCGGAGGTGTGAAACCTCCCCACGCCGCTTGAGGCGAAGGCGGTTTCTTCAGCCAGTCCATGCTAACCGCCCATGATTCCCTTGAGGAATCCCTGCGCCGGATTGTACAAGCTCGTCTCGGACGTGTCGCCGAATATCTCCGCCCACGGATTCTTCTTCTGGTAGTCGCTCTTCAGCCACGGCATCGGCGTCTCGTCGATGCCGCCCGGCACCATCTGCGAAAGCGTCGGATCGAGCATCGTAAACCCGGTGATCCCTTTCCCGAAGTCCGAAACCTTCTGCGGCGCGACATACGAATAGTCACGGATCGCATCCGGCGACCCCGAGAGAATCGAATACAGCTTGTTCGGATCGTATGTACTCCCGTAGTTGTCCGCAAGCGCCCTCTGCTGCTGCCGAAGCGCGCCCTCCACGGCGCGGAGCCACGAAGCGTCGCCCATACCGGAAGCCGCCGCCTTCTGCTGAATGTCGGATATCCCCTTCGCGTACTGCTTCTGCAAGTCCTGCGAAAGCGGAATCAGATTGTTGTTCGCCCACTCGTTCAGATTGTCGCGCCGCGAAAACACCCCGGTATCGAGGTAGCTGTCGATGTCGGCCTGATTCTGCCCGTACATCTGCTCCACGACGCTCCACAACCCCGACTGCTCCAACGCACCCTTCCTGTCCGTCATCCTCGCCGCCTTCGCTTCTTCGGCGGCCTTCGCGGCGGCTGCGGCCTCCGCTTCCCGCTTCGCCTGCTCCGCCTGCATCTGCCGGATAGCCTCCTCCTGCTGCCGCCGCATCTCTTCGAGATACTGCTGCATGGGGTCGGGCTGCGGAGGAGTGTAGGGGTCGGGGGTGGGTGGTGTAGGGGGGGTGTAGGGGTCGGGTTTGTCGGGGTCTTTGATCAAATCCTTTGCCCATGAAGGCGTTTCTATTCGCATTGAATACCATGATGCTCCTATGCTACCCGGCTCTTTTTTTGCTGAATTGATAACACTCCATGTTTTAGAACCCGGATTATATTCAAAAAGATTGTGCCCATATCTGTTATCCCCGTATTGATAAACCAACGCACCTTCCGGAGTTGTTCGAATAAACTGCGGCGTCCACCCAGCATCGTACCCTTCAGGCTTGTAAACGGCTCCCATCTTCCATCACCTCTCTATCCAAAAATCATATCCCACCAATTACCCTCGTTCGCGTCCTTCTGCGCCTGCAGCTGGGCATTGGAGAAATCGTTATTGAGCACCGTCTTCCACACGTTGAGCATCGTGTCCAGATACCCCTGGCGCGCATTGAGCGCATTACCGGGGAGCGCCGTCGCCATCTGGAACATCTGCGCCGGATACTGCATCTGCTGATTCCCGGCGTTCATAATGTTTCCGTAAGCGCTGTTCGCCGCGCCGACTACGTTGGAGAACGCATTGTTCTGCAACTGGCCCATCGCCGTCGCGGCGTCCACTTGCGTCTTCCCCATGTTCTGAAGGTTGCTTCCCTGCTGCGCTCCGCCGGCCATGATGTTGCCGATGAACGGGTTGTAGCTCTGCATCGTCGCTATAGCCGCATTCTGCATTTTATACGGCTGCTCAAGCCGCGCCTGAAGGTAAGCAGCGTTCTGCGCTTCTATCGTATTCGCCATCGTTCTTCCAGCCTCGCCGGAGAGCCTGGCGTTCTGTATCGCCGAATACTCGCTGTCCTGCATCCCCATCGCGGACATGCGCTGTTTCAGCGCGGCGTTCGCCTGCGCCTTCTGTCTATCGAGTTCCGCTCTGGTCGAAGCTATCGTCTGATCCCGCAGCGTCCGGAGGGTGGAGTCCACTTCCTCTGGCAGCGTGCCGGTGTCGATGTAGTGCTGGTATTTGAGCGGATTCGCCCGCAGCGCCTCATTCTGAAGGCTCATCGCCTCGTTCAGATAGCGCTGGTACGTGTTGACGCCCTCGCCCATCGTGGCGATACCAGCGTTCTGTCCTGCCTCCGACCTTGCTAAAGCCGAATCCAACTTCGCCGTTCTGTCGGCGATTGTTCCCTTCAATGCCGCCGTCTCACTGTTGAAAAGCTGCGACATCTCCTTCTGACGCTGGTTGAACACCTGCATCGCCTGCCGCTGCAACTGCCACGACTCGTCGAGAAGCCCCTTGGAAAGATTGTCGTAGTAGGAATAGTTCTCGGGGAACTGCTCGAAGAGCCACGCAGGAAGCGTCCTTGGGTCCATAGTGTTCTCGTCCGGCTGCCAGCCGGGCGTCGGCGGATTCGTCACCGGAGGAGGCGGGTAGAGGGGCCAGCCTCCGGAGCCGGTCGTCGGCGTCGGGTAGTCGGGGTTATACCCTCCGGGCAATTTTGAATCCTTCCACGTTGAAGAATCCTCCGGTATCCCGACCTTCTGCTGCGAAGCTTTGTACATCTCCTGCAAAAACGTGTTGAAGTCGTATATTTTGTTGTAGCCTATCGGCCCGTTGTACAGCGCTAGCATGTTCTGGTAGTTCTGGGCTTTCCACAGCTCGAAGCCGCTTAGATCAGTCTTTCCGTATGCCATCGTTTCACCTCCTCCTAATACCCATCTTTCGGACCATTGTCAGCGCCAGCTCCGGTATTTGCTCCAGCCTCCGGGTCATTCGCCTCGTGTTCAGCTTCAGTCCCTCCGGTTCCGTCAAAATCTCCAACATCCCCGCGACTGCCGCCTTCGCCGTACCCGGTACCGTCTATCCCGTCTCCGCCTTCGCCGGAACGACCTCCATTTACAGCTTCGTTAATCTTCCCAAGACGCTCTTTTGCATCCAAATAGTCCCGCGCAACCTTGTCGAAGTTGGTTATGTCTTTACTCATTCCGCCCCACGGATTCCCTATCGCACGGCTTGCCATCAAACCAAGCTCCGAAGAGTCAAGCGCCCCCTTCGACGCCCTTTCCGCCATAGGAGAACCATTCATTTCGTAAAGAGCCTGTAGGAACCCGTTTACCTTCGGATTGTATGCAGCTGTCGCCCCCATCAACTCAGCAATCGTGTTCCACATGCCGAGTTGATCTTTGTTTTGCATCCCGACCAAATCGACGCCGAGGTTATTCGCCATATTGACGAACCCCGATATCGCGGACGGATTCGACCAGTTCCCCTTCACCCCGGCAAGCCCCCAATCGAAATCCGGGTTCGCCAGCGCATCCAGCACCCCCGCGATCGTCGCCCGCTCATTCACGATGTTGTTGAACGTCGGGTTGTCCCACGTGTTCGGATACCCGGCCAGCGTCCCCGCCATCATCCCCTTCACGTTCGGCGTGCCGGGCTTGCCGCCGAAGAGTGCGTTGCTTAGTTGTCCCAAAATCCCCGTATCCTTCTTCGCGGCTGCCGCTGTCGCTGGATCAGAGTACCCGAGCGCCTTCCCTATCTCCGCGAGCGCCGTGTCCTTATTCACCCCGAGCGCATCGGCGATGTTGCCTATCGCGTTCTTCCCGGAGGACGAGCCGTATGTCGAAAGCGACCCGTTCAGCATCCCCGAAAGCAGCCCGCCAAGTCCGCCCTTCATCGTACCGAGCATCTGCGCGGCGTCCTTCCAGCCGAGATTTCCTCCGAGCCACTGCCCGTCCTTCATGCCGGGATAGCTCTCGCGCCCCATGAAGGCGGGATCGCGCATATCTGTGAACCCGTCATTGGCGATACCGCCATTACCGCCCTCGGAAATGATCTCCTCCAACACCTTCTCGATGGGCTTCTCCTCTTCCAGTTCCTCCTCTTCGACGACCGGCGGCTTGTACTTCTTCCACCACTGATCGAGAAAACGGAAGTCGGGGCGATAATCCGCCGTAGCAAACGGCGTTCTGTCGTCGATAACAGGGTTATGCCCGTAGTACCCCACCTGCCGTTTCCACTCGTCGGAGAAGGGGTTGTCGCTCGACATGAGCGGGTTCACACCCTGGGCTATCGCGTTCGCATATATCTCCGCAAGAACCTGTTCATTCACACGCCATCACCTACCATTTCCACCTCGGGTCCGTCGTGTAGGCCCCGTAGGCGATCATATCCAGCACGTCCAGAGCCGCGGTGCTCGCAATCCGTATCTGGAAGTTGTCAGCACCCTTGGATACCTTCGCCTGCATCAGCTCCACACCCGTCCTGTCCCAACCGGTGGATTCGGTGTCCCATTGAGAGATTGCGTCGTCCCACCCCACCGGCACATTCGCCTCCCCAGCGAACGGAATCGTCCGCTGGTACACCGAACCGTAGTCCGTCCGCACGTCGAGATACACGCGACCCGAGGAGCGCACCGAAACGGCGAGCATGAACTTCTCGAAGAAGCTCCTGTACGGCGGCTGGTCGAACGTGAACACCCTCGACAGGAACGCCTTCGACGGGTTGTTCCCGCCGCTTCCATCAGAATCCACGCCGTCAAGCTCTACGTCTCTGTCGAAACGGAGCATCGTTCCTTCCCTGCTCCCGAAGAACACGTCGTCGCCCAGGCACGCCACACAGTTCGGCGTGAACCCGGCGAAGATGAACCGGAACCAGCCCTCGGCCCCCCGGTGCAGCATCATCACCTGTCCGGATGTCAGCACCGCGAACGCAACGCCGTACCTCGCCGAGTACCCCATGTGCCTCGGTCTGTCTTCGTCGAAGACACTGTTCACACGGAGCGACTGCGGAATCGACCCGACATTCCCGATGGAATCGACCAACTGCAACGAGTAGATGCCGCCCGCCCCCGCGAACAACACGTCGTCCCCTGCTGGCGTGATACACCGGGCGTCGATGGCTGAAATACCCTCCGCCGCCTGTTCCCTCCGCAAGTAGTCCCCGTCCGCTCCGGAGAGCGAGCCGATGACTCTGTGAACGGTGTTCCGCACGCCGTTCGCGTCGTACTTGAACAGCATCAATCTATCGGTGAAATTCACGAGGCCGTTGAGCACGCCTCCGTCGTCCCTGTCCACGTTGAACGAACCGCCGGTGTACGACGGATCGTCGCCCGTCCCGTCCCAACCCCAATCCTTCGCATCGTCCACGCCGGAGTACCACACCTTGGAGCCATCGCGCTGCGTCACCCAGAGTCTGTTCGCGCGCACGCCTATCGCCCCCGCCTGATCCGGCGCGGGGTTGGAAAGCGCATGGGCTTCCAGCGTCTCCACGTAAATATCCCCGACCGCCCTGTCCTCGGGCAAGTGCGGGTCTTCGTCGAGATCGATCTCGCGCACCGTGTAAATCACCTGCAACGCGCCCCCGGTCGCCACATACAGCTTCCCGTAGAAAAGCGCGGAGATAATCGGGGAATCGTTCGTCAGCGCGTTCGTCACGCCAAGATACAACGCCCTCCCGCCGGGAGCTTCCGCCGCACAAGGAAGCGTCGCCGGTTCCTCAACCACCACAAGCGAAACCGGTTCTTCGAGATTCCAAGAAAACCACTCGCCCTTGTCCGACATGTAATACCGAACAGAAGGAGTATCATCATCGTCGTCCACCGCCTCCCTGACGGTCTCCCCGTCGAGCGTCTCCCAATCCCCCCACGACCACCCCGCGTTCAGTCCCCAGTACGAAACCCTCGGAATGGCGAACACACGACGGTCGGCGAAGAGAATGTACGCATCGGAGGAAGGAAGGTAGTCCATATTCGTGACGACGAGATAGTCCGTCCCCGTCGACGATTTCGTCACCGGATACTGCGCCTCGCCGATGCCCGACTCCGAGAGCGGGACCGGCATCATCTTCTTCGTTCCCCATCGCGTCCCGAACTTCCCGTAGGGCGACACCCAGAAGTTCACGCTGTCCACTATCTCCGTCTCTCCGATCTCGTGCGGAGGGCGCACCGTGTTCATTCCCTTGACCGGAGTCTGCAACCTCTGCTTGAACTTCGGACTGAGATTCGGCGCTGTTCCCGCAGCCTCATTTATGGGCATGGAACATCACCATCCCTTCGGGGCGGGAAGCCAGTACCCGTTGCACGTCACCAGAGGCGGCTCGCGAATCTCAAGGGCGCGCATCACATCGCGCTTGTACTGCTGATACAGGGACGCTTCCATCTGCGGCCTGCCGCCGAGACGGTTCTGCGCCTTCATGATCACGAAGTTGACAAGAAGCTCCAGCACGGCGGACGGCATCGGCACATCGTCGTCCGTCAGCGTGGACGCCTCCAGCCGAAGAATGTCCGGCTCGCGCACCAGGCGCACCGTCAGCGTCGTCTCCTCCGCGGGCGTACCCCACACGCGGAGCGTGTCCAGTCCCTCGACCGTCCACATCTCGATCTTGGAATACTCCCGCGTCGGCATACTGCCGGGGTGCTCGTAGGGGAGAACAGCGGCATCCAGCGTCACCGAAATCATCTTGAGCGGCGGACTTGGGAGCTGCACCGAATTAGCGGCGGCGAGAATCGTCACATCGTCCGTCTGCTCCACCAACGGGTGATGGAGTTCCGCCGCAAGTCTCCACGCCGAAGCGAACCCGTCGTTCAGATACGAAACAAGCTCGTCGTCCTTCCACTCGCTCGCGGTCGGTTCGGCAAGCTCGTACCGTACCTTGCGGACGATATCCGAGACTCGCATAACCTACCTCCTACTCCTTGCCTTCGAGTAGATCGAGGAGTTCTTCCTTCGTATTCGACACCTTGTACCGGATACCCCTGTTCGCGCACATCGACCGCACTTCCGCCATCGTCTTCCCAAGCAGCGCGTTCCTGTCGATACCCGACTTCTTCGGCTCCGCTTCCGGTTCCGCCTTTGCTTCCCCCAGGTCGAGACTCAGCGCGCTCTGCCGCTGCCCGACAATGGGAACCTCCGCCGGTTTCGGCCCCTCAAGCACCACCCCGCCGGAAGGAACGGAAGGCATATCCACCATGCCGTGCGTCGTGATCGAAAAACGAGGCATCCATCGGGCATACGGATCACTCCGCACCTGACCGGAAACCGTATCCTCCATCTGCGCCGAAAGATAGCTCCCCTTGTTCTCAAGCACCGCGAGAAACTTTCCCGCAACGCGCGTCTGCTTCCCTATGGGAATCCGCACCTTCTGAAAGTTCACCGCCACGAACTGCTCTCTGGAATCCCTGTCCTGGTTATCGAATACCGTTACCGTGTACATCCTCTCGGGTTGAAACATACTCATTGAAAAGCCTCCCTTTCACATATAAAAAAAGCGGGGAGACTCTCGCCTCCCCGCTCGTCGTTCACTCTCCGTTATCCGCCTGAAGGTTCCGGATCGGCTACAACCGTCACGACGAACGTCGCCGAAGCATTGAAACCGCACACTTTCGCCGTCACCGTCAGCGTCGCCGTGTCGTCGGGAGCCCATGCGGATTCGCTCAGCGTCACTTTGGCCTCATATGTTCCGCCGTCCATCGCGTAGCTTCCAGCGACCGGATCGACCGCCATCGCGGCGCCCACCACATCGCTCGTGTCGGCGACCGCAAGCGTCACCTTACTGTTGTACCACTCATGAAGATTCCCCGCCGAATCCTCCAGCCTGATCCCGATCTCGTAACTCGGCCCAGCCGCCGCTTCCGTCTCCGTTACAGTGTCAGTCGTCTGCGAAAGCGTCAACTTCACATCTCCGGAAAGAATCTTCGACATCAACTCGAAATTCTCGTTTACCGCCGCGTCTTCAAGCACGCGATACTCCATACCACCACGCTCCCGTCACAATACAAAAGGGGCGGATTCCTCCGCCCCAATCAATCGAACTATGCCTTCACCGTCGCTACAAACGTCGCGTCCGCGACAACGAAACCGAGAATACCCGTCCCGGCGGTAGCCAGGTCGGAAACCGTCAGCGTCGCCGTCTTGTTCGCGGTCCAAACCGCTTTGCTCATCGTCACTTCTACTTCAAGCACGCCGTTGGTCATGGCGCGCTCACCGGCGGCGGGATCGATGCTCGCAACTCCAGTATCGTCGGTGTCCGCAATAGCGAGCAACACCTTGCCGTTGTACCAGCTATGCAGCTCTCCGGCTGCCGTGGTCAGGCTGATGGTGATGTTGTACACCTGCGCTGCGGCAGTGCATTCAGCAACCGTCGGAGCGGCGGTCGTCTGCGAGAGCGAGAACTTCATGTCCCCGCTCATCGCCTTCGCCATCAGTCCAAAATTATCGTTCAGCGCGGCGTTCTCAAGAGTTCTGAATTCCATACTCATACCCCGTCACCAACCTTACGCCGTCACGCCGTGCTCGTAACGCACGATGCGGCTATCGTCGAGGATCAGCCCCGCCCACATGGTCTTCCAGCCGACCGTGTTCCTTTGGTTCAGCGGGTCGCTGGTATCCATCGTATCCTTCGCGCCCTTCGCCTTGATGATGATCCCGCTGTTCCCCTTGTTCAGAGGAACTTCCGCGAACGCGCCCTCGCCGAAGATGATGGTCTGGTACACGTCCACCTTGGAAGCATCCACGCTCGCCTGGATGCCGGTACTCGGCGTGTCGCCCGCGGCGTACACAATGGGAGCGTTGCTGGTGAGAATGAACCGGATCCCCGCGAGCGTCCCGACCTCACCCTCGAACACGCCCCTGCTGCTCGAATACTTATGCACCGGCACAAACCCGCCGGTCGCCTCCAGGTCCTCCAGATCGGTGATCATGTCCGTGTGTCCGATGGCGATGTACGCGGCGGGCACGGGCTGCGTCGCAATCCCGGTGCTCGGGTCGATCATCTTGGTGATCATCGGCACGTCGTTGGAGCGCAGGAAGCGGTGAATCTTCTGAAAGTCGGCCTTCTGAATCTTATCCTTGATCGTCTCCCTGGACGTCTTGCCTTTGGCCCACACCTCGTTCGTCCCCTGCATCAGCTCGTTGCGGAGCACCGTGTCGAGCGTGAGGCCCTGCTGCCGACCGAGTTTCTCGGCGGCGATGGTGATCTCCGGGTCGAAGCCCGTCATCGTCGTCACGTCGGAAATACCGACCCAGTCGCCGTACTGGTGAAGAGTCGCCGTGATCTCGCTCTTGAGAATCTTGCTGCCGACCGGGGTAATGGCCTCGCCAAGTTCGGTCGTCGCCGCCGAAAGATCGGCGTACCGCGCGAAGTTGATCGTCTTGCCGCTCTTGTCCTTCATCGGGAACTTCTCACCGAACTGCGCGTAGGTGAGAAGAGAACGCGATGTCGTCAGGAGGGTCTTCTCATAAAACGTCAGTGCCGCTCTGGAAAAATCAGCCGCCTTCATATACTGTGTGCTCAAGTAGTATCACTCCCTGATAAAATTTGAGCGGGTACTCGCCTCATCTGGCGCCACCCGCTTTCACTCGTTCGAGCAGTTCCTTGAATTTCGCGTCCTCCATGTCCTCGATCACCTTCACGTAATCGCGCGAACCCTTCGACGGGCGTGCCCGTCCGGACGCCGCTTCGGCGTGCGGGGCGCGGGGCTGCGGACTTCTCGGCGTCTCGACCGGAGCGGACGGAGCAACCGCAGGAAGCGGCGCTGTCTGCACCGGAGCCATCATCGACGCCACCTTCTTGCGCGCGCTGTCGTACAGCCATGCGAATGTCTTCGGATCGCTGTCGGCAGCCTGGAGCACAGTCGGCGGAATCTGCCCGGCCTCTATCGACTGCCGGATGAAATGCGCCGTCTGATTGAAAAGCGGGTCTGCGCGCGCCGCGTCGAGAATCTTTTCCCGGCGGCGTACCTCTTCAAGCGTTGCGTTCTCAGTTTTGAATATCTCGGCGGCTTTCGCACCGGCGATACGCTCCGCCTCCGAACGCACGAGATTCGGAATCTCATCCTTGAAGACGCGCTGCGTCCACTCCTCGTAGGTTTCATCCTCCCGCATGGGAGGTATTTCGATCTTCTTCTCCGGCTCCGCGACGGGAGCGGCCTTCTCTTCCTTCTTCGCGGGCTGTCCTCCGCGAATCCGGTTCAAAAGCTCCTCCTGCAAATCCGGGTTGGATTCGAGAGCCTTCAGAACGTGCCGGTACGGCGCGAGCGCCTGCATCTGCTGCGTGTAGTGCAATCCCTTCTGCGCCAGCGTCACCGCGTCGTTGTAGTCGTGAATGGAAATCTCCTGTCCATCCACCTTCAACTTCATCAGCGGCGGCTTCTGCGCCACAGGGGGCGTCTCAACAGACTGCGATTGTTCCGGCGTCTGAAGCGGCGTTTCTTCCACATCCGGAACCTTCTCCGACTCCGGTTGCTCATCCCGCTCTTCGCCGAAAAACTCATCCAATGCCGACTCATCTTCCTCCGACGCGTCCTCGTCTCCGCGAGCGCGTGCGGCCATCGACTGGTAGTATTCCTCCCTCGACTTTTCGAACTCGCCGGTATCGCTTTCGTTCTCCTGCGCCAGTACCTGATCCAGTTCTTTCTCCACGGTAGTGCCTCCTTGTTTTGTGCTCCCGGAAACCGGCGGATACCCCCGAACGCGGGCGGCCCCCTCTCCGGGTTGGCCAATAAAAAAGGGCTCCGAAGCCATCGCTCCGAAGCCCTCTCATCTATGAAAAAAGACGGGCTATCCCGTCTCTTCTTTGTTGATCTCGTTAAAATCCCCCGGATTCGTTCGCGGGGGATGTGTCGATCACTGCTTCCGCTCCATCAGCTCTCTGACTTCATCGCGGGTTTCGCTGATCCATCGGACGAACTCCCGCACCCCCTGCGCCCTCGCGAGAGAGTACTTCGTCATATCGTCGCCGGACGGCGAACACAACAGCGCGGCGTACTTCACATCGAGATACACGGCCGCAAGCTCGTGCAGCGCATCAACCCCGAGCCTCGACACAACGTCGAGAAACTCCACCGGGTCAAGCTTGCTGTCTCCGGGAAGGCTCCGGTGCATCATACCGGCGCACCCCCCTGTGCCGGTACAGGCCCCTGTGCCGGGGGTTGTTCCCCTTGTGCCGGGGGACCGCCCGGAGGAGCCGCCTGTGCCTGCTGCACCTGCTGCGCTATCTGCGGCACCGCGTTCGCAATACTCGGGTGCTGCAAGATCATCTGCATCATCTGCATTTGCTGCTGCATCTGCTGCATCTGCTGCGTCATCTGCCCCATCACGTTCGGATTCGTCATCAACTGGCTGTGATCCTTGAAGCCCCATCCCTCAAGCAGCTTCACCATGATGGCGTAGATGTTGTCCGGCGTCATAACCTGCGCCTGCGCCAAACCCGGAGCCATCTGGATAAGCTGAATCATCTGCTGCTGCACGACCTCCTGCTTGCTCGCCGAAATACCGACGGACACCAGAATGTCGAACTGCCCCGACACGTCGTCCTTGTTGATCACGATAGGCTCCCCGTACAGCCGCACGACGAACTCGTCGCGCACGAACTGCCGGTTCAACGAAAGCGCCTTGACGAAGAGGCTCCTCACACCCGTCTCGGCGAAAAGCCTTGCAATCAGCTCGATGCGCTGCTGCGAAGCCCCCATTATTGCCGTTATGCCCGTGGCTGTATTGTGTGTAATTGTAAAAATTTTCCCAACACAAAACAATCCATCTTTCGCGTCCACAGTAAGACATCTCATCTTGCATATTTCAACGGGTTCTATCGAGCGAATTGCTTGTCTGTCCGTTTCAACGGCAGGCGGACTCCACTGAGACGCCTTGCGATCCGCTCTAAAAGGATTGTCGAAAACGCGAAACCTCAGCAAATAAAAATCTTTTGTCCTATTAAAATTGCTTTCAGCCGTCACCTTGTGAGGTGTTACCCACCCACCAAGACTGTGAATTAGGTCAACCACATCCCACAACAAAGGTCCCTCGGATTGAGAAAACACGACGGTGGACCCGCTGTCAAAACTTCCATCCGTATCCATAAGCCCTCTTAAAAGCTCAAGACGTTCGGCATATTTTGCACATTTGTAAATTTCAGGGATGTGCTTACATGCCCCGTCACTCTCCCCTCTCGTTTTCATCAACCCGAGAGAGCGAAGCGTTGAATACAACCCAGGGACGGACACGTAAAAGTTTTTTGATTTCGGCAGACGGGGATCAAAATACTCCTTGATATCTCCGCCGCTAGAACGCGCCCACTCCCTTAACGACTCAACAACATCGTCATCGCGCAACGTAATTACCGGATCATATGAACTTCCGTTCCCGAGCCATAACCCAAGAACATAGGGATCAATCGGAAGATTGCCCGCCCCATCAAACTCGGGCCTTTGAACACGGGGGACAGAAATGGTTCCACGCTTCTTCAAGCGAGAATCCATTTGATAAATCGTATCCGTGTCCACAGTCCTCCACGTTCCTTTTTCTTTATCCCAAGCTGTTTGTATCGTCCAAAGGTGCTCCCCCCCGGCGACAATTTCATCGCCGGAAGCAAATGTAAGTTTGTACGCTTTTTTAGGATATTGGATTTCGTGAGCGCGAAGCACCGTAGTTGCTTGTCCATCTCTTCCGAGAATCCTGTCTCCGTCGCAGATGTCCTCAAGCCTTTTCCACGACCCGTCAGCCATGCAGATCGGTGTTTGTATGTCGAGCATCTTATTCAAGCTGCGACTATCCAATCCCTGCGTATAACGGGTTATTCCGGTACGCTGCTCCAATTGCGTCTGTTCGAACTCCAACGCCATGAATCCGGCCTGCTGCAACGGAGGCGGCGTCAGCGGACGCACGGCCCCCGGCACGTCTGTACGGACGACGCCGCCCGGACGCGGGTTCACCAGCGACTCCATCTCCACTCCGGCCCCGCGCTGCACCTCCCACATCCCGTTGTTCTGCCACGAAATGTTGTCGAGAATCTGTCTGCGCAGGCTCGTCTTCGTCTCCTGGAATTCCTTCACCATGTCGGCGAAGCCGATCCCCTCGAACTTATGCACGTCGAGAACAGGACGAAGCGCCTCGAACGGCGGTTCCCCGTGGTCGTAGGGGTTCCGCTCAAGACGAATCACAACGTCGTTCGCCACGGTGATGACGTGCGGCGTCAGCCGTCCGCTTCCGTCGGAATCGAACAGCCCCCACCACTCGTACAACTCCAGCGGACGACGCTTGTCCGCGTCCTCGATATTCTCCGTCATCGTCCACGGATTTATCCTGTCGTTCTCCGCGTTCCGGAAACCCTTCTCCCTGTCGCTTCTGTCGCCGTCGCGCTGTGTGTTCCCCTTCTCGATGGCCTCTTCGACGTTGAAGTACACACCCTCCGACTCCATTCGCCGCAGGTAGTCGGGCGTCCGGAAAACTCTATGGATAACGAAGCGTGCGTTCCGCAGCTCTTCCGCTTCGGGATCGTATAGGAAATCTTCCGGCGGGATCACCTCGTACACCGGACCCGAGTAATCGAGAATCGCCCTCTTCCCCTCGACGTTGGAATACGTCGCGAGACGCGGCATCGACTCCACGGCCATGCGCACGGCCTCCGCCTTCTCGTCGTCAGGCATGTCCGGCGGCAACCCCATCACCGTCTGTTGCACAATCCGCTGCACCGACACTTCGTCCGGAGGAATCTCCACCCGCTCGAATCCGGTGATCTCTATCCCGTCCTCCGCCGAAAGTGCGTTGAAGTCGCCCTCCGACATCTCCGGCACGGAGAACGGCACATCGCGGAAGCGATCCTCCCACGATATTTTCGCCACGCCGAGACCGTAGATCAGGGCGTCCTTGAACCATTTATACGCAACGACGAATCCGTCGCCTCGCCGAGTGAACTGATAGTTCAGCAACGCGCTCACCCGCTCCGCCACAGTCTGATCTTCCGGCCCCACAGGCTCGCACGACACGATATCGCTGGAGAAGTAAATCCGCATCAACGACGGCATGACCCACTCCACGGCGTCCATCACGTCGGAAGACACAACCTTGGAGCGGCCCGCCCGCTCGTTCCCCAGGGCGCGCCCCCGGTAGAACCGGTACGCCTCCTCGCGGAACGGAGCCAGCGTCTCCTGCAACTCCTCCGACGCATCGCGGTCGCCCTTCACCACGGACAGCGCGCGTTCAAGGCGCTCCTCTTCCGACTCCGGCTCGTCCGCTCCCTCCGGAACAACCTCCATCTCCATCTCCATAACTTCAATCATCTCGTCGATAACACCCACCTCCTTTCGACTAAACTAAAACACATCCGCATCCGGATACTTGATAGGCTCGTCATGGATATCGCTCCGCCCCTGTCCCGCCGCGATGTATCCGAGGCAGTCGATGATATGGCTGTAATCGTCCTTCACCGGGTCTTCGGTGTACCGCCCGCCGATCTCCCGCCGGTGGTACCCTCCCGCCAGCGCAGCGATCAACCACGCGCATCGCGGATCGACAAGCATCATCGGCGTCCCGTTCGGCGTCGTTGTCGTCAGGAGTTTCCGTATCCCCTCGCTCCTCGCCACGGCCGACACCGGCCCCGGAAAGAGAACGAATCCGTATTCGAGCCGCAATAGCTGGAAGCACGTCTTCTCATCCGTCTGCGCCCGCTGCATCCCCGCTGGATCGGCGTAATCGACGAAACGTCCGCCGGGAAAGAGCGACAATGAATCCGCCTTCACCACGGCTCCGTGCGCGCGGATACCGCAGTCCCACGACTGAATCTCGTGGAAGATGCAGAGCTGCCCCGTCGGCCCCCACTGCGCGAACAGCGTCGCGGGCGACAAGCCGAAGTCCCATCCGCGAATAACCGGCTTCCCGACAAACGGCTCCATCTCCCCCGACGCCACATGCCGCGTCATATCGAATTCCGGGAAGAACGCCTTTCCCTCCGGAGCGTTGAAGTTGATCTCGTACTCCCGCTCCCACTGCTGCGGAGAGAGCCCCTTCATCTCGCGCTCCTTCCACTCCGGAGCGGCCTTGTCCGGATCGGCGGAGTAATGAACTTGGAGAACGACAATCCCGTCCGGCGTCGTCCACTGCTTGAGGCCGGGGATGGGGACATGATTGATCTCACCGCCTGTCATCGGTAAGCCTCCCCTCCACAAGCCGCTGGAAGAAGCCAGGACCGGCTGACGAAATCATCGTCACCTGCCCGCCCCCCTGCACCGTCGGCTTCAACGCGCCCCATGTCTGTTCCGCCTTGTCCCAGAACGCCATCTCGTCGCACAGAATCGCGGACGCCGTGTACTGCCGCAGCTGGTCCGGCCCCTGGGCGATACCGCGCATGTAGCTCCCGTTCGAGAACTCCAGAGAACAGAACTTCCGCGTCACCTTCGGCCACGGCAGGCTCTTCGGCAGGTTCTCGTAGATGAAGAGCATCCTCTTGTCCGACAGAAGGAAGTCGCTGTCGTCCTCCTTCTTCGACTGGATGAAGATCGCGCTTCGGGGGAAGAACAGCGCCTTGTGCAGATGCAGCGCCAGCATCAGCCACGTCAGCATCATCCGGCGGCTCTTCGGAATCGCCAGCAGCGAACTCCCCTGCCAGACGCCCGTGATGTAGCGGAGGTACTCCTTGTCCGGGAACGGCTTCACCGGCGACGACGAATCCGCCTCGTCCTGCGTCACGCAGCAGTCCCGAATCCACCGCCACGGCTTCTTCGCCCACACCTCTATCTGCAACGCCGTGTCCCGCATCCGCTGAAGCTGCTCCGGAGACGGCGAGGCTTTCTTCTTCGCCATGAAACAAATCACCTGCCTAATTCTCAAAGACACAATGTCGTCCGACACTGATATACTCATTACATCGAGCCTAGACCGTCAAGAACGGGCCTAGAACGAACGAGTTTCAAGAAAAGGTACTCTGATACCTTTTTTCAAATCTCGTTGATTCCAGGGCCGTTCTCGCGGGGGTTTTGAGGCATAAAAAAGACCGCCTCAAAAAATAGGCGGCTCCGTTTCCATGATTCGCTGTTCCGCTATCTTGAAATAGCCATCGTCAAGTTCTATCCCGATGAAGTCCCGTTTCGTTTTCACGCATGCGACGCCGGTCGTGCCGCTGCCCATGAACGGGTTAAACACAACGTCGCCCGGCTTTGTCACCCGGAACAAGTCGGCAAGAACGGACTTCCAGGCGTGCTCACCCCACAGAGCGTTATTGCCGTTGTACGTTCGCAAGTTGTCGTATGGGGGAGACGTGACGGTCAAGTCCACCGAACCGTCGTCAATCTCCTTCATGCGCTCTATACAATCTCCCAACATCAGCCGTATCGGTGAACGCCTCCCTTCGGATATAAAAAAAAGCCGCCCCTGGGGAGGCGGCCTTCCGCTCCATCCATAAACATCCTCCATGGAAAGAGCAACAATCCGGCGTCAAGGTAGCGAATTTGCCCCGAAGGGTACGGGGCGCCCGGCGCGGGTAAAAGATTGGACACGCTTCGCGTGAAAGCGCTTCGCGTGAAAGCTAATTTGAAAAGGAATCTACCTACTACATGTCACCCGAAAATGTTTACAAATTCCCGAATGACTTGATGTCAGAATATTTTCAATCGTTAGGGGAACAAACCCCTTTGTTCCCCTACCCTTCTCACCGAAGGAGGCCTCAAACGTGCGGATGCCTAGGGGAACAGGGAAAAACGGGGGGTACGCCGATAGCGGTACACCGGTACAGGGGTCTCTTATAGAGACCCCTTGTACCGTATGTTCCGCTACATAATCGTCTACCCCTTGCAGACGGTACAAGCGGAACATGTACCGGCACGTACCGTTGTACCGCTTGTACCTTGTTTACAAAATCGGGTGCATATGTAAACAACCCGTTATCTTTGACTCACTATTCAATAGAAAAGTGCGAACGAGCGGTACAACGGTACATTTGTACGGTACAGAGAAACAATTCGCGAAGCGTTGCAATAGGCGTGTTCGTGCAAGCGGTACAGACGGTACAAAAAAGAGCGTGTACCGGGGGGGTATTTTCGTGAACCTTAGTTCAGAAACGGAGTCGAAAATAAAAAAAAATAAAAAATTCGAGAGAGAGGGATATATATATCATTCGACCGCGCGGTGCGCCCTCCCCCCCCCCTCTTTTATCCTCCGTCGCCGTAAACCCGCTCTACCACTGGATTCACGCCGTTTCCGCTGGCAAAGTACCCCAAAGAGAAAGGCTGCTTTCGTCAAGGAACAGCCGGAACACGAGGCGGAACATGGAATGTGTACCGGCAAACGGAGGGGAACATGGAATGTTTCAAAGTCCCACTGCATCATTATTGCCAGCGTCAAGCAAAATGTTAGAGCAGACAACCTGTATATATTCCACTCTCGCGTGCATACAATCTGTTCCAATGTAACATAAGCTATCTTATATGACACCCACTGAAGTTGTCCTGCATAGTATGCACGTTAAGAAGATTCCGACGGAAGGGCCTCGCACTCAACGTCCTGAACCTCTGCCAGAAGCGCGCGTCGCTGTGCCGGATCGAACAGGAAGCCAACGGTGACCTCGACGCTCCCATCGATCTGGAGGCGCTCGGAGAAGTCACACTCGGACTTGCCGAGAAGCTCCGCCGCCTTGAGGCGATGCTGCATCTCCTGCTCCGGATCGAGCATAACCTCGCTCCAAAACTTTTGCCGCTGCTCTCTCGTGGCGATGAGGGGCTTCTGCGCCTCTTCATTTCGGGCGTGGATAGCTGCCATAATATTATCATTTTTTAGCAACCTTACCCCTTGCACGTGCGCCGAGTCAGCCGAATACCCCGCCGCGATCGCCGCCTCTGTGGCATTGCCCGTGTAAGCATTGACGAAGGCTTGTTGCCTTACAGTCAACCCCATGCCTTCGCCTCCCTTACAATGGATTCTTTATGTGTTGGAAAAATGTTTCACGTGAAACATTATTAGGTGACATGCAATGTCTCCTAATAATGAAAGGGGCGCACGTGGTGAAAGGCGAAATCCTCCAAGGTATAGTATGTGTGAGAAGGTTTCGCCTTTCTCCGACACGCCCATCATTGGGAGCAGGAGCCAAAGGAACAGGAGCCAAACACGAAAAAAACCCCTCGCGTCGGAGGGGAATGTTTACAGTATAGCATCTATTGAATTCCTATGGTATCAAGAAAGTATCAGAAAAGTATCAGATTGCGTCCGCAAAGAATCCAGTCGCATATTCGATAAGTTGCTTGCGCATCCTCTTGCTGGCTGGCGTGGAAAGGCCTATGGCTTCGGCCACGATGTCCCAGGGAGTGTTTTTGATGTACCGAAGTTCGAACGCATGGAGCATTACAGGCTCCGCCTCCCGGAGGAAAGCCAGGAAGTGCTCCATTGGGATCAATCGCCGTCGCAAGTCCTTGATCCGCGCTTCAATCGCTTCCCGCTTCTCGATCAATGCCTCTACGGGATTTGAGACGGACCCTCCTGTGTCGACCCGTTCCGAGAAGTCAGAAGAGGAGCGAAGCATCGGCAGCGTGGCCAGCTGATCCTCAAGTGACTGGAGCCTGTGCCGGTCGAACGAATAAGACTTTAATCTCTTTTCAATCAAGCTATCACCCCCGTGCATCCATCCTACCACAAATGTTCACGCACTGCACACTTCCTGTTAAAGAATATAGTTCTTTATGCCTAAATATAAATGAATCATATTACCCCCTAGACAATCATGTAGAGGGGGTGTAGTATGTACCCAGGAACAAGGGACTTTGACAAGAGCAAGGAGCGTCGGCCACATCCAGAAAGAGGCCGGGACAGGGGAGCGGGAGAGGCGAGCGTCCGACGCCACGACCCCCGAAGATCGCGAAGAGCCTGTCACAAGTTGCCGCAAAGACGATGCCGCAACAATTTGCCGCTAGGGAGTAAGCCGTGCAACCCGGCTGAGGGATCGTCGCGCAAAGCGCGAAGAGCCTAATCCGCTCAAGGCAGGGAAAATCCAAAGGAGGATGATACAAATGAAACTGCTAATCACACACGAAGTTGACGCGAACGGTGCATTTTTGATCCGCCTCGAAGACTTCTTTCTCCGGATTCTGATACTGGCGATCTTCGGAGTGTGGTACGAATGAACGTCCGCATCGTTTACCACGGCGACGAGCTGCTCTGGATTGTCCCGGAGGAGGAATTCTGGACGCTGGAGAATCCAAAGGATCGTTGGAGCCCTCTTATGACGCGGGCGCGAGCGGAGGAGGTTTTCGTCGACTGGCGTGCACGTCCTGGTGGCGTGTGTGGAGATAGCTATTGAAGTTTAAGCCGAAACGGGAGCATCCGCTCCCGTCCGCCAGTATGGCTGGCGCTGATGAGGCTAATCAAGGCGGGGGAAAAGGAGGAATGAATATGATAGTGAAGAGCACGGGACTGAATCTTGAGGAGCATTACAGGGAATTTGTTTATCCATTGCTTGACAAGCGCAATGTGAACTGGATGTTGATTTGCTCTTTTGAAAAGCGGATCGATTCCCTTGAGGGAAAGGGAACGGAGAGGGAACACTACGAGCCTGGCATCGTTCTCAACATAAACGCCTGGCATCGCATCCTTCCCGTCGTCAAAGGGATTCTCTCACAAGTGGTGAATTCACAAGGCATCAATCTTGAACTGGACAGGCTGCTTGAAAAGAACACGCTCCCGCTCGACGACGAGGCGGGATATCGCATCGCTTTGATATTCCTCCTCGCGAAAGGGATACGCGATCTTGACAGAGTGGAGTTAATAGCGCGCCGTATAAGTAGATTTACCCGCGAAGAGGCCTCCTACTGGCATAGTAGGTGTACTGATTTTGATGACGTGCGGAATAGATGGGGACGAAAAGGCCTTGCCGTCATGCTCTGCGGCGAGAGCGGAGATGGGGACATGGGTGAGGTTCTTGATAGGGAGAGGAGGATGTAGTAATGCGGGAATCCTTCGAGGACAAGATCAAGCGTCTGTGGCGAGAGCGGGACTACGACACACTCCTCCGCTCTGTCCGCCGCAAGTATCCGAAGTCCGAAGACAGGCCAGACGTGATAGCGATGCTTTACGACGTGTCGTGGACACGTCGGTTCGGAGTCGATTCAATTTTCTACAGGGAGGGATAGGACGATGTTCACACTTGAAATCGAAACAACGGGATCCGCCTTCGAGGGCTTCTCCGGACACGAAGTTGCGCGTATCCTTCGCGCGCTGGCCAAGAAGGTTGAGAGCGGCGAAGAGGTAGACGGTGCCATCTTCGATCTGAACGGGAATCGGTGCGGATCGTGGTGTTTGGAGGCGGAGGAGGAATGAGCATGATCAAGTCAAAATGTCCGAAGTGCGGCAAAGAGAATCAATCGTCCAACGATTGCAAGCGCGTTTGTTGTCCCGAATGCCATGTGATTTATCGTCCTTTAGTGTTGATCAGGACAAGCGAAGACTAAAAGCCGAAACCGGGCTTTCGCCCGGTCTACACGTAGAGCGTGTACTGATGATGGCTGATACTCAATCCGAAGGAGGAGATATAAATGATGCAGGTGCGGGTGAATGGCGAAGTGCGGGAATTGTCCTTGATCGATCCGGACAGCGGCGTGGATTACGTCGTGGATTTTATCGGGAATAACGGAGGGTTGGATAGCTTCGTTTACAACGGCGACGAGTATGAGTGCACACAGGAGACTTTCGACTGGTGGGAAAAGGTTATCGACGATCAGCAGAAGCTTGTAAACCGCATCCAAGATCTGAAAGAAGAAATCGGAGGGGTTTTCGTGGACGACGCGCTTGAATCCATTCCGGACTGCGACCTGGAGGATCATGCGGCGATTGTCAACGCCGCGTTGGATAAGGCGTTGGTGGCAAATGCCGCCGAAGCTGGCGATAACTGGATGCTTGCCGCACTAATCGAATGTGACGAGAACGAAAGGGATAGAAGCGAATGGTACGAAATGACATGGCCAGAGCTATCACAAGCGCTTACAAACGATATTCTCCCTGATTTCAAAACCATTGAAGAGCTGGACGCCTTCTACGACGCGGCATGGGAGAGGCTCCAAAAGGACGGAATCATCGCCGCAATCGAAGCGTATAACGAGGGCAGGCCGGATCACATGCAGCTTCACTTCGACAAATGCAAGGAAGATTTCGTCGATCCCGACGCAGGTGAATGGAAGCCATACGGCGCGTGGAATCATCGCGGGGACTTGGTATTTGTCTGCGGGACAATCGGGGAGGCCCGTACTATGCTTGGACGAATTGAGGCCGACGAGGCGCTCCAGGAACAGGGATGGGGCGAGGGATCGGAAGCGTACAAGGAGTATCAGAAGGGGGAATATTGATGGCGTGGATCAAGGCGAAGGAGGGGACGTTCCTGTGCCTACCGAGACTTGAGTATGGATTGAGGAGGAGGGACAAGAGCCTAAGCCAGAACCGCTAGGGACAGCTCCGTGAAGGCCGGGGCCGGTTGAGGAGGGGATGATATTCCCCTCCTCATTCGTCCGCTCAAGGTTCTTAGATAGATCAAGAGCCAAAGCCCAAGGCAGGGAAAAGGAGGTAGTTGGAATGATAGCACGAAGCGATGAAAGATTGCAAGCCCTTGAGATTGTACGTGAAATGGTACGGACGTGGCGGGAGAAGAATCCAGGTACTCCCCTCGACGACTGGTTCCGGCAGCAGGTACTCGGAGAATCCGCATGATGGAAATAGCGTTGATCGTAGCTATCGCACTTATCATCGGGGCCGGATGTATCGGGAGATAAGGAGGGATTGGGAATGGATGCGAAGATGAGAGCGGACACGATTCGAGAGCAATTAGGGCAAGGATTTTGTTTTATGGTAGGCGCGGGGAATTTCAGCTACGATACGACTGGTGCGTTGTCCTTCCGGTTCAAAGGATGTAAGAAATTCAATTCCTGTACGATCTCTTTGAATGCGAGCGATACATACGACGTGACGTTTCGCAAGGTCTCAGTACGCGGCGAAGCGCGCCGGGAAGAGCACGAGGGAATTTATTTCGACGACCTGCATGCTCTGTTCCGTCGCGTGACGGGACTTGAGACGCGGGTTCCGAGGATCGTCGGCACATGACTCCCTACCCAAAGTATCCATACATCCAAGGTATGGCGTTGGAGGAATACTTCGCGGGACTGGACAGGTACCACGAGGAGGTTGCGGCGTGGATTCACGCCGCTCCTCCTTGCATCGGGTTCCAGTGTCGGAATGGGATTCTCCGGATAGTGACGCCGGGCTTCCCGCATGACGATTCTCCATGGCGGGTTAGCACGTTCAATGCAGCGGGCGAAGCATGGGGACACACATGTTTTACAAGCAAGGCGGAGGCGATCAAGGACGCGGCGAGCGGTGCTGACGTCGTGGTGGTGGAGTGAATAAGCCAAGCCCCGGCGCTTTGCCGGGGCTATTCCCATATTCGGAGGAGGGGTTGACATGTACAGAATCAAAAACTCATGCGGGCAGAGCTGGTGCGAGGGCGTTGGTTGGGTACTCATGGAGAGCGGTGACGCTTATGATTCTCTCGACGATCTTCCTGTGGAATTGGTGGTGGAAGGAACGCCGTTCGAGGAGGCGGAGACTTTCTCTATGGAGACGCTGGCGGACGACTCCATCATCTACGTATCGGAGCAGCGCCCGGACGATGACTATGCCGTCGCTGTTGTTGAGGAAGTTTAGTAGATAACGCAGGCCGATTCATAGCAGATAACGCAGGCTGTTTTTTTTAGAGAGGGGGAGTTTTTTTGATCCACGCAGAGAAGGAGTTCGTCTCCATGTCCGAGGCGGGCGAGATGCTCGTCGTGAGCCGGGGCAGGGTATGGCAGCTGATAAACGCGGGGAAGCTACGGGCGCAGAAGGTTGGCACGACATGGATAATAGAAACGTCGAGCGTGTTGGAGCGGATAGAATGGTTGAAAGGGCTAAAATAAAAGAGGGGAGACAAAGGCTTCGGCCTCCGTCTCCCCTCTTTTTTTATTTTCTAATAGATAAGGCAGGCTGATCTTACTAGATAACGCAGGCTGATTCTACACCCCCGTACTCCCGAACCCGCTCGCCCCGCGCACGGTCTGTGAAAGGTCGTCGCACTCCTTGAAGCAGGCGCGAATCACCGGCGCGAGGATGCCCTGACAGATCGCCTTGCCCTCGTAAATAGTCATGTCGCTATTGCTCCGGTTGTGGACGATTGCGGAGACTTCACCGCGATAGGAGCTGCCCACGGTGCCGGTGATGACGAGCGCCGGAGTATCCCGACTGACGCCGCTTCGAGGGCGAATCTGGATTTCAAGCCCTTCGGGGATTTCAAACGCCCATCCGAGGGAGACGGCCCGCGTCTCATGCGGAGGTATTTCTACCGTCTCGCAGGCGGTCAGATCGAAGCCGGAGTCTCCTACGTGCTTGTAGCCCGGCGTGACGGCGTTTTCGCGCATCTTCTTGATTCTTACTCGCTGCATTGTGATCTCCTTTCGTGCTCCAAGTCGATAGCCTTGTCCAGATACGCACGCGCTTTGAGTAGGTCTTGAATGTAATCGTCCTTGCGCCCGGCGCGTGAAACGTACTTGATGACGTTGCCGAGAAAGTAGTCGAAGCCCTTATCCGCGATATAGTCCCATGTCTCTATCTTGCCGCTCGTGTAATGCGGCGGATGCTCCACAAGATTCACGCCTTATACCTCCCTTGTACGTGTACGTAATCCATCCGTCGTACAGCTCGACGAACACGTATCCGCGCTCCATGCACCACCTGACGGCCTGCTCGCGGGTCATGCCCCGCACCACTTCCTTACGGCCTCGCTCACGCGCTCGCCGCCGATCCGCATAGCCTCCCGCATGGCGGCGCGGATAGCTTCGTTTTCGTTCCGCAGTCGATATACTTCATGCGCCAGCGCGTAGGCGTACTTCGCCCGGTCGCACTTGCGGCAGGTCAAAGGGATCTCCGATTCCCACGGAAATTCTATTTTGTCAGACACGTTACGAGCACCCCTCGAAAATAGTCAGTTGCGCTTCGTCCGTCTCCTTTGGATGGTTCGGCCTTACCCACCAGTCCCAAACGTCCTGCCCGGTGCGCCAATCGCCAACGTCGAAGCCGTCCGCGATCTTTTTGTCGAGCATTTTTTGGAATGTGCGGATGTATTGTGCCTTATACTTCGGCCAGCGTTCGCCGTCGCGGATCATTCCCTTTTCTCCCTGCATCGGGCAACAAATACAGCCGAGACGCCGAAAACCTTCGTCGTAAAGGCTGCAATACGGCAACTCGCGTTCGCGGATGTATTCCCAAACGTCTTTGTCGCTCCAATGGAAAATAGGGTGGATGAAAAGCGTAGATCCGTCTCGGAAGCATCTTTCTACCGATTGTCTTTTCGATCTTTTGACCGACTCAGCCCGCCGAACTCCGGTGAGCACGCGCCTCCCCCCTCCGCCGCGTTCTTTCAATTCTTGGCAGCAATACCGAACAAACCTCGTCGGCGGAAACCGTTTCTCAACGATCAATTCCCACATCGTCTTTTCGGGAGATTCAATAATCACGTCCGGCTGTGTGCGGATGAAATAGACTAGCTCCGGCGGATCGACGGTCGTCAGATTGTAGTGCGCATCGAATTTCACCCCGCTCCGCCGGGCAAGGTCGAGTAGCACGGTGCTGTCCTTCCCGCCCGAGTACGCCAGATAATACCCGTCCTCCGGCTCGAACTCCCGGAGCATGTCAAGCGCCATTTGCACTTTGTCCCTCACTCCGAAGAGAGTATTCTCAACCAGCACGCAACCACCTCCCCATACCTATAGCCAACGCCCCATGCCCAGATGCAGAGGAGCAACCAAACCTCCCAGAAATAGGACGCCTCGACCGGCGTATCCGGCGGGCGTCCCTTCTGTGCGCGGAGGATGGAGTGAATATTAAACTCTACCATTTTAATCACCTATCCCCTTATTTCGCCTTCTGCTGCATTTCTTTTTCAAAAGGGATTGAATACCCATCTTTATCCGTTTCGTTCAACCTGGGGCCGTTCTCGCTTGTCTGTGTAGACGTGGCGTAGCAATCCCACCCACAGCGGATCCCGAGCGGGAAGCATCTACTTTCGCAGTTCATTTCCGCAGCCCCGCATCGCGCATAGCCTCGTCTATTTCAGCCTTCGTGAACATCGGTTTGCGCGGAGGCTGAATACCTGGACGGTGTTCCCGTACACGTCCTGCAGATAGCATTGATCCTCAAAGCCTCGATATGCAAGGCATCCGTCGTCGCATCTCCAACACCCGAATTTCCTGTCAAATCGCCACTCTCCGCCCAGCTTGCGCCGAAGTTGTTCGGTTATGCTCGCGGTTCCCATCATATCCACCACCTCTCGCAAAGCTCGTCAAGAATCGCCCTGACGAGTCGGCAGAAAACGAATACCCCCGACAGGACGGCTACTCCCGACCACACGAGCCAAAGGATGCGAATTGTCGCTTGAAGGAGCGTCATTCCTCGATCATTCTCCTCTCCCCGTAAAGACACTTCACGCAGCGTTCCCAGTGATACCCGTTGGGTTTGATCCGTTCCACGGTTTCCCCGAGGAGACAAACCCCACCCGTATCTGCCCGTCTGAAATAGCGACAGTGTTCGGCACAGAATCGCTCGTTCCCATGGATATACACAGGGACAAGAACGAGGCGCTTCATTCCTCCATCGCCTCCACCTCGTACGCCCCGCCGCGATTCCGAAGTCGGTAGGCCCCGCCGCACCGCTCGCAGTCGAAAATGTCGTCGTACTCCTCGTCCTGTTGCCTGGCTAGCCAGAGATTTTCCTCGTCTGGCTGTCCGCAGTGCGGGCAGATAGGAACGTGCGTCATTCCTTGCCCCTCGCTTTCTCAAGAGCCAGCCGCGCCCGTTCGCCTCCGTCGCGGTCGAGATCATGTCTTGCTTCGTCTCCCTCGCGGGTGACCTTCCTGCAATCGCGAATCTTTTCATCCTCGTACCATTCCAGCGCTTCCAGCATCCCCACCTTCTCCACTGCTAGGCGTTCTATTGTTATTTGTGGATCGTACGGATATATGCGTGGGAGTGGTGATTTGACATTAGTCCACGTTTGTTCCACCCAGGTCTCAAAGGGGATGTCGCCTTCTGGCCACTGTCCCTTTGCCATTTGTCCGGCTTTCAGCACTTCGTAAATCGCTTTTGCGTAGGGCTCGTCTATATTGATTACAAAATAGCGGTGTCCCGGCTTCATTGTTTTTTTCATTCCACTCCCCTCGCTTTCCTGATGGCGGCTTCGATCCTGTCCGCCAGATCGGGAGACGCCCATGTCGTTTCGTCAAGCAGATCGTATGTACCGCAGCACGTTGAGGATTCGCGCAACTCTTCGAGGACGGCCAACATCTCCGGCGCGGCGGCGATGAGTGTGGCATTCCCCGGTTCACATCCCGCACCATCGTCGACGATTGCGATACGGGCAACGCTCATTCCGCAGTCGGCCTCTATCCATTGAGTATCGTAATACGTGTGCGTGACTCTCCACGGTCCCGGTGTGTAGCTCATTCCATCACCTCCGTCGTGTACGTGACCTCTATGTGGCGAAACCGCTTGAACAACTCCCCGCACTCAGAGCACTCCACCTCTTGATACTGGTTTCCCTCCATGTCGTCAGTTTGATGTTTGCCGCAGTGCGGGCATATCGGCCGCTGTGTGTGTTCGCATTTGCTCATTCCGTCACCTCCGTCACATACGCGATGTTTACCAGCCTTGTGGTTACAAACGCCTTCTCGCACGCCGGACACTCGAACTCGCGGCGCTCGGATTCGTCGAAGTCGAGTTCACCGTCGCCCTGCATACAGTACGGGTGTCCGCAATGCGGGCAGATAGGGATGTGCGTCACTCCTCGCCACTCGCTTTCTCTACAAGCTTGATCTCATACCCTTGGTCAATCAGATACCGCATTGCGTACACCGCGATTTCCAACGCATCGTGGATAGACTGAGACTCTTTTAGTGAAAACACAGTCTGGGCGTCCGAGCTGGTAAGTTCTGAAAGAAGGTGTTCAAGGCGCGCATTTGCTTCTGTCAGTCGCATTCTTCGCCCCTCGCTACTTCACGAAGAGTATCTCGAATCACATCCATGGCATAGCCCTTCCCCAGCCCATTCATTTTAAAACACTCAAGCGCTAGCTCCAGTGTTGTCCGCATCAGGATGTTGTGCGCTTCGAGCCTGACCATTACTTTGTATTTATTTTCGAAGTATAACGAGAGCTTGTCCCAATCCCCAACTATTTCTCCAGCTTCTACAAGCGCGGATATTTTATTGCAAAGCTTTTTGCCTAGCGTTTTCAGTTCAACAAGTGACTCTTGAATCACATCATGGTTTATGCTTGTCATTCCTCACCCCTCGCTTTCCTGATGGCGGATTCGATCCTCTCCACGATCCCCACCGGAACGTCATACTCGCTCCAGTATGACGCGGATTCGCGGAGTTCTTCGAGGACAGCCAGCATCTCCGCCGCGCCCTCAATGATCGCGGCGTCATCCTTGGAAATCGTCATTTGCAGGTCTTGCCCGCATTCCGGGTATCCTGTCCACTCGTTGGATAGGTCTATAACGGTACTCCCGCTTCCTCCATCCAGCCGCTTGCAGCCTAAAAAGCTGTCGGTCTCGTCCACTACTTCGAATTTCCACGGTCCCGGCGTATGGCTCATTTTTCTTCCCTCCTGATAGTGGCTCTTGCGAGATCAAGCGCATAGTGCTTGCCGAAACCGTTCATCTCTACCATCTCCACCATCGTCTTAAGAGCAACCACCATCTCCGACTTCTCCGCTTCGAGGCGCTCAATATCTTCACCCCTCCTGCTGTAGTGTTTTGAAACGTTTTCATACTGATCTTTGAGCCTTCCGGCAGCCCGTTGCGCTTCGATTTTCTCCGACATGCATTCTTGAAAGCGCGAAAGCAGGGCTTCAATCGTGGCGCTTCGCTCGTGATTATGGGCGAACGTCATCTGGATTACACCTTCGGCGATCTTCTCGGTCGTCAGCCCTATCTCCTCCGCCGCGTTCCAGAGGGCGGCAATCCGCCTCGCCGTCTCATTCAGCCTTTCAGAGTCTTCTCCGCCGCACGCGACATACTGGCTCCCGTCACCCGCCTTCGACGGCGCATCGAGGATTATCAGGCCGTGGCGCGGCGGGTCGTCAGGGTGCAGGTCGTTCCAGAGCGTTGCTTTCATTCCGTCACCTCCGCCCGTGTTCGCGTCGAATGCGATTCTTATACAGTTTGTCCGCCATTTCGCGCCCCTCCGCTGTTGGAACCACCTCCCCACCCTCGTACAGCGTCCGGGCGCACTCTTTCAGCCGATAGTTCACGTCCATCCATGCGTCAACGCCCGCCATGCTCCCGAGGTTGACAGGCTTTCCCGCCTCGTACCACTCGCGCAGGAGGGCTTTCAACTCCTCAAATGTCACTTACATCCACCCCCTGCCCAAGATAGGGCTTCAACTCGTCCTCATGCCCGACGTAGATGTGCCCGATGACTACGCCATCCTTGACGCGGATTATTGCCGGGTTCTTCCAGCCTGCTATGTGCTCGATGTGGTATTGCACTATTGCACCATCCTCTCCAACCGCTCCCGCGCCTCGTCCGTGCCCGTCTCCAGGTACTCGATGACGGCCCGTTCGAGCGCATCCGAGCGATACCTGACAAGCTCCTGTTCATCCTCCGGCAAGCACGCTACAAGCTCTTTCGCCAAGTGCTGAAATTCCAGCATCGCCGTTCGCCCGGTGCGGAGCTTGTAGATGTGGCGGAGCTCGCGGAGGTTGAGAGTGAGAATCAGGTCCGTGACGACGCACTCCGGGAGTAGGTATTTTGCTACATCGTTGCCGTAGGATCTCATCATTTCTCGCGCATTCCTAATAGCTGACTCCGCATCGGCCTTAAAATCCTCTTTGCCGATAAAATCATCTCCAAAGGCCGGAGGCGTGTAGTAATCTCCATGCTTTTCGAGCGCCCACCTGGTAGACTTGACGCTCAATGAGATATGCCGGTGTCTTGCCAGCTGCTGCAAGCACGCCCGGCTCAAGCCCTGTACCTCGAATACATACACCACGTGCTCAAGAACAGATTCGTGCCCTTGGCTGACGATCGTTTTGAGATACTTTGCTAAATCTCCGCTGTTCATATCCCAACCTGTTTCAGCTTTCCCGATGCAGGTTTTAGCAGCTACCGCGGCTGCTCGTAGTCCGGTGCGGTCGAGTAGTTTGATGTTCACGGCACCATCTCCTTTATGTAGTAGGCATAGAGTTCCTCGTCAACCTTCTCTTTCAGCGCGGTGAAGGCGTCATCAACAATCCCGCGCTCGATTTGTCCGATATCAAGGTCCCTTCGGCGGTTATCAGTATTGCGGCGTACTCATTCCTCGCCCTCGCACCTCGTTTCCCGCAACGCCTCGTTAATAATCCCGAGGGTATCATTCGCCGTATCTCCTTCTTCCGGCAGGCGGATATACCCGAAGGCGACCCCGTTGGAGATAAATTCTCTTGCGTGCTCCAGCGCCTCAATCAGCCTCAGCTTTTCGTCGATCATTTTGTCCAACATGCTCAATGTCATTCCTCACCCCTCGCTTTCCTGATGGCGGCATTTACCAGGTGCCCCGGACATTTTTTACTATGGGTTCCTCTGACCCACTCGCAGATGGGGCAGAATAAATCTGCGTCAAGCTCGGTCTTAATTGCTTTCAGCGCCTCCAGCATCTCAGCCTTCTCCGCTTCGAGGCGATGAATCTTTTCAGATACAATTTCTCCCACCAAATGATCAGCAAGGGCGTGGTATGAATCCTGTATCACGCCCTTCTCAATCGCCTCCGTCGTCAGCCCCAGCTCTTCCGCAGCGTTCCAGAGGGCGGCGAGGCGACGGGCGTTATCTTCAACCTCTTGATCATTTCTGCGACCTCCCAAACCACAAGGGCCTTTCAGGTGTGTCAGGATTGCGATTAGGCCGCCCGCATCATCTCTAATCATCAGCGTTTCCCTGCTATCTACAGCAACCTTACCCTTCGTATGGGTCATTCCGTCACCTCCCCGCCCTCACACAGCGTCCGGGCGTATGTTTTCAGCCTGAACTGCACATCCATAAAAGCGTCAACGCCAGCCATGCTCCCGAGGTTGACAGGCTTTCCCGCCTCGTACCACTCGCGCAGGAGGGCTTTCAATTCGTCAAAGGTCATCCCAACCATCCTTCCCATATCGCTCGTCAAGCAAATCAATAGCTGCGTTCCACAGGTTATCGATTGCGTCTACGCGGCGGAAGTATTTGTCCTTGACGCGGATTATGGCTGGATTCTTCCAGCCCTTCACGTGCTCGATGCGGTATTGCACTGTGTTCTAACCTCCTCCATGATCGCTATCGCCTCGAAGAATGGGTACGCCTGCGCAGGCACGACAGAGTTTCCGAGGGCTTTCAGCCGCTTCGCTCTGTTCGGTATGCCCGTGCCTGTGCGCGGCGGTTCGTAGGGGTATTGCCTCTCCCCCATCATCGCAGGCCAGCCCGGCCACGGCTCCGGTTCTTCACAGTCGGGGTCTGTCCAGCCGATGGGATAGCCCATCAAAATTTCCACCCAAAGCGGCGAAAGCTGGCCGCATCCCGGCGGCGAAGAAACATTCACCTGGTCATTTATCCGCAGCGGCATTCCGCGCTCCATGCGCTTCCTCAATCCCTCCGGGCGGTGTAGGCCACAATGTACCGCCCTCCCGAGCAGGCTGTTGACGGGTACATTCCTGCACGCCTCCGCGCTCCCGTCCTTCCAGTCCCTTTGCGTAGGCGTAGGCCACATCGCGCCTGACTCCGAGGACGAAGAGTCTTTCACGCTTGTGCGGCGCTCCAAAAGCAGAAGCTGGAACGACGCTTGCCCGCACTTCGTAGCCTTCTCCTTCCAGACCGGATACGACGGCTGGCAGGGCGAGATTGCACGCTCCACGCACATTTTCAGCAAGGACGTAAGCGGGTCTAAGCTCACTAACAACTCGGAGCATCTCGTACCAGAGGCCGGAGCGCTCACCGGACAAGCCCCTTTGCTTGCCAGCGACAGAGAGGTCTTGGCAGGGTCATTGAGGGAAGCCTCCGTGAACAACATCAATTGTCGGCACGTAGCTTCCATCAGGCACCACCTCCTCATATTCTTTAGGTGTGTTGTTTTTATGCCACTCGTGATGGCATTTTTGGCAGAGCCACATTACTTCGAGAGGTTTGTTGTAATTAGGATGGTGAGCCTGTACCATGTTCCGTCCGTCTTTGAAAGTCCCTGATGCTCCACAGTTTTCACATACATGTTTCCGCTCCATCTTGCCGTAAAGTATCGCTTTCTCAATCTTATTTTGAGCGTAGTCACTGGCTTTACTCCCACCACGGTAGAAATGGTTTTCGTCACCGAATCTCTTATTGTCTCTAAACTCAGTGCCTCTTCTCTTTAGAATGTCCCACATGCCTTGTCGAGTAATCCCATACATGTCTGCAACCTCTTGTATTGAATGCCCCATGTTGTATAGGTTCTTGGCATTTTTGTATTTATCATTCTTCTTGATCACTTGCTCTATCGCCTCCTTCGTAATCTTCCGCACATCGTCGAACACCGGTACTCCGGGAAATCTTTTATTGAGTACTTGCACCGCGAACGGCTCTATCTCGCAGAACGCAACCGTCTCTATCCCGGCGGAGTGAGCGGCGATATCGAGGCCGCCTATTCCCGAAAAAAGGGAAAGCGCCCTCACTCCGCCCCGTCCTCCTCGTACCCGTCGCACTCGGTCACGTCTCCCGCCACGATGCGGGCGTTGCGCGGCTTGCACTCCTCTTCCCGGTACTTGCAGGTGTCGCAAAGATGCGTCATTTCTTCCCCCTCCTCGCCCATTCCTGATTTTCAGCCCAATGAATCATTTCGCCGAGCATCCGAATCTGAAACCTCGCCTCCGCCAGCATCCGCTGCATGAGTTGCTCCCGCGTCCGGCCTTCGATCTGCACGATAGGCCAAAATGGTCCTTCGGCGTCTGAGCGCGGACCGATTTCGAGGTAGCCAAGCCATTTCCCGGAGGGAAGTTGCTCGATCTTCCCGAGCGGCGTGTGAATCATGGTGCAAGCCCTCCAGTCAAATAAAAATATGTGACCGCAGCAACGCATACCGTGTTTACCAGCACCATAAACGTCAGGACCCACACAACGAATTTCACAATATCGTCCCCTTCCGCACGCCGACAATATGCCGCAGCCAAGAGAACTCGCTGAACATAACGCGCCGGTCTTTGTCTACGAAGATGGGTACTGTGGTTCTATTCGCCACCTTCTTCGCGTCCTCAATCCTCCTCGACATCTTCCGCATCCCCCGGAGCCAGAGCCGGAGCATCTTCACCCGTCTGTCGCGTGGATTGCGGCGGCTCATTTGAAGCACTCCCCGTTATTCCAAGCCATTTCAGCGACGCCGTTATACTCGTCGATTTTTTGCTTGCTGACCTCCGCTTCCCTGCAGGCATCCGTGCGTTCGTACAGCCTTTCCTCCACGCGTTCCAGCGGAATTATCGGGCTCTTCAAGACGCACACCTTCCAGAACTCGAGCGTGTGCTCGTCCTGAATCATCCGCATAAACGGACACTCCGTGCTGCAATGGATGGAGTTTTCAACTGTAATCAGCTGGCTTGTCAAAACCTCTATGTTCATTCCGTCCCCTCCCGGTTCATCTCCCGCGTGACAAACTCCCGCGCCCGCTCGTGCGCGTCCTTCAAGTCCGCCCAGTAGAACCGCGCCACAAGGAATTTGCCGCTGTACACCTCCACGCAGAAGGGCGTTTCTCTAACTTCGAATTTTTCCGAGTTCATCATCTAACCTCCGCAAAAAGGATTCCTCCCCGTCGTCGTCGCTCAAAAGCCAGTCCGCACGCTGCGCGTAGACGTGTGCTATTCTCAGCGCCCTGACGCCCTCTTGCAGCTTCGCGATAACCTCGGGCGAGTAGCCGCGCCCGCGCCTGTCGCCCCACTCGTTGATTGACGCGTCGTCGTTCGTGTCGATGACGTGCTGAATCTCTTCGGCTATGTCCATGAGGATGTACTGACGATGATCGAATCGCCCGCCGCTCATGCGGATTCCTCCAGTTCCGCGCGCCGATACTTCCCGAGCATGTTCGGATCGGCGACTACCCTCGCCTTGAAGCGGGCAGTCACATCGCGGTGGTAGGCGTTGACATATCCGTAGTCGCTGTGCTCGATCTGCCGGACGTCGCATCCCATCTCATCGGAGATCGTCTTTAGTTTCTTCCCGACGGCGCTCCACATCCCCTTGCTGTCGGCGAAGAAGTCGAGCAGCCAGTGCAGGCTTTTGACTGACTTGTAGTTCGTACTGTCGCCCACCTGTTCGGCGAGGGCTTCCCTTTCCTGTGCAAGAATTTCCGCGCGCCTCTTCTCCGCGCTGGCCGTAGCCATTGCCGTAGCCTCGCGCCTGGTACCGATCCACGCTTTGGTGCGGATGGCTTCGTCGCGTTGGGCTTCGGCGAGGGCGCGTTGCTCGCACTCGTTGGCGTAGGCTCGAAGTGCTTCCGGGAAGGACTGCGGGATTTTGACGGCGTAGGGGTTTTTCAGACGTTCTTCCATAACTTCAAATGCTTCGATGTACTCCTCTTTGAAGGCCGTAGCCTTCGCTCCGGTGAATCCCATCGCCAAAAGGGCGAATCCCTTTCGAGTGATAAGGAACTCCGGCATTTCCCTCTTCTGTTCAGTAAGATAAGAGGAGGCTTGAAAATTCAAGGCTCTAAATCCATCGGAGCATTCGAGGTTCTTGACCGACTGCAACACGTTGAAGTGCTCTCTCTCGAACACTTCCGCCACCGTCCTGCTGCTCACCACTACCTTCGAATCCATGACTACAAGTCCAAGTTTCTCGTACATCCGTCTACCACCTTTCTATATTTGCCATTAGTGCCCTAGGCACTATCAATCTACCACCGGCTTGTGGTATTGTCAATAGTGCCATAGGCAAGGGGGTAAATGAAATGACAAAAGAGATTTACAGAACGCAGGTCAGGGTGCCCGAGTCTCTGTTTGAGAAGGCAAGAGTCCTTGCATCTATCTACGGGGTTTCTTTCAACCAGCTGGTTGTCGATCTTCTAGACGAGCGGATACGCTCTTGGGAAGCTGATCATGGTGGGATTCCAACGCTTCCATCAGTAGAGAAATGATTGCTGTGTTGACGGATGTTTCATTTGCCGCTGCTACGTGCCTGACGGCCTTGTATATCTCGTCAGGAAATCGGACTTGAGTTCTCGTTATGCTCCGCTCCATACCGAACACCGACCTTTCGTTGCTCCAACGCTTCACGGAGAAGAATTAGAATAGCCGCGTTCCCAGACACCCCCATCTCAACGGCCTCGTGTCTCACCTGTTTGAGAAGCGAGGCCGGTATTCTTAGTTGAGTCGAGACGATATCCATGGATTATCACTCCTCTCCAAACAGCCCGAGCTGCACGCCGCCGGGGACTGGTTCGCGGACGATGCCTCGCGCTTTCCTGTCGGCGTGCTCGATTCTCTTGCGTGCAATCTCGAAGTAGTCCGCGTCCTGCTCTATGCCGATGAAGTCGAATCTCTCCAGCCTCGCGGCCTTGCCGGTGCTGCCGGAACCCATGAAACAATCGAGCACCGTCCCGCCGGGAGGCGTGATGAGCTTGCAGAGGTAGCGCATGAGGGAAAGGCTTTTCACCGTTGGATGGATGTTGCGGTTGAGCACCGGGCGCATGGGATCGTTTTCGCTGAAACCGCGTCCGGACGTGTTCTTGATTCCGCCTTCGCGCTCCTCCAACTCCTCGCACCCTTTGTTCCTGTCTCTCTTCCCGGCCTTCGCCGTGTAGAACAGCCTCGTCGCCTCGAAGTCTTCGTCCTCGAACGGGCAACACTGGAAGAAGCGGGAAGCGGAGCCAGAGTCGCCTATACCACACTCTTGTTTACCTGTGATAGCCAACCTCCCAGACATGGCATTCGTTTCATGTTCCTTACGCCGGATTCCAGGAATCCCGCTCGTCGTCTCCGGGAAGCACATCGCCACATCCTCGCTGCCGTCGTGGATAAGGTGGGAGGGGTAGCGGCCATGAAGAACGCCCTTGTTGAAAATCTTGTCGAATTTTGGAGAAGTCCTTTTGGTATCATCAAAATCCTTCGGGTTCATATCTTCTTTCGTCCCCACCCTGCACGCCTCCACGTTAAGCGCGCCGACGCCGTACTTCAAGACATTCTCAGCAATCGTACCGTCGAGCGGTTTCCTGAAGAGCCACCAGTCCTCTATGGCTGGCTTGAGAGCGGACTTCCAGCCGTCCCATTGTTTGGCCGCTTCGGTGGTGGGGGCGGTGATGGGGTTGTTTCCAGCCATCGCACCATAAATCCTGCGCACCTTGCCAGAGCGTCTTCCCTGCCCCACCACATCCCGCTCCGCTCCCGCCATTGCATCAATCGCCTTTCCCACGTCCAACGCCTTCGGAAAGCCCGAACCGAACGCGAAGGCGATTCTGTCCCTTACTTCCCATCCCGCGTTCTCCCACGCCATCGCTGTCCAATGAGACGTGCGAGGCAACGCCCACACGAGCGCGTGTCCGCCGGGCTTTATCAGGCGCAGGCACTCCCGCGCCACCTGCTCCATCCATGCAATCCAGTTGTCGCGTCCGCCTTTGTCTCTGTCCCAGCTTTTACCCATGAAGGAGATTCCGGCGGGCGGATCAGTCACCACCGCTTCCACGCTCCCGGCCTCTAGGGTCTTCATGATCTCAAGGCAGTCACCGTGATAGAGCTTCATCCAACTCCTCCTCGAACGATTTCCTTTTTCCTCGCGCCCACTCCCGCAAGAACAGCCTGGAGGAGAGGCCCGGCACGGAAGGAACCGCGGACAATCCTGTTCCGCAACATGATTCCGGCGATCTCGCCGCGCTCGCGGTAGGCATGTCGTTCATCCGGCAGAGAGCGCACCCACTCTCGGAAGGCGTCGCCGGTAGTTTCATTCCCCATCCCCGTCCTCATCTTCGTCTTCTTTTTTCTTCCTGTACGCCGCAGCCAGAGAGAACAAGCCATCCCTCATGGCTTCGCTCGCCATACACTCATTCAGCGAATGCACGAAATTACGTCTCATATTGAACACCTCCTGTTGTCTAAAACAATCCATACAAAGACACCGAAACAGCGGAACATACCCCGATGTTCCGGCAAACATTTTCACCGCATAGTTTATAAAGAGTCAAAGCCTTGGAAGCGCTAGGGTTGAATCCAATACGCCACGGCACACGGTACCGGTACACACCCCTATATATATAGGGGGGTGTGCCGGTTGTACCGTTTGTTTGCCGAGAGCAAGTATCCGGTACATGTGCCGGTACAGTACCGTGTGTACCGCATGTACCGCACCACCGATTATTGATTTTGAAATGGAAGGGGGGGATTCCTGTTGCAGTTAGTCGCTATCGCCCGTCAGCTTCTGGACGAACAACATCTCGTCTATGTTCGCGTCCACGCCCTCGGGGAAGTAGATGTTCGGATCGTCCTTGTCCGTCCTGATCATGAGCTTTTCCAGAAGCTGCTTCCGCACCCTTTGAAACGCCACCTTCTTGGCCCCCGTACTATCCGACACGTGCATCTTGTAGAACTCGTTCCTCCATGATTCCGCATCCACTCCTGCGAAGGCTCCGTCGCGCACCATGCCGCGCGTCTCGGCGGCGCGTCGGAAGGAAGTCATGGCGATTCGCTGCACGTCCGTCAGCTTGTCGCCCTTCTCCCCGGAGTCTCCCGGATCGGTTCCGCGCACAATCACCGCGCTCGTCACTTTCTCGCCGTCCTCGTCGTACCAGCCGGGAAGAACGATTCCCTTCAGTAGCTTCGCCCACGTCGGCTCCGGCTCCTCGGCGTCCTTCATCTTTCGGCATATAACCTGGATGCTTTCCTTGTCCTTGTTCATCACCGCGCTGGCTTCCATGTCCAAGGCGGCCTTCCACGCGGACGAACCACGCGCCCTGTGCTGCGCCTCCTCGGAGACGCCCGTGTGATGCACCAGCAGAACGGAACATCCATACTCCTGTTGCAATCCGGCACAGGCGTCGATCATCACCTTGGCGTCCTGCGCGCTGTTCTCGTCGCCGTGGAGGAACCGATGCAGCGTGTCCACCACTATCAGCACCGGTCGGTTCCCTATCGCGTCCACATGGCTCTTCACCTTCAACCATCCTTCGGAAGTATTCAAATCGCACCCGGAAGCCGACACGTGCAGGTCGACGACATCGGGGTCCACCTCGTAGTATTTCAGCCACGCAGCCACGCGGGAGCGCAGCCCGTGGTGCCCCTCTCCTGCGAGATACACCACCGTGCCGTGCCGAATCTTCGCTCCCTCCCACTGGAGCATCGTATCGGCGGAAGCTATGAGCATCGACCAGTGCAGGACTAAAAAAGTTTTTCCGCATCCGCTCGGCCCGTGCACCATCATCAATGCGCCAGTCGGCAGCCACCCCTTGATCAGCCATGATATCGGCGCGGGCTGCTTGGCGAACTCCCGCACCGGAACCAGCCATCCGTCCAGAGGTGGAGCCAGAAGCCGCTTCAAATCCCCTCCGCGCTGCGCGAAGTCGTTGGCGTCGCCCTCTTCCGGGGGAAGTATCATCCTCGCTCCGTACCTGTCACACGCAGACTTCGCCGCCTTCTGCCCGACGCCGCTCTCGTCATTGTCGCCGACAACCACAATATCCGTCCTCATTCCGTTCCTCTCGCGCACGAACCCCGTCGCTTCAACCATATTGTGCGCGCTGAAAGCGATGACGACGGGTTTCCCCGTCGCCTCGCGTATGCTTGCCGCTGTAGCGAACCCCTCCGCAACAAACACGGGCGAATCGTTCAGATCGCCCAAAACGCAGACGTTCCCGCCCGCTTCCCCGCCGGTGTGAAACAACTTCTTTCCCTGTGGATGGATATACTGAATGCTCCGCAGATCGCCCTCCGGCGAATGTACCGGGATCATCAGCGCGCCGTCACCGGACACGCGCATTCCGTGCGGCTGAATTCCCTTCTTTTTCAAATACGGGTGATCCGTAGTCGCCGGGGTGCCGTTCTCCCAGATGCGCTCGACGGCCTGCGCCACGCCGTCGTGAAGCTTCGCCAGCTCCTTGTCCCGGATTTCCCGCGCCATTTCGATGTGACGCTTCCGCGCGGCGACTTCCTCATAATCCAGATCGCGTCCCACATCCGCAGTCCACGGAACATTCAAATCAAGCCGCCAGTCGCCGAAACGCCCCGCAGGAACCTTGTCGAAAAACGCCACGTACCAACCCGACTTATCCTTTTTGCTCCCGCTGTTGAAGCGATGAATCTTTCCGTCCAACGATATCTCGTCCGGAGGCTCTATTCCCGCATCTTCCATCGCCTGGCGAAGTTGTTCTTCGGGGGGATCGAACTTCGGGAACTCCCATGGGCCGTTCAGAATCGCCGTTAAGTCAGCCACTCCTCCACCTCCCTCCGCGCCTGCTCCATTCCGGCGCAGATCAGTACGCCGTATCCGCACTGCTCAAGATAACTCTTCCAGCTTTGCTGTTCCGGCGACACGCGGCCGCCGGTGACACGCTTCATCTCGATCCACAACTTCCACTCAGGAATGAACAGATCGGGAACGCCTCTGGAAACGCCCTCGGCCTTCAACTTTCCCGCCGTCGCCGCGCTCCTCCATCCGCCGTTTGGAATCGCCATGATGCGAACCTGCGGGAACTTGCGGCGGAACCACTGAACGAACCCGCACTGCTCCTCGTGTTCCGTCGGTATGGATTCGACTTCCGGCGGACGAACCTTCTTTGAAGTCCGCCTCATCCCCACACCTTCCCGACAACCCTGTGATACTTCCCTTCCCTTTGAATCGTAATCTCTTTCGGAGGCACAGCGCATTGCATGGTTTCGACCACCTCGTCCAAATCGTAAGGATTCCCAACAGTCACACCGCAACTTCTCTCCATCTGCTTCAATGCGGACAGCGCCTTCTGCGCCGCGTATCCTCCGTGGAGCAAGCAGAGATATTCATCCACGGAATCCGAATGTCCGTAGTACGTCACCCGCACAAGTTCCTTCCCGCTCGCCGCCGTATGCACGCGCCAGCGCCACTCTTCCACGCCGAACGACGACGGGCCGCCCATGATATCCTCGTTCCCGAGAACGTATCGCTTCGGAGGCGGAGGAGGGAACGCCCACCCGCACGCCGGACACACCTTCGCGGAGAGATGGACAAGCTCATTGCACTGCTCGCACAGCTTCACCGGGGCTTCGCCCTTCTTATCCCCCTTCCGCTTCGGCGGGATTACATCCGTGATAGGCCCGTGACGGCGCACGTTCCCGGCGAAGTCGAGAAGGAGACAGTCCAACACGTGCTCCTTCGGCCTCATGCCGCGCCCCGCCGACTGGATATAAAGAACGACGCTCTCCGTAGGACGCGCCATAACCAAAACATCCGTATTCGGCGCATCGAATCCTGTTGTAAGCACAGAGTTGTTTGTTATTACCCGAACGCGCCCGGCCTTGAAATCTTCAAGAATCCGCGCGCGTTCCTCCGAATCCGTCTCCCCGAGCACCGCTTCCGCAATTTCTCCCCTTTCCCGGAAGAGATCGCGCATCGCATAGGCGTGCTTAACCCCGGAACAAAAGACGAGAATCGAACGCCGTCCTTGTGCAATCCGAAGCGTCTGTTCCACCATCGCCTCGTTGTTGGCTTTCGTGTTCACCATCTCCGCCAGTTCAGACTCTACGAAGTCGCCGCCGCGCCGCTTCACCCCGTCCACCGAAAGCAGCAGCTCCATTCCCTTGGAGCGGAGCGGGGCAAGGTACCCCCGCTCCACCAACTCCTGTATGCGCACCGGTTCGATAAGGGCGGAAAACATGGCTCCCCCTTCCGTAATCAAACCGTGCCCGAGGCGATACGGAGTCGCCGTCAATCCGATCACGCGCAGAGAGGGGTTGATCGCTTCCAGCTCGTTCAGTAGATTCCGGTACATGCCTTCGTCCTTGTGATTCAGCAGGTGGCACTCGTCCACGATGGCGATATCAACATATCCGATTTCACTCGCCTTCCGATACACCGACTGAATCCCCGCCACGGTGATCGCATCCACGTCGCGGCACCCAAGTCCCGCAGAATAGATGCCGAGCGGCGCGTCCGGCCAGAGAATCCGAATCTTCTCCGCGTCCTGTTCGAGTAGTTCCTTCACGTGGCTTAGAATCAGGATTCTCGTATCCGGCCAGTTGGCAAGGGCTTCCCGGCAGAACTCCGCCAGAATCACGCTCTTCCCTGCGCCCGTGGGCAGCACCAGACACGGATTTCCTGTGTCGTTCTCGCGGAACCATTCGTAGAGAGAGTCAATCGCCTGCCTCTGATAGTCGCGCAGAATCATGCCAAGGAAGTCGCCTCACGAAGAGAACTCTCCGGAATGCGCCACAACCTCCCCGTGCGAACACCGCGTATCTCTCCGCTTCTGAGCCGGAAGTACATCGTCATCTCATGGATGTTGAGATACTCCGCTGCTTCCTTTACTGTGTAGAGTCTGTCCGGATCAGCCGGTCTCGCCCCGGTCAGCCCGCAGCGCTTCTCCGACTGCACCCACACCGCGCACGTCTCACGCAGACACTCCAGCCTCGACACCGGACACAGGACTTTCTTCATCGCTTCCCACCTCCCAACCAGCCAACCCAAGCAGCTCCTTCGACGAATGCACTATCGCTCCGGGCAGTCCATTCTTTACAACTTCTCCGTCGATCTCGAACAACGCCGTCAGTCCATCGTCCGAAGGAAGCCATTTCCACGGCACAAGATCGGGATGCAACACATGCCCGTCGCACCCCTCGCGCTGCGCGTCCACCGGAATCTCTTCGTTGCCGTACCGGGCGCAGAGCCATTTGCTATCCTCCGTCGGCGTGGAAAGCGCGCACGTTCGGCAGTTGATCTCCTTCGTCAGCTTCGATTCGAAACAGAACGAGTGCGCCGAGCAGTAGCGACATTGATACCATGTCGAATCCGTCGAAAGCGGCTCCGGCATGCGCTCGCATAGCGTCAGTCGCCTTCCCCGCTCCACAAGAGCCTTCGCCGCTTCCGCGTCGTAGCGGACGCGCTCCGTGTAGATAGAATCGTCATCCTTGCAGACTGCGTAGTAGAGCGCTCTGTCGATGCCGGTGCCGTGCATGTAGAGTTGCATCTGGCACCAGTGTTGCGGCTTGGATTCCCGTACTCCCTTGTCGCAGAGGTCTTTAAATGATTTCAATGAGTGCGTCTTGCACTCCAGAACGTGTCTCTTCGCCGGAGCCTCTGGAACGCCCCTCTCGATGATTCCGTCGATGGAGCCGGAGACATGCGCGCCGAAGTCAACTCTCGATTGCTCCGCTCCGGTCGAATGAACCTCCATCCCGGCTGCGCGAAGGTCAGAGATAATCAATTCCTCTTCCCTCTGTCCGCGCCGGAAGAGGCGGAGCATCCTGCCGTTGAACTTCTCCACCACCGCCCACCGGAAAGACAACCACAACCAGCGGTCGCACGGATGCCCCAGAAGGGACGCGCCCATGTGCGGGCGCGGTCCCTCTTGATGCTTCTCATGCCACTCGTCGATTATGGCGGCTACGGTGTGAATACTCTCCGGAATTTCCGCCATCGCACCGTCACTTCTTCCACGGAGCGCCTGCGGGGGCTGTTGCTGGGGCCGTCTTCGCAGCCGGTGAGAACTTCTGCGCCGGGGCGAACTTGCTCTGCGGAGCGGACGCCATCATGACGGGAGCGTCCCCGTCGATGGGCTTGAAACCTTTCACTACATTCTGCGGTTCATACTGTCCTGTTTTATCCTCCTTGATTGCTACTTTGATCTGTACCGCATGTCCAACGAGTTGATCGGTATCATGCAATTTCCCTTCAAGTCCAATACACTTGCACAGCGAGCCGAGTTCCCGCTTTCCTATTTCCTCCGCCTCCGGTTTGGGGTTTCTGATATTGAAATTCCCGAAAACACAACGCCCTTGATTCGTCGGACCAGCGATGTCATATCGCACTTTGATGTATTTCCCCGTTCCGTTTTTCGTATCCTTAAGTTCCGTCGCCACAACAGACGCCTCATACCACCCCGGAGGGATAAGTTCGTAGGGTTTTGATTCGGGAAGTTCTTCTATCAACAGTTCTTCGTCAAGTATGGCCATGTTCTATTCCTCCTCAAGTGTTATTTTGACGGACGCCTTGCCCGGCGTCACCGTAATCGCCCGCTCCAGCTTCGCCGTTACCTCCGCCGGAGCCGCCTTCCACCGCTTCGCATCTATCTCGGGCTTCCACCGGAACAGCTCCGGCAGATATTCCTCAAGTCCGAACTCTCTTGCGGTCGCCTGGAGCGCGTCGCTGTCCACCTTACGAGTGAACCGTCGGGAGATTACAACTTTAAACTCCCCCTCGCGCTCCGTCTCCGAGCCTTCCCACTGCTCCGGCAAATGGGAAGTCAACATCTCCTCGATCTCGCGCCGCTGCGTCACGGCAAGCTCTTCCTGCCGCTTGAACTCCCACCAGAGCTTCAGCAAATCCTTTCGATTCTCAAGAGGCGATGTCGCCTTGAACACGCTCCCGTTGCGAACGATGAATTTCGCTTCCGATTCTTCTCTTGTTGCGCCGCGCACCGGAGCTTCGGATTCCGTCTTAGAAAGGTTGAGCATTCGCAGCGCCTCCGATCTTCGCAATCACGCCACCGAGATCGGGGGCCTCCCACTGGTCCAGCGCGCCGGAGCGATCCTTCGCCGTCCAGATGCCGTCGGGGATGCACATCAACATCCGTTGCGGAACGCCCTCGTTGTCCTTCTCCACCCTCAACGCCAGCACCTCGTCGAAGAAGTAGGGAAGCTGCTGGCCCACCTTGTTCCCCGGCATGGATGGAGCATACAGAATCCGGCCCATCTCGTCCTGCGCCTTTTCGAGCTTGGCCGAGAAATACACATGCTTGCCGGGAAGATCGCGGAAGGCGCGGATAAGGTCGGTCATTTGCTCCTGCATTGCCCCGTAGGCTTGTCGCGGGTCCTTCGCTATCTTCTTCTCAGTGTTCAGCACCACTTCGGCGATCTCACTGATCGAATCCAGCGCCACAGACTGAAACTCTCCCGCCTCTTTCGAGCCGACGAGCCACTTGTACGCCTCGTCCAAATCCTTCATGCACCCGATTTCAATGTACGGAATATCCGTCCCGGCGATGGAGAGCAGTCCGCCCTCCGCCGAGAGAATCACAGGATTCGGCAGCGATGGGATCAAACACGTCTTTCCCGCCCCCGCCTGTCCGTACACAAGCACCTTCACCCCGTCCGCCGCTATCGTTGACGTCCTCTTCAAATTTATTGCCACAAGAACAACTCCCTTCCCTCTTCCTCAGTGCGAGCTTCCGCTATCGCAACCTCGGCGGCGTCCTCCGGCGCGAACATCGCGCCGCAAGGACACCCCCACTCCGTCACCGACACAGACGGGAATGAATCAATCCTCCCGCACGCAGGACAGATATACATTTTCTTCTTGCGCTTCGCCAAGGAGAGAAATCACCTCCCCGGCTTTCTCCTCCATCAAAGTCCACCCGGACTGATAATTCTTCATGCACAGTCTCTTCTGCGGCCTCGGCGCTGCTTCCGGTTCCGCCTCCTTCGCCGGGGCGAAGAACTCCTTGAACATCTCGGGCGAGCAGTGCGAGTATGTGTACGGGTCGCGCTGTATGACGTAGTTGCCGATTGGTACCTCTATCGTCGCATTCCCCTTGTACAGTTCCCCCTCCGCGGCGGGGGATGCTATATCCCGCAAGAACAACTTGCCTGCAAGGACGCTGATCGCGCCGCACCCTCCGAGTTCATCCTGAGCCCACTGAGGCATCTCCGCTATATCCCCAGTCCATTTGAACGCCCGTACACGGAGAAACTTGCTACTGTAGATATCAGCGTTTTTCGTGTCCATCACGCCAGCCTCCTCAGAACTTCTACCGCCATTGTGAGATATGCTTCCCAAGCAGCATCCCTAGCATCCCTAGCGGCCCAAGCAGCATCCCTAGCATCCCTAGCAGCCCAAGCAGCGGCCCAAGCAGCATCCCTAGCAGCGGCCCAAGCAGCATCCCTAGCAGCGGCCCAAGCAGCATCCCTAGCGGCCCAAGCAGCAGCCCAAGCAGCATCCCTAGCATCCCTAGCAGCGGCCCAAGCAGCATCCCTAGCGGCCCAAGCAGCAGCCCAAGCAGCATCCCTAGCGGCAGCCAGCTCTCCATCTGTCGCTTTCCCGTCAACCCAGAGTCGCTTCACTCGTATGGCCTCCGCGCAGCGAGGATCGCCTGTAAGGTGCAAAACTTTTTCTGCGAAATCGCAGGCCAGCAAATGCAGGTCTCGCGTCGGTATAAAATCCTCCCGCAAAAGCGCCCACAGCTTGTCCTCCGTCGGGATGTTAAGCGCGAAAACGTCTTCCCACGACAGAAACTCTTTCCCGGCAAACAGCTCCGTTATCCGCTTTTGCGGATAGTCGGGGCACGGCCGCCACCCCATTACCTGGTTTATCGATACCGTTTTCATCACGCCAGCCTCCTCAAAATAGCCTCGTTCGCTTCCGCTTCTTCGCCGTCCGTCATGTCAATTACGCGCTTGCCGATGCGCCGGGCGTACTCTATCTCCATCCTGCAACCCTGCGATTCTTTCCACTCCCCGAACACCCACAGCTCATCAGCCCGTTTCAGCATTGCCACGCACTGCCCGAGCACCTGGGTCTGATCGCCTCGCGGGTCGTAGAAGCTGAAGGCGTGAAGCGGACTAAGCAGCAGCACGTCCGGGTATATCGCGGCGAGGTTTTTGCAAATCTCGTCGATCCGTTCGAGGTTCGATTTGATCTCCTCCGGGCTTCCGGTCTTCCCCCTGAGCGGGTGGCAGATGTAGGCGCTCTTCATCTTCGATCCTCCCGCCACACAATCGCCGCCATGCAGGCGACAAAACCCGCCAGGAACGCGGCAATCAAACGCGGCGTCATGCGGACATCTCCCGCGCCAAACACGTCAGCCAGATCGACCAGTACAGGTCTCGCTTGTAGAACTTCCCTCGTATGCTTCTCATGCCATCCTCGCCTCCCTCAGTTGGTTTTCCGTGAAGCTCTCCTTCCACCCGGCGTGATGCTCGAACAGCCACAACGGGCGCTTTGCTTGCACCAGTCTCAAAAACACATAGTCGCCGTAGCACTTGCTGGGGGTGTATGTGTTGACTGTCTCGTGTTCCGAATCGTTCTTCAGCTCGCCAGCGCTGGGCTGCGTATAGGCGTAGACCGTTGCCACTGCGCACCCTAGCAGCGCCGCTATATCCTCGCCCGTAAGACCGGCGTTGCGCAGGCGCTGCATCTCCGCTTTGTCATACCGCCCGCCGCGCTGATTGGTCTCTCCCCACTCGCGCAATTTCCGCTGAATGGTATCCGTACCGCATCCGTACCGCTGCGCAATCTTTTCCCGCGTTTCACCGCGTCGCCGTGCGGCGATGATCTCATCCCTTGCGGCCTCGACGCGCTGACTCGCTGGGAGCGGGAAGGGATCGCCCCATTCTTTGAGCGCCGATGCAACCTTTTTCGAGTTCACCCGGAGGGTCAAGGCGATTTCCTGTTTCGATATACCTCTCCTCCGCATGTCCAGTATTTCGCTTTTGTACGCTTCCATCACTCCCACCCCGCGAACAGCCCGAAGAGGACGGAGCGCCTGACCGGGCGCGGCGGCTCTTCCATCCGCTCGATAGCGTCCAGCTCGCGGCGGGTCCTGTACCGTACCCAGAGCGGGAGCGGTCCCGGCTCGCGCAACAGCCGAGCAATCCTCGGGAGTTGCCGGGTCTTATATGGCCCGGAGATCGCTCCCGTCTCAGCCAACCTTTTCAGCAGTTCCATCCCGCACCAACCTTTCCATCAGAGTCTTTTCGATGTCCATGTCAGCCTCCTTTCGCCACGGCTCCATCCGGCCCCAATCGCATGTCATTGTGCATAGTGTTGTATTTGAATTTTTGACCTGCACCGGAGGAGCCGCAGCTGTGAGATGCCCGCTCCTTGTGGATCTCTCGTTCTCAGCAAGAGGTGGGAGCGGAAAGATAAAGACGCCGCCGGGAGGCGGCGGGGTTAGCTATTGATTTAGAGCCTTCTTGATTTCCTCTTGAGCTATGCGCCTGTACTCGTCGGCGTTCAAGAGTCTTTGACCTGATGTGATGTCGTGGTGGAGTTTTTCAAGCATCCAGTATGCGCCGCTGATATTGTTCTCCAACGCGAGAACGAGAGTACCGTCCTCCATGATCGTCTGCTTGATCTGTTCCGGCGTGAGTTTGGTTATCGTCCTGTACGCTCTCCGCCCTCTGACGTGTCCGATATACACGGACCTCGCTTTTCTTTTACGAAGCTCTTTTCTCGCGTATGCTCGCTGTCCGAGCTTGAGAAAAACCAGTTCGCTTACCTCGTCGGCAATCGCGTTGATAAATTCGTCGACAGTCATTCCCTCGTCCGATTGAAGACGCTTTTCGATCTCACTTGACAACGCGCAATCCTGCATTTTCGGCATTAAGTCCCCTCGCTTCCCTTACCGTATTCATGCCGTCGTTCCCGGCGGCGACCATCGCCATGAAAAGGCGCTCGCTTTCGTCCAGATGTTCGACCGTGAGTGTTCCGGCCTTCGCCATCGCCTTGATGCGCTCCGTCGCGGTCCGCGTGCCGTGAACGTAATCCAACAGCGACAAAAAAGTATTCTTCGCCCGCTCGTTGTCGCCTTCGGCCCGGAGTCGCGCAAGGTCCTCTTCGAGCTTCGCTTTTTTGCTTTCAAGGCGCTGCTCGTCCTCGTACTGTTTGCGCAGCCTCTTCAGTTCGGCTTCTACTTCGGGAGGGGTGACGATTACCTCTTTCTCCACAACCTTCACATCCGGCAACGCTACCGGAGCCTGCGGTTTGCGAGCCTCTTCCAGAGCGGCGGCGATGCGGGAGTTTTCGAGGCGGAGGGATTCGAGTTCGTCTTCGACGTCGGGAGGGGTGATGTATTCCACCGTCTTACCCTCTATTTCTTTGATTCGCTCTTGGAGATACTTCATTTCGTTTTCGAGTTTGATCTTTTCACCCTCGAATTTCGAGGCGGCTTCCGATTCCTTACGGTGTTTCTCTTTGAGTTCGGCTATTTCCTTCTCGCGCTTTTCAAAGGCTTCTTTTTGGCGTTCGGCCTCTCGGAGCTTCCACTCCAAACTATCCACTTTCTCTTTCAACTTCTGCGTGACGGTGAGTTCTTTGGCTTCGGACTTTGTTACTTCGGGAACTTGGAATTTATTTCCAAGTGTAGTCATTTGTTCAACTATTTCAGATTTTACCTTGTTTACGTACTGTCTTGTAACTAATGTCATTTCAGCAATAAGATCACCTGTTATTTCGTGCAACGACTTCCCATCTTCAACCAGTATTCTTATCGCCATCTCCACCGCCCGGCGCTTGTCGGCGTTGGTGCGTCTCGCTCCGTGCGTGGCGTTCGAGCGCATGGAGTTGAGCTGCGCATCGCGTTTGGTCCCCTGCCGTACTTCGGCTTCGATCTCCTGCGCTCCGGCCTGTCGAGCGGCATACAGACGATGGAACCCTTCGGAGAGCCATTTATCGGCCTCGTCGTCGTATATGACGACGGGAGGGAAAATCGCTCCCTCCCGCATGTCGTCTGCATATTCGTTTACTATGTCCTGCTTTACTCCGTCCCGACTTTGCGTGTCGCCGTCCAAACGGATTGAATCAATGGGGATTTTCATATAGTCCTCCTCTTTTACTTGCCTCTCCATTCAACGCGATTTGCAAGTTTGTAGTTGTATTTCTCAATAAGTCCCAACGTCCACGCCTTTTCCGTATGGCTGTTCATTGCAAGCGCGTATCTGTGAATTGAGTCGACGACTTCAGGCTCGCCAATGGCAACTATACGGTCTTGCCATTTCTTTGCTGATATTGGAGGCTCCTGCTTTTTGGCGTTTTTGGCGAATCCAAAAAGAGCCTGATAAAGCATTTTTTTGAAGCGACGTCCGCCCGTCAGCATGGCCGCACAACGCAAAGCCTCTCTTGCGCATTCGCGGTCCGATTTATAGGCATCATAAAGAGTACCTATGCAGTCAAGGGCTGTCTTTCTTTTGTTTTTCACGAGTTTATGAAACTGATATCCGAGCATATCAAGGTCTTTTACCAAGGCAACCGCTGACTCATCTCCATTCAAAAGAAGCGCACCCATTTTGTCTCTTATGGATACAGTGGCTACTCCGGTGTTTCCTCCGATAAAAAGATCAGCTTCTTCTTCTCTGGAAATGTGATCTCTGGCATCCTCAAGAGTCTCAAATACCATGCACGGCATAACCTTAACGTCAGGCCTTTTTCTCGCAGCCATCAATCTGTGTTGGCCGTCAACAACGAAGTGCGAACCGTTTTCGCGTTTAACTACTGTTAGAGTCTTTGCATACGGCCAAAACCAGTTCCTCGCTATCTTATTTACTCTACTCTGGTAAAGTCCTCGCTGATATTCCTCATCAATCATTAGTTCGTTTTTGTCGATCTCAAGAAAAGAGCCTTTTTTCCCTATGTTCGTATTCCATTTGTAGCGATCAACCTTGGTGAACTCCTTACTGCTATTGGGAGGGTTGTTCCCGAGTTCACCGTTTCGGCTTACAGACTTGTCTTTCTCGCTTTCAATTCGCGCCTTTTCCTTCTGGACATTTTCCGCCTTGGTTATTTCGCTCCAAGCATCGGAATCAGCATGGTTCCAGCTTTCAGAGATAACTGCTCGACCATCTGGAAGAGCAAAGAAATCTTTAGTAACTCGGAAAAGGGATTCAAGTCTTTCAATGTCCGATTCAAAAAGAACTCCTACTCCATTTGAAAAGCGTTGCCACTGTTTTTCTTTCAATCCCGACTTTGCAAGAAATTCGGTTCTTGATGGATAGAGTCTTTTTTGCAGCGCGTCCGCTCGTGTGTGCATCTTCTAACCTCCCATTGTGCTAAAATAGAGGCTGCATTCAGCCTCCTCATTCCTTGCGCCGTCCGCCGACGGCGCTTTTTATTGTCTTTTCTCACCCGGTCATGGCGATCATCAAGGCTCTTCGCGCCGGACGCTCCACTTTCCCGCTTTCGGGTGCCAGTGTGATTTTCTCGGCTCATCCTGGTAGGCCGGAATGTTGTCAAGGTGCGGCATGGTCCTTAGTTCTCTAATTCAAGCTCTTCGAGCGGAACTCTCGTTATCGCTGAAAACTTCCTCGCGTCGGTTAGCCGAGGTATCCGCTCGCCGTTTTCCCACCTTGCTATCGTCATTGTCGAGCAACCGATTAGGTGAGCCATCTCCTGTTGCGTTAATCTCGCTCTCCGGCGAGCTTCGCGTAGCTTCACCGCATCACCTCCTTCGTGGTGCAGGAAGACTATACAACCAAACGGTTAGCCTGTAAATAAGTAATTCTACTTAGTTTAATACCATACGGTTAGGCTTTACATCCGTTTAGGCAGTTGATAAAATACAACCAATCGGTTAACCTCTCCGATAGAGGGGAGTTGATTTTTTGCAAAACTTGGGGAAGGTGCTGCAAAAGCGGAGGCAAGAACTGGGGTTGTCTCAGAGGGAATTAGCCGATCTAATCGGTGTTTCTGAAATGTCGATAAGCGGGTGAAAAAGGGTAATGCCCGGTGAAGGATGAAGGCATAAAAAAACCGGTCCCCCACTGGATGTGAGGGACCGGGTAAAAGCCTGTGAAACCTGCGTTGGTGGAGGCGGGGGGAATCGAATCAATAGGCGTTGCAAGGGATATCGGGCGCGTGCGTCCGGTTTTGCGTACGGTTGTTAAATTCCGAGAGGCGAGCGTAGAGGAGAGGAAAAGGAGGAAGGAAAAATGAGACAGGACGAACCAGATGAATGGGAGAAAGAGATTGACCGGAGCGATTTGTACTGAGTGAGGGAGCCTAGCGGCTCCCTCTTTTCATCACCAGAACGGCTTCCAGACGATGCCGACCATGCCGACGAACTCCCCGTTTGAGCCGTACCCAACTCCGAGACCGATACCAGGCATCTTCGCTTTGCGATCCGCCCTCTCGTGCGCAACCACCCACCGGGCAATCTCTTCCTCGGAGGCGCGGCGTTCCTGAGCAAGAAGGGCCTCGCGTATCGCTTCCTGATCCCGCAGTTTTACGATCTCGGCCTCGATCTTCGCCACATACAACTTCATCGCGTCGTACTTCTCAAGGTCGAGTTGACGCCGCTGAAAAATGTCGACCGGAACGATGACGCTCTGCCCGTCAGCGGAGAGTCGTATCTCCCCGGCGTTCGCGCTCGTTGGCGCGAGAAATAACATCATCAACAGTGCGATGCTTACCAGCCTCTTCAATTTTTGCAACCTCCTCTTCGTGCTGCTTTCGCAAGTCGTCCAATCTCTCTATCGTCTTCCTCGTTTCTTCCGAGGCTTTGTCCGTCTCTCGGCGGCCCTCCCCGAGTTTGAACGCCCCTGCCAAACCAGCACCGGAGAGGGCAAGCATCAAACCCTCCACCCTGCCCGAGAGCCAGAGGGCAATCAGACAAGCCATGAGGACACCAATACCAATCCACTGCCATCGTTTCATTCGCCTCCCCCTTTCCGAGAGTTCGGTCGTCCCACCGTGTACCCGGCAATCGCCGCCACGATGGAACCTAAATGCTCGCTGTGAATCTTCTCCGTCCAGATCAAGACAAACATCCCAAGCGCCCCGAGAAAGATCAGCACGTCCCGCGTCTCGATCTGGTCGAGAACCCTGAAGACATTTTCCCACCACCAGCGTTTAAAATCCGCCATCACCTCACCGCCCTCTTTGATATCGCGTCTACAAGAAGATCCAACGTCTTCCCTCCGCCGTATCCCGCCATCGCCACCGCCGCTGTCGAGATCCACTCGTTCAGCCCGAAGCCCAGGCAAAGCATGCGCACCACCAGCCCGGCGAACGCGGCAACCGCCAAACCTGAGAGAAGTTCCCCCCACCGAAACGGCTCGCCGCGATGACGCCGGATGTACTTGATCGCGCTCCCGAGCATGGCCACCAGCACCGCAGGGAGCAGGAGTTTGCAGTGGTCCAGAAAGTCGTTCACCGCGTCCACCGCCTCACTGTCTGGCTTTGCGGCGCCCGCACGTCGACATGCACCGAGCGCCCGTTGATCGCGTAGACATACCCCACGTACAGCTCTCCGTCGAGATAGAGGCGCTTGATGATGTCGATTATCTGCCCGCTGGTCATGCCTTTGACCTTGATGTCGGCTGCCTTGCCCTTGATATGACGGCTGGTCTTGCTGTGCTTGGGCAATGTCGCGTTGTACGCCGCGCACCGACACCCGGAATTGACGATTACAGGCCGCTGAACCTCGTCCCGGAGCCGTTGCAGCGTCGAGACAAGCAGCGGGTCGATCTCGTCGAACCCACAACCGCACCCACACGCGAACTCATCGCGGATAAAGTTCGGGAATCTCCACATCAAATCACTCCCTTCCAATCAGACTTCTCCCCAGCGTAAAATGGATACGCCACGAAGTGGAGGATCGCCGCCACCTGATACGGCAGCGGCATCCACGGCAAGATGGCAAACTCCAGCCCGAACCCGGCGAGGCAGATGATGCGGAGTTGGCTTTTAGTCACGTCAGGCCACCGCCACGTCCAGCGTGGGACGTAGTATTTCCCCCACTCGAATCTAAAGCGAAGCGAGGCCCCGAAGAGCCTCGCCGCCAGCCAGTGCCCGAGTTCGTGAATCAGCGGAATCAGGAGGATAGTTCCGCACTCCACACAATCCCCTCCAACTCCTCCGGTGTAGTCGCCACCCTCGCCCGCACCTCAAGCCCCTGTTGCAGCCCGAGGATTGCAATCGTAGCCTGCTCCGCAGCCGTCGCGTTCGCAGTTATCCGCCCAGCAAGCTCAAGGGCGGTCATGCCTTCGTCGCCAGCCGCAGCACGAGCAGCCGCAAGCGCCGCCACATACTGCGCGTCCTCCGTCTCGGTGTTCCCGGCGAGGATGTCAGCAGCCCCGCGCCGCTGTTGCTCGAAGGACTGGACCTCTCCAACTGTGTACCCTGCGGTCATGGAGGCTATCGCGGAATTGCTCGCCTGCTGGATTTCATGGATTTTCTCAGCTCGCAGCTCATCCATCGGAATCTGCCAGCGCCCGTTAATCAGCTGATGCCTCGGAGTCGGTGCCGGAATGCTAACCATTGACTACCGCCTCCAATTCTTCCACAGTGAATCCGAGCCTTGGAATATCCCCGTTCGGATCGTCGCGGTACTCCATCTGGTAGACGTTCCCGGCCTCGTCAGTTCTTGTGTAGTGGCTCTCGTCATTGATGCCGGGCGCGGTGTACTCCACCTGAACCCAGAGCTTGCGCGTGTCGAGGAGTGTTTGACAGTAGGCTCGCGTTTCGTCGGGGAAAAGTTCGAGCGCGTTCAGAACGTCTTGCTTCGTGTTGAAATGTTTCGGAAAACCTCTCATTTGATCATCTCCTTTAGTTGAGCTACATGGCTCCGCAGCACCCCCGCGCGCTGAAAGTCGAAGAGACATACCAGCGGCGGATATCCGCACGACGACACCGCGAACCGCAAGACGTGCCATGATACCAATGACCGCCCGCAAGGAGCTTTACGTCAGCATCCCCTGCGGTCGAGTAGTTATACAGACTGCCCTTCGCACCCGGCAAATCATACCAGTTCCACGCAGCCCCCGTTCCAACGCGATAACTCTGATCCAGCAACCACTGGTATACCACCCCAGCACAATCCTCGCAGCCGATGTTGCTGATCATGCGCCTGCCTGCCGTATCCGTGTGCCCTGTAGTCGTGCCTGGATCGGCGGAACCGGCTATATTCGTCTCCTCGTTCCCACCCGCGGCTATCTTCTGAAACTCTCCATCGTCGAGTAACCGCTTACCGACTGCACCAAGATCATCCACAAAGTCCATCCAGTTGCGAGTATCCGTGATGGTGCCGCCGTTCGCGGACTTCGTGCTCGTACCAGTGCCGCTCTGGAGGTAGATGTCCACCCAGATACCGGCGGCTTCGCTCCACACCATGCCCTCGGGTGAGCACTGCGGCCTGTGCTGCAAGTCCCACACCGAGGCCGGGAGTATGTCGCCAGCAGCCATGCCGGAAAGAGGATGCCCGGAGATGGTGCCAACCGCCACGCAGAGGCAGTGGAAGCCGCCGATCTTGCGGCTGTTCGCAGCGGGGTAGCCCGTCGGGTATGTCGCGTTCGCGGACAAAATCAACCCGTCCGCGGTCGCGTACACATAGAAGTCCTTGCCAGCCCTGTTCGCAGGAGTCGCGTAGGTGGAGGCGTCCCAGTTTCCCGCCGTGTTCAGTCCGATTGTCCCGGCGGCGAAGGAGAGGAGAGCACCGTCCACTTCCACCTTCGCCGGCGGCGTAGCGAGCGTATTCGCTGAGTCGCGGGCAAACGGCTCCGAACGAGCGTACACCGCAGTACCGAGTAGGTCGGAACCGCCGGAAACAGTCCCAAGCGCAAAGGCCAGAGACTCGTCCACCACGATAGCCTTTCCTGCGTCGCCTTCGACCGGAACGGGCACGCCGTCCACCTTCACCTTGTCGCTCGCGCTCATCAGCCCCGCCGCGCTCGTCGTGGCGGCATCCGTGCTCGCGATATCCTTGTCGCTGACCTTCGCGGACAGTTCCGCAAGCGTCACAGCCGTGTGCGCGTCGAGGGCGTGGGCGGAGGGGGCAAAAGACTCCGGCTTGTCCGTCAGGTCATCCCATGAGGAGACGCCACCTGCTTCCGCGCTCAATACGCCGTCCGCGATGTTCAGATTCGCGCCCACCTTCACCCCGCCGAGCGTGTCGGCGCTTGCCGTCGGGAGGGTGTAGGGGGCAACAGTCTCGTACCCGCTCTCATCACCCTTGACGGCAACGAGCTTCCCTGCGTCGCCCTCCGCTATCGGAGGTACACCGTCGCCCGTGTCGCCTTTCACTTTAAGAGATTCAAGCCAAGCCTCATCGTCTCCTTCAAATCCATTAACCACCGCTATTTCGTAAGCGGACAAACCATTGTCTCCGTTAAGGGAAAGCACCCACTCCTCCAGCGTACCTGAATACCCTTCTTGAACCGCTAAATCGTATGCCGACGGCCCGACCGTAGCGTTCCCCTCCGCCTTTTTCGCCCAATGTTTCGCGGAGTATTCTCCCGTAACAACGGGGATATCCTCATCTTCTTCGGCCCACTTCGCCGCCATCGTCTCGGAAGAAGAAGCGGCCGCAGCGGAAGCGCCAGCCTTCAACGCATGGTGCTTCGCGCTGTACTTCCCCGCCTCAACCTCCGTATCCTCCGCTTCCTCCGCCCAATCCTCCGCCTTGTCCCGAGCCGTTTCCGCATCCGTCTGCGCGTCCTCGGCAAACCCCTGCGCCAACTCCGCAAACTCCTGCGCCGCCACAGCCCCCGTCTCCGCGCCTTCGGCAAGTCCCTGGGCCGTCACCGCCGCCGCACGCGCTTCGTCCGCAGCCGTCGCATACCCGGAGGCTTGTCCCGCAGCCGTCACAGCGATCTCGGCCTGCGCAAGAGTATCCAGGTACGAAACGTACATCTCCTTCAACGCGTCCTCAAGATTCGTCGAAACCAAATCCGTATCGCCCGGATCAAACCCGATAGCCGTGCCGGGGAGGGATTGCCACTCAGCTCCGTCCCAGAACGCCATCGTTCCCGCGTCGGAGTTGATGAAAAACGCGCCGGAAATTGGATTCAAAGGAACAGTCGTGCCGAAGTGAATCCCCGTCCACAACCATACCGAACCGTCATACCGCCGCAAGACCGCCGGATCGGATGCCGTGTCCAACCAGTATTGATTCAACATCGGCTCGTCCGGAGCCGACTCACCGGAGAAGAAAGACATGGCCTTGTTCAGACTGAAATAAACATTGTCCATCTCCTCGTTGTACTTCACGGAACTAATCGGGCTTTCGCCCTCCGAAATCGTATTCTTTCTTGCCGCAACGGGCATATGCTCACCACCGATCCTTTCTACATAACTATACTTGATTAAAATACCCATCAAGCAGCCTGTTGTGCATCACTCGTCTTCGAGCGAAGGCTGAATCTCGCAAAGCCCACGGAGGAAAATTCCGCGAGCGCCGTTGTAGTCGCGATCCACCACGACACCATCATCCTTGATAAACTTCGCTCCACCTATCTTCTTGATCTTCCCGTTCCACGAACAGGTTTTCGATGTATACGCTTCATTCACATTGAACAGGAGCTTCCCGTGTTCCCACGCCTTGAACTTCAAGAACTCCTGGAATCTGAAGTGAGCGAAGGTGAGCATACTCCGGACGGACTTGGCTCGAATTTTCCTCGTCAACCGCCTGCTCATCTGTGAAGTCTCGAACTTCGGAATGAGAATCACATCGAAGTTGCGGACGAAGAAGAGCGCAGCCTTATGATGCAACTCGTCGATCAAGTCCTTGATCTTCCATCGCATACGGGCCTGCGCCTTCTTCATCCGGTATCGCCTGTTCTTGTTTTTCTCCTTGCGTGTTCTGGAAATGAGGTCGTCGAGATAATGGCAGAGCCTTTGAATCCGTGAAAAATCTCCTGTCCCGATCTTGCCGCAACAGTCGGGGGAATAGAACGTGGTGAACGTGCGAACTCCCGGATCGATGGAAACCACTCGGCCTTGGCTCTCGGCAGTCTTTATGGCGGTCTCCACGGGCACGGTCACGAACCATCTTCCCGATCTGTATGTCAAACGACAATCTCCTTGCGGAGATGGTACGATTTCGGAAAAGCTCATCTCTCCAAGCATAGTGTAATACGGTCCCTTGGTAGGATTCATCGCGCTCTTCGGGATAAATATTGTCTGGCTTGGATTCTTCCTGCTTCGGAACCCAACTATAGAGAATTGTTTCTCTCTCTTCCACCTGGCTTTGGCATTCTTCACTGCTTGACACGCATCTTTGACCGCGATGGACTTGACTTGGAAGGGAACGCCGTCGCACCACTCCGGCAAGTCCTTCAGAAGCCAGAGTTTTATTTCCATCCAGTTCGCCTTGGTATCCGGCTTCTTGAGATATTCAATCGTCTTGTTGTAGACGTACCTCGAAACGCCGAACCAGTGTCTAAGAATCTTCCTCTGCTCGAAGTCCGGATATACCCTGATCTTCCGCGATCTTAGTCCGGTATTTTCGGAGTCCGTGCAATCGACAAGAAAAGACGTGAAGGATGGTAAGCAAGTCGGTAGTAAGTTCTTGCTCTGGTGAGAGTGAAACTTCGTTAAGAACCACGAGTTCTCCGCCGGACTGCTGTACAACAAACTCGATGATCTGGCTCCCGAATCTTGCAAGACGGTCTCGGTAGGCAACCACAAGCGTGATGACAGTTCCGCGCATCGCTCGTTCCAGTATGGTCCGCAATCCTTTCCGTTTGAAATTGATTCCCGAGCCAATATCTTTGATGATTTCAGCGTCGGGATATCGCTCTCGCATGTACTCGGATTGTCGCTCAAGATCGTCCCGCTGCTTCGGACTTGAGACTCGACAGTAGCAGATTGTGACTCTCTCTTCGGAGGGGGCGTCCGGTGGCTTGGTGTAGTCGTCGATACAGACGCGCCTGTGTCCCCCCTTTGTTCTGTAACTTGGAATAGTGCCATTGTCTGCCCACCTCCTTATCGTGTTGGGATGGAACCCGCTCAGTTCCGCTGCCTTTTCAACCGAGTAGTATCTCATGCTAGTATGATAAGGTAAGTGTGCAGTTTTGTCAAGCGTTGTTATTTATTCTGGTACTACATCCTTTCCCCAGCCCACTCCCATGTAGAGCCGTTGTACGACCGCAGCACCGCAGGTTCAGAGGACGTATCCAGCCACACGTTGTTCACCAGCGGATTCTCCGGCGGCGTCTCGCTCTGAAAGCGATTAATCAGCCGATTGACGTAGAGATACAAATTATTGATCTCCTCGTTGTATTTCGAGGAACTTATCGGCGTCTCGTACTCCGCCACCTGATTCTGTCTCGCAACCACAGGCAAACTCCATCACCGCCTTTCCCGAAAGAGCCTTTCCCAAAAGAACCTTTCCCAAAACGATCATTCCAAAAAGAGCCTTTCCGAAAGAACCTTTTCCAAAAAGAGCCTTTCCAAAAAGATCATTCCCCAAAAGAACATTCCCAAAAAGATCATTCCCAAAAAGATCATTCCCCAAAAGATCATTCCCAAAAGAAAGAGGCGGGGTTTCCCCCGCCTCTTCGTCCTCCTATTCGATACCCTTCCGCTCGTAGTACACCGCCATCGCCGCCTTCGCGTATTCAGCAGCCCTGTTCTCCAGCATGTCGATCAACTCGCGCTTGTCCTTCCGCGACAAGTCCGGATCAAGACGGATATCGTCCTTCTCCCTGTTGATCTCGGTGAACTTCGCCCGCGTCTTATTGAACGCCTTCAGCAGCCCTTCGTCCTCGAACGTCGTTCCTGCCGCGTCCGCGCGCTTCTTGTCGTCGAGCAACTGATCATGGTACGAATAGAACCTGTTCAACGGTTCTCCGGTCCGCGTCGTGTCGTAGAAGAACCGCTTGAAGAACGGCAGGTCGCTCGCCTTCCCGGCCTCCATCTTCGTCTTCTCGTCCACCAGCCCCATTCCGGTTCCCACCATATCGAACGTCCACTCCGCGAGCGAAAGAACCTGCGCGCCCACTTCGCCGACGTGCTTGTCGTACATGAACTCCAGCATGATCGGAGAGGTTTTCGTCACCTTCCCGAGCAGCTTCGCCGTTTCCGACGTGCCGGTATGGAACTGCAACTCGTCCGGACGATGTTCATATCTCTTCGAAACGATAGGCCTATCCGTAAAGGAATCTTTGCCCCTCCATACCTGGATTATCGGCGCGATCATCGTCGGCACATACGGAGGAAGCAGATTCACAACCGAATCGGCGAACCCGCGCCACGCCTCCGGGTCTTTCTTCGCGGCCTCCGTGATCATCCGCTCGAACACCGCCGAAATAATCCACCAGTTATCCGCTTTCGGCAGGCGCGTCCACACATTCATCCCAAGCGTCTCGTTCTGCACCGGAATGAAGAAGTGCGTATCACGCATCCCCGGAGCGATGCGCTGGTACTTCTCTTCGTCGTCCGGATTGGACAGAATCGCCAGTCTCATCATTATGGAGGGAAGCACCTGATACAGCATCACCTTCGCGAACGTCTGCATCGGACGCTGCTTCGACACCTCGCGCACCTTGTCCAACCCCTGCACTCCGGCATTGAAAAACGCCGTCACCGAGTTGAATCCGCGACCCCACGTACCTGCGCGCCCGAAGTCGATGTTCACGCTCCGCGCCTTCATCGCCGCGCGCTTCCCGCCCATCTTCGGCTTCGTCCTGCGCAAGTACTCATACTCGTACAACTTCGGAGCCATTTCTATCATTTCATTTGCTCTGCCGACCCATCCGCCGACGCTTCTCGGAGTTTCCATGAGGTTCCGCAGTGTGCGGGCAATCCCTGTCGAAGACGCCAGCCTCCGTTGACGCCGAAGCTCCTTGGCGATAGCCTTGATGCTCGTCCCCTTCGGAAGCGACGTGATGGCGGAATAGAACACGCCGTCGTCGATCGCGTCCTCGATGAGTTTCTTGTGTGCCGGATCGTTCGAGAGCTGCAACATCAGCCCCTTGATCGTCGCCACGAACGGCATCGCCCACCCCTCGGACTGAATCGCCGTTCCCTGCGCGTCCCGCAGGAAATTCAGCAGCATGAACGCGGGGTTGTAGCGCGTCGTCCCCATCTTGAACACGTCGGCGGCGAACTGCATCCACGACAGCGCTCCCCGTATGAAGGGGTTTCCCGCCTTGCTTCCGGAATCGTACATCCCCTTCAGCAGCACGTACAGCTCCGGGTCCGTCGAGTAGTATTCCTTCTGTCCGTCGCGCCACACGTAGAACACGGCGTGCTCCTTCATATCGGCCTTCGACATCGCCTCCGACTTCGACGCCAGCCATCCGAACCCCTTCAGACTGTTCGCCGCGTCCACGACCAGCTTGGCGAAATCATTCCGGCTCTTGATCCCGTGAAACACCACCGCATTGTGGATCATCACCTCGAACGGATCGAAAATCTCCGTCCGCTCGTGCTCTGCCACGCCGTAACGCTTCATGAACGGATTGCGCACATCCACATACGAACGAAGATTCGCCCCGTTCTTCGGCGCGCCCTTCGTCAACCAGTCGATGAACCCGTCCTCGTCCAAATCGCGCATGAACGGAACGTAGTTCTCCCACTTCGCCCGCATCGCGTCGAACCCTTCCTGAGAAATGACGCCCGTATCCAGCAGCGTCTCCTTCACCATATTGTTGTAGATGTCCTGCACGCCCTTCAGCACATCCTTGATATGCTGCGGTGTATTCGCCACGACGGCCTCGTGATCGCTCCTCGGCCCCGTGCCGGGATTCATGTCGTTGTCGTAGTATTCGATGCTCTGCAACGACACCGCATACGCCGTAAGCTGGTCGTACTCCTTCTTCGTCAACTTCCCGACCAGCGCCATCATCCCATCCACGTCCTTGTCCGCCTGCTTCATATATCCAGCGAGCGTCGACACTTGCGCGTAGAAGTCCAACCTATCCGGCAGAAAACCGCCGTTGTTCGCCATCTCCTTCTTCCCCTCCGGAGTATCCTTTATCCACTCCGTCAGGAGGTTCCACGAGTGCTTGTTGTCCACAAGCCCCTCGTAGGACTTGAATATGGCGCGTTTCAACCTCGACGAAACCAACGTCTTCGAATACGGCTTCTTCTCTCCAGCGCTCCGCACATGCGCCAGCACACGGCTTTCCGGCGACGACTCGTAAAAGGCCGATACCGCGTCGCGCAAATCGCCAAAGTCCTCGATGAGTTTCGCATCCGCGCCGTCCAGCCTCGACTCGAACTCCACAAAGAATATCGGAGCCGACGCCTTCGCCGCAGCCTTGTTGATGATGTAATACTGCACGAACTGCGCCACGCCCTCCGCCAGCACTACATCCTGCGCGGCCCCCGGACGCGCCGTCTGCTTCCCGAGCGCCTCAAGCTCCTTCATCGTCCCCTTCGGCAACCCGGTATTCAGCTTCAACTCCTTCATCAGATGATGCCCGACCTCGTGCATCGCCGTCGGAAAGTCGTAGTCGTCTTTCGTCTTGATCAGCTTTTCCCGCTCGCTGTACACGCCGGTGCGATCCTCCGTATTCCCGAATCGCCACGGAACGAGCCTTTTCACCAGATCGCGGATTCTCCGCAACCCGAGCGCGCGCGCCTCCGGATTCATCGACGGACGCGGGGCCTCCCACGCCCTCGGCTGCCCCGCAAGCTCCTTCTCGCCTTCGGTAGAGGCGAAGTTGATCGTCTCATCTTCCCCAACAACCTCCGCCTCGACCGTCTCAACTCCTTCGTTCACGTCGGCTTCAACTTCGGCGGCTTCGATTGTCCCGACGCTCTCTTCGACCTTGACGTTCTCAGCCGCAGCGCGCTCCTCCGGCGTCGTCAGCATCGTGTCGTAGAAGCTCACCAACGCATCCGACATTTTTACATTGTTGCTTCTGGCGAACGAGAAGAGTTCCTTCAACCACTGCTTGAACTTCTCGAAAACGCCCTGCAACCCCTTCGCGCCCTTCGGCGCGACGCCGCGCTCCAGATACGCCTCGAAGCCCACGGCCAGCTTCTCATGCTCCTTCTCCGCGAGAATAAGATTCTTGTTCTTATCCCGCGTCACGTTCGCCACGTTGTTCAACTGCCGATACAGAGCGCGCGTCTCATCGCTCGCCTTCCCCGTATTCATCTGCCGCAGCAGATCGTCCACGAAGAAGTGCATCGCCTCGTGCATGAACGTCGAAGCGTCCGCGTTCTCGAACAGACGTATCTCCGGGCGAGCGTCCGTCCCGCGACGGAAGGTGATACTCCCCTTCGCCTCCGCGCCCTCCCCCTGATAATATCCTGGGTAGGCATTTCTCAGCTTGACAAGATCGGCTTCTGTTGCTACACTCTGTGTAATAAAGCTCTCAAGGTTTGCACCCCCAGTGAAGAAGAAGCTGGCCCGGCCAAACCATTGGGAGCTTTTCTTTTTGTTGATATATTTCGCGTTGCCCTTTTCTATCTGCTCCACAAACCATGCGTCCCTGTTTTCCACCGCATCTTTCTTGCCGTACACACTGGCAAGACGATTCATGGCGTACATATTCCGCCCCGGGACAACATCGAGATGAAGCGCGGCGATAATAGTCGCCCCGTCGTCGTCGGTCAAATCAAGCATGACGACGAGACTTTCCCCCTTCGCCTTCAGATCGGACTTGAACACCATTATCGGATCGGCCAGCGCCGCGGGAATCTTCTTCAACACATCCGAAGACAACCCATGTTTGTTCATCACATCAAGCAGCTTTTGCCTGCGCATTTGCACCGGCAGCACATCCGCTCCGACAAGACTCAGCACAAGCGGAGTCGTCATCACGTTCACATAAGAATCGGGCTGCCCCTTCCCGGAAACGGTATCATCCACCGCAACGGCGAACTCGGCGGCGTCCTTCTTCAGATTATCGCGGTAGGAGCCGGACTTCGGCGTCAACCTGCGCTGATACCGCACATCCTCGTTCCCCGCGTCGAATCTCTGCGAAAGAGGAATCACGTTGCCGGAGTCGTCGTAGGTGACGGGGTCTGCGGATTCATCCACTACAACGAGAGCCGAAACCGTATCGGGAAGCCTCCGTTTCTGCGCCGCCAATACCCGCAACGCATCATATCTTGTAGAACCTTCAAGAACGTAGGGATATCGCTCGTTCTCCCAAACAAGAATCATGGGAGACTTTACCCCTTCTCGTTCTATGGAGTCGGCAAGCCGGAGCGTGTTTTCTTTACCACCAACAAAATATGTCGGCATACTCGCGTTGTCCGCATCAATCAGGAATCCGATTGGAATCTCGCGCACTCCGAATGTCTTGTAATCCGACAATGACGCTGCAATGGAATCGGTATTCGGAACCGGCTCTTCGTTTGAAGAAACAGGAAGTGATTCGATTGTTTCTGCAAGCGCCTCATCCACCATCCGCTGCGCCGTCTCCATGTCGCCAGCTTCCACGGCGGCGAGGTAGTCGGCGTCGGTATCCTCCATCTGATACAGCGTCTCCTCCCCGCCTTCGCGCAGGGAGGCGGGCTGCTCCATAACAACGTAGAAGCCGCGCTTTTCATCGGAGGACAGAATCACCGGCAAATTGTCGTGCACTCGCACCGCGTCGAACATAGGGATCATCCCCGAGGCGACAGTCTCGACATTATCATGTATCCCCGTCAGGACATACTCGATCTCATCGACGACAACTGTTCCCGTATCTCCAAGACCTCTGCTGCGGCGGCGCTCAAGCCCGCGCTTATCCCTGTCGATAAAGATGTTCGGCGCATCGTCGTTTCGAAACGTGTCGGCCCGATGCTCGGCGAAAGCCACCTGCGCCTTGTACCACTCCCAGACGTTTCTCGCCCTGTCAACATCCTCCGTGGAGGGTGTCGTCATCGCCACCTGCTCGCTTACCGTCTTCTTGCGAGACAGTTCCTCCAAAGCCATTCTGGTATTCTCCGCAGAACTTTTTGCCATACGAATAATGTTGCGCGGATCAAGCGTCCGAAGAAACGATGGAGACTTCCTCGGATCGGCAAGTGCGTACTTCTCTTTCGCCAGCACGACCCCGTTCTTCTGAAAAGTGATATTCCAATCGTACAGGTTCGTCCCGGTGCGCGGGCTCTCTTCCCTTTCGAAGATGATTTCGAAGTCCTTCCCGAACCGGATGACACGCCTTTTTCCTTCCGCTCCCTGAATTTCGAGCATATCGTCAAGGGCTTTCTTCGTCCTTCGAGCGTAGGGCAGTTCCTTCTGCGCCTCTTCGCGCAGGATGTTCGCTTCTCGCGGTTGTCTCGGTATCTCCGGCTTCTTTCCACGAGTCTTTTGGGGCGCGTCCTGCCACACAGCAATCGCCGCCTCAGCCTCTCCTTTCACCACTTCCCACTCGGCGCGCTCCTTCTTGTACGATGCTTCGATCTCAGCCATAACACTCTTACCACGCGCCGCATCCTCGTGAGATTCGTCGATCTTGGAAACCGCACCCAGCTTCTTTTCGAGTCTCGCTTTTTCCTCGTCATATCTCTTCAAAAAATTCACGGCGTTCGAATGTGCCGTCAGCTTTCCCGAACTGCTTGCCTGCGCCTCGGAATAGGCCCTGCGAGCCTCAAGCTCCTGCTTGTACACCGGGTTCCCGGTAGACGATGTTTTTGCGTCGGCGAACTGGTCGGAGTCGGAAGAACTCTCCTTGATTACGTCGATATCCTCTCCGGAGCGGAACTGCTCTATTCCTGCGGCCTTGCGCTCCAAAATCTGCCACATCACGGCGTCGTTGCTCGCTTGTGCAGAATAGGCAATAATCTCCACCTCGAACCCGTCCGGGTCCGCGTTGTAGAACTCGTTCCCCTGCCGGATTATGCGCCCCTCTCGCTGTTCGATATCCGAAGGCCGCCACGGCGAGTCCAGATGATGCAGCGCCACCAACTTGTTCTGCACGTTCATCCCGGCCCCCATCTTCGACGAAGAGCCTACAAGCACGCGAACAAGCCCGCGCTGTACCTTCTTGAAAAGTTCGTCCTTCTGCTCGTCTTTTTCGAAGTCGTGAATAAACTCGATCTCAGCCAGAGGGATTCCGTATTCCTCGTTCAGAACCTTGCGCAGATCGTCGTACACCGAGAACCCAACGTCCGCCATCTGCATTGTCGTGTCGATGTTGTCGTTCTTCTCAAGGAACTCCATCAGATTGATCTTCGCAAGCCCGTTTATCGCCGTATCCGAAAGCGCCATCTGGACAAGCTGTCCGCGAGTCCCTTCCCACAACCGCTCAAATTCGCCGACAGTCTGCGCTTCCCTGCTTTCGCGGGCGATGTTCTGCCGCTTGGCAGCCGCCTTGACAATCTCCCTGGCCTTCTTCTCTCCGTGGAGGAAAGAAAGCCCCTTCACAAGCACCTCCCGTGCCTTTCCTTCGGCATACTTCGTCGGCGTGCTCATGTCACAGAAGACGAGCTGCGTCCCGCGCTTATCGTTCCACTCGTCGTAAATGCGCTTGATTTCCCTCGCGGCCTGCGCAACCTTGCCGTTCTCGTCCCGTTCACTGTGCGGCAGCAGCAGCCTGATATCCAGCGCCGCCTTACGCCCGTCGTTCATCACGTACAGCATGTTGTCGCTCTTCATGTCCTTCGGGTCCATATTCTCCATCCGAGTGACAAGCCATTCGTTCACAAGCCGCTGATTCTCCGACTCCGGAATGACGAAAAGCTTCCTCTTCCCGCCCTTCACCTTCGGCACGGGGAACTCCGTCCTCTCGTTCTCCCCGCTGACCCTGTTGCGTTCCTCCATCTCCTCGCGGTAAATCTCCTTCAACTTGTCCAGAGTGATACTGTCCGCGAACTGCTGGTACAACTGCTGCAAGGAAGAGAGATTCGTCAACCCCGAAAGGACGTTCCGCATCTTCAGCGTCTGCGCCGGAGTGTACTCGGCGCGTGTCTCCGTCTGCACATACGCCCCCGCCCACGCATCATAGAAAAGCTGGTTGCGATCTTTCAACTCGTCGTATGCGAGATACTTCATCATCGTGTAAATCTCAACGAGGCTGTTCGACACCGGCGTCCCTGTGGCGAACGACACGCCGCCCCCCCGTTCAAGCAGACCGCGAACCTTTACGTACAGATCGAACGCCTTCGCCGAACCGGTGGTGGGGTTCATTCCAACTACATCGTCCATCATCGTCGCATATTCGAGGTTCTTAAACTCATGCGCTTCGTCCACTACTAGGTAGTCGATACCGAGCGTCTTGAAGTCAAGGGAATACTCATCGTTCCCTATTCTATCGCTCTTCTCTCCGGCTTTATCAAGCCGCTCCTTTATCTTTCTTTCGTATGTCTCTATCTTGTTGTTGATGGCTTTCACGGTGCGCTTCGAAGCCGCTCCGTCTCCCATCTTCGCCTCTTCAAGCGCCGTCCGAAGCAAGGCCACCTGCTCCCGCATGACACTTACGGCGTCGGCGTCCGGCTGCGCTATAAACTCAAACGACGAGTGCCCTACGATAATCGCATCGAAATTCCCCGTCGCCATCCGCGCGAAGAGTTTCCGTCTGTTTTTCTTCGAAAAATCATCTTTGGTGGCCGCAAGAATCTTCGCATTCGGATATGCCTTATAGAAGTCGGACGCCCACTGTATAACAAGGTGATTCGGCACCACTATCAGCGGTTTCCTCGAAAGTCCCAAACGCTTCCGCTCCATCACGCCCACGATATTCGAGAACGTCTTCCCAAGCCCGACAACATGATCGTGCAACATCGTCCTGGACTGAATCATTCTCCACGCGGCGTTCTTCTGCGCGTTTCGAAGTTTCAGCGAAGGCGTCAGTCCCACGGTATTCAGATACGAAACTCCGTCGAACTTGCGCCTCACGTGCGTGTTCATCTTTTCGTTGAAGGCGTCCACTATCGTCTTCGTGCGATCCTCGTCCGAAAAGGCCCACCGCTCGAAGTCCTGCCCCATCCTTCTGGCAAGCGTGTTCATTCTCTCCGAACCTTCCGGGTCCGAAACGGTCTTCCCGTCGGAATCTTTCTTCGTCACCTCGATGCTCCTCCCGGCGGCCACGCTGTTGAACAAGTCTTCTATGGATTTTCCGTCTCTGTTCGTGTAAATCTCGCCGAACGGCGTATGCCCGTATCTTGCGATACTTGCGTCCACGCGCCCTACCGAAGGAGACACCGTGACAGTCACTCCCTGCCCGCCGAGAGCTTCAAGAAATTCCACGAAAACGCTCTCCGGAATCCACGCGCTTCTGATGCTTGGTGTGATCTGCCGGGCCGTTTTCGGTTCCGGCTGCACCCTGCGAAGCGCCGTTATGTTTCGTTCGTCTCCGGCGATAATCGCCTCTTCCAGCTTCTTCTTGACATTCCCGGAGAGATACGCATCGGCATGTTCGTAGTCGTTCGTCTCCGGATTAAGGAACACCTGCGGATTATCCCCGGACATAAGCTCGTCCAGCACCTTGTCCGCAGGCTGATTCGTCAGCTTCGCCATATAGGCAACATCCACCATGCCGCGCTCCGAAAGGGAAATCTTCAGAGCGTCAGCCGGATTGTCCGCCGATGTTATTTCCTTCACCGGATAGTTCACCCGCGTAAAGAAGATGTCCGCCTTCGTCGCGCTGTCCGGGATAGCTTTCGTCTCCCCGTACTTCTTGGCGGCTTCCTTACCCATCCCCTTCTTATACGAGGACTCAAGCCCGGATTCCGGCCCGATATCCATCTCCAGCAGACCGATGTTGTTGGGATTGTTGATGAACCCGAACTTCTTGACGAATGCGTCATACGCCTTATTCAAATCGGCGCGCAGCGTTTCGATGTTTGGCGCGTCCGAAAGCTCCGCCGCGTTCAGAGCGAGAACGCGGTTCCGCAGATCGAGCATCCCCTTGAGGCGCTCAAGCCCCTTCTCGCCCAACTGCTTCCTGCGATACGCAGCTTCAATCTTGTTGAACTCGTCGTCGAAGCGCCACTCAAACTCGCCTTCCTTTGCGGCATCGACGATTCTGTAAAGGGCTTCCACATACTTATCCGGACTTGCGTACTTCTCTCCGTCCGTCTGATAAGCTACGGCGATGTTTGGTTCCAGAACACCGTACACGTCGCCCTTGAGATTCTTGTCCCGGATATCCCTAAGAACATCCACGACAGCCTCCCACTCCCTCGCCTTGTCCTTCCAGAGTGTTTCAGCGGTAATTTCTTCGATTACCGCGTTTCCTGCGTCGTCGTTCATCTCCCGGCGAAGGACGCGTCCATTCGCGTCCAGAAGCAGTCCCCCAATCGGAAGCGAACTTCTCTCCAGCATCGCCGCTCCAAGGTTCAAGTCGGCGTTTGTCGGCGTCAGAATCCCGGAAAGGTTGACAAAATCCGTCGCTATCAGATCGTCGATGGACTTAGCCACATCGCGTCCGTCGCTGTGGACGGTGTACTCGTTCCCCGCCCCGCGAGCGTACATCTTCCCGTCCGTCGCCGACCTTCCTAGAATATGGGAGGGGTGTTCTTCGTAATACCTGTTGACGCGAACGGCGTTCCCGTCGACGTCTATGGACCCGTTCACATCCAGCCATGCCGCGCCCATATCCGCCTCTTCCCCCGGACGCAGCTTTTGCAGCATGATGATATCCGTTACAACTTCCGTTCCCGCATTCTTCTTGAACGCATCGTTCGGAAGCCGCACCGCTCCAAGGAACTTGAACTGCTTTGCAAGATGCGACCGAGCCTCCGCGTTTTCCGTATCGAGAAAGCGATGCGTCACTACCATCATCATCACTCCGCCGGGGCGAAGATGCTCTCCCGACTTCGAGATGATGTAGTTGTGAATTTTCATCCCGCTCAAATGCTTCTTCAATCCACCATGAATCGGCATAGCACCGAACGGCGGATTGCCTATCGCCAGATCGAACGCCCCGTCAGCGAATGCGGCGTCCTCGAAACCCTTGGCCGCCAGAATATGCGCGTCCGGATAGAGCATCGCAGCAAGCTCGCCCGAAACGGCATCCAGTTCAGAAGCGTGCCACTCGGTAGAGGCCGCCATGTCGGTAGGCTGCAACCCGAGAAAGTTCCCCACACCCACCGTCGGCTCCAGCACGCGACCGCCTTTGAATCCGAAATGCCGCACCATTCTCCACATCGCATCCACCACGCATCTCGACGTGTAATGTGCATTCTGCGTCGAAATAGCCGCGGAGTTATACTCTTCCTGCGTCAGAAGCGCACTCAGTTCCCGCTGCGCCTTCCCAAACATCGTGTTCGCATTCGCGTTCTTCGGGTCGAATACACCGGGAAGCCCGCCCCATCCTACATACCGCGCCATAACGGACTGCTCATCGCGCGTCGGGAAACGGTTCTCGTTCTTGACGCGTTTCAGCACCTTCAACGCATCGACGTTCCGCTGAATCTTCTCGGCGTCCGTCCCTTCGCCGAGAGCGAAGTCAGGCCCGATAACAAAATTGCCGGGGTTCTCCCCGGCAATTTCCGTTATTCCGCTTCGCTTGCCGTCTCGCTTCGCTCCGCTTCTTGTCGTCTCTTCAACTGCTTCAGGCGATTGTCCAGGTCTTGAAGGTGCGGGGGCAGATTCCTCCCTCTGTTCCCCCACAGACTCTTGAACGCGTCCTCCGTCTCCGGATCGAGGACGACTTCCTCCCCGTCCGTCTCCGGACTCTTCATGCAGAACAGGTGTCTCGACTCCGACCACGCCATCTCGTCCGTCAGATTCGGATTCACCCGCTTCAGCGCGTCCATCTCCATCCGCGTCAGGCTGGCGCGTGCTCTCGCCTGCCTCATCGCCCCTTCCTTCGGTATCGTCTTGAATTTCTCCGGATACTCCCTCCGCCAGAAGTCCAGCGTTTCCTGCGTCATCTCCTGCTCCGTCATCGACGCCCACCTCCTCGTTGCTCAATTCTACACCTTTATCAATCAATTCGGGAATCTGAATCTTACTCGTCATGAACTCGGGATAATCGGACAATACTTCGGCAGGAACATTTTCGCCCTTCTCAAGCGCCTGCTGTACTGCGTATCTGTGCATTCCGGGCGAGCGATATCTTCCATCCACCCAATCATCCCTGCGAACGCGCCATGCTTCTTTAGCACTCTCGCTTTGTTCTGATTCTACACCATCTTGAGTATCCATCTTAACGGACGGTTCAGATGCCTGCGTCGCCTCAACCACAGCCTCAAGCCCCGTCCCCTTTCGAGGATCGACGACAATAGCCTTCACGCCGAACGGATTGGCGTCCACATCTTCACCACGTCGAGGGGCGACCATATCCAGCACCGCGTTGCTCACGTCGCCCTTCTTCATCTTCCCGACCTTCAGCCCGTTCTGCTTGGCGAACTTCTGCACATCAGCGCCCTTCATACCCTCAAGCGCCACAGCCCGCTTCAAATGCGACCGCAGCATTCCCGCTCCGGCGTTCGGTTTGAACTCCTTGCCTCTGGACGCCAGCGCCGAAACAAGTTCTTCCTTCGTCGCTCCGTCAATGATCTCAATCCGCTTGTTGATCGTCGGTTCGGCAAGTATCCGATCAAGCAGCTGAGAAGGCGCATTAACGGCCTCCTGCTGCACAG
>Ga0334883_1000458_pt1 | contig 73786 bp, 43 predicted proteins | sample GraSluR1_MG_6_FD_207230 | JGI IMG/M metagenome (GOLD analysis project Ga0334883, IMG submission 207230) | Sludge microbial communities from methane-producing bioreactor in Wageningen University, Netherlands - Granular Sludge_09_05-R1 | ecosystem: Engineered > Bioreactor > Anaerobic >... | reverse complement strand
GTATCATTAAAATGCGGTCAATAGTGGGGACTCTCGGTGTATCGGGCCCCGATCCTTTCTCCGGGGCATTTCAGGTAAGCATGCTCGCAGAAGATTTCCTTGCGCACGTTCAACAGCCCGCACGCTATGTGGGCTCAGAGTTCAACATGGTCCGCAAGGACCCGACGGCGGTGGATCTGCGGGTCGCCATGTGCTACCCGGATGCCTACGAGGTAGGGATGTCCCATATGGGGCTGCAGATCCTGTATCACTGCATCAACCAGCGCCCAGATACGTATTGTGAGCGGTGCTTCCACCCTCAGACCGATGCCTCGGCACTGCTCCGCGAGCGCGGCCTACCTTTGTGGGCCCTGGAATCCGGCGATCCTTTGTCCGAGTTCGATGTCGTCGGCATTACCCTGCAGTACGAGCTGACCTTCACGGGAGTGCTGGGCCTGCTGGACCTGGGCGGCATCCCGCTTCAGAGCGCAGATAGAGGTGACGCCGACCCGATCGTGTTGGGGGGCGGGCCGTGTGCCCTGAACCCCGAGCCGATGGCTCCGTTCTTCGATGCCCTCGTGATGGGCGATGGGGAAGAGGCCATCCATGAGGTGCTCGATGCGCTCAAGCCCCTTGTCCGGGAGCCGCGGGGCCGGCGGCTGGAGGCAATGGCGGGCATAGCGGGCGTGTACGTGCCCTCCTTGCACGATCCTGAGCGTTGCCGCATTGCGCGCCGGGTGCTGGACGACATTGAGGGCTCAGCCTACCCGACCCGTCCGGTGATGCCCTTCGTCGAGGTGGTCCACGATCGGGCGCAGGTCGAGGTGGCCCGGGGCTGCACCAGGGGTTGTCGTTTCTGCCAGGCGGGTATGGTGTACCGCCCGGTGCGCGAGCGCAGCCTGCAGACCGCCCGGCGCCTGGCAGGTGAGATCGTGGCCAGTACGGGCTACGACGAGGTGTCATTGGTGTCGCTCAACTGCCCCGATTACACCCACATCGGTGGGCTCATCGACGCTTTGCATGAGGATCTCGCGGACAAGCGAGTCTCGGTGGGGCTGCCCTCGCTGCGAATCGACACCTTCAGCGTGGAGCTCGCGCAGAAGGTGCAGAGGGTGCGCAAGTCCGGGCTGACCTTTGCTCCCGAGGCCGGGTCGCAAAGGCTGCGTGATGCCATCAACAAGGGCGTCACCGAGCAGGACCTGCTGGACACCGTGCAGGCCGCGTTCGCCGCGGGGTGGCACACGATCAAGCTGTACTTCATGATCGGGCTGCCTACCGAGACCGACGAGGACGTCCTTGCCATCGCCGATCTGGTCCGGGCCGTGGCCAAGAGCGGGCGCGAGGCGCTGGGCAAGCGCGCGGGGCGCATGAAGCTCCACGTGTCGGTATCGACCCTTGTCCCCAAGGCGCATACGCCCCTACAATGGGACGGTCAGATCTCCGGGGAGGAGATCCGGCGGCGCCAGGACCTGTTGCGCCAGCAGATCCGCGACAAGCAGGTGGCTGTGAGCTTCCATCACGCCGGGCAGAGCGTGGTCGAGGCGGCCCTGGCCCGAGGCGGGCGGGAGACGGCGGCGGCGATCCTGTCCGCGTACCGTCAGGCTCCGACGTTGGATGCCTGGAGTGAGAACTTCGACTATCGCCGTTGGCAGGTGGCTTTCGCCGAGGCCGGGTTGTGCCTGGAAGATGAGGCGCAACGGAGATTCTCGTGTGATGAGCCCCTGCCGTGGGCGCACATCGACACCGGGGTCTGCGGCGAGTTCCTGCTGGCCGAGCGCGCCGCGGTGGAAAGCGAGACCCCGACCCCCGACTGCCGCTTCGCCCCTTGCTCCGGCTGCGGTGTGTCGGATTTGATTGGACATCCGTGCCGCCCCGAGGGGGAGAGCGAGTAGTGAGCGATCGCCTGCGGCTGTGCGCGGTGATGCGGTTCTCCAAGACGGGGCCATTGCGCTTCGTCGGCCATCTGGACCTGGCACGAGCGGTGGACCGGATGGTCCGGCGCGCCGGTATTCCCGTGGCCTACACCGAGGGGTTCAACCCTCGGGCGAAGATCGCCTTCGCCGCTCCCCTGCCTGTGGGAGCCGCAAGCACTTCCGAGCTCTGTGTGCTGGACCTGTCCCGGGCCGCGGAAGCGGCGGAGCTGGCCAGGGCGCTTTGCAGGGAGTTGCCGGCGGGCATGGAGCTTGTCGAGCTGGCCGTCCGGCGTCGCGGGCGACGATCGCCCATCGCCGACCTGTCACGCGCCGGCTATGAGCTCATGTTGTCTCGACATGGCGTGTCGGAGCAAGACGTGGCCGGTGCGGTGGCGCGGGTCTTGGCTGCTGCGGACGTGCAGGTCCTTCGACGCACCAAACGCGGCGAGCAGTGGGTCAACGTTCGGCCCGGGATCCTCTCGCTGGACTACCCGGCCGGGGACGGCGACGCACTGCACGCAGTGCTTCACCTGGGTGATGGGGACATCGCCAAGGTGGACGAAGTCATCGCGGCGCTGAACGCGGAGCTTGGCTTTGAGGCGGCCCTGACGATCACCGGGATCACCAGGACGTCTTTGCAGTGAGGGGCGGGCCCGAACGCGGCGTCGGGCACCCCGGATGTTGAGTCTGTGACGCACCGGCGCTCCGGCGCGGCGTTGTGTCCGCGGCCCGGGGCCTTTCGGGGGGCGACTGATCCCCCGGTCCCCTTCGCGTCTCGGCGAGGGTGGACAAGGATTCCTGCAGGGAGCGCAATCGGTCACCCGGGGACAGGTTCCGGCGGGTGGATCGCGGCGCCACGTCGGCGTTCCTTGTCACACGAGGTACTGGACTATCCAATGGCATCAGAGATCATCGTAAACGTCAACTCGCGGGAGACACGTGTCGCGATTCTGGATGACGGCCGTCTGGCGGAGTTGATGTACGAGCGGGGCGAGAGTGTGGTGGGCAACATCTACCTGGGGAAGGTGGAAAACACCGTCCCGGGGCTGGACGCCGCTTTCGTCGACTGCGGTATCGAGCGCAATGTCTTCATCCACGTCTCCGACGCCGTGGAGGAAGAGCCCAGCCGTCATCAGATGCGCCACAAGATGAACGGCTTTCCTCCCATCGACCAGGTCATCAAGCAGGGCCAGCAGATACTGGTTCAGGTAGTCAAGGGGCCGGTGGAGCTCAAGGGGGCCCGGGCGACGCGGCGTATCTCCCTCCCCGGCCGGTTCATCGTGCTCACCTGCGATGGCCGGGGCGGGGCGGGGGTGTCGAAGAAGATCGCCGACGAGCAGGAGCGGGCCAGGCTCCGCGAGCTGGCCCAGGCTGTGAAGCCCGAGGGCTTCGGCATCATCGTGCGCACTCGAGCCGAGGGCGTGCAGCGCAAGGAGCTCGAGGACGATGTCAAGTTCCTCACCAAGCTCTGGCGATCGATCCAGGGCAAGGCCAAACAGCAGAAGGCCCCCGCGCTCATCCACGAGGACCTCAGTCTGGTCTTCGAAGTCGTCCGCGACGTACTGGCCGTCAGCACCGCGCGGTTCGTGATCGACGACAAGATCACCTACGACAAGGTCCTCAACGTGGTGGACAATGTCGAGCAGCGTCTGCGCAAGCGCGTGGAGCTGTACAAGGGTGACGAGCCCATCTTCACCCACTTCGGTATCGAGCAGCAGATCGACCGCGCCCTGCACCCCAAGGTCTGGCTTCCCCACGGCGGCTACATCAACGTCGAGCAGACCGAGGCCCTGACAACCATCGACGTCAACACCGGGCGCTTCACCGGCAGCAGCCTGGAGGAGACCGTCCTACGGACCAATCTCGAGGCCACCGAGGAGATCGCGCGGCAGTTGCGGCTGCGGGACGTGGGCGGCATCATCGTCATCGACTTCATCGACATGGACAAGCGGAAGCACCGCGACCAGGTGACCGCCGCGCTGCGCAATGCCTTCAAGGACGATCGCATGCGCACCCGCATCATGCACATCACCCGCCTGGGCCTGGTGGAGATGACGCGCAAGCGTACCGGGGAGAGTCTGGAGCAGCAGCTCACCACCGTCTGTCCCTGCTGCGACGGCCACGGGTTCGTCCTGTCGGCCACCACGATGGCCGGACGCATCGCGGAGGAGTTGCGCGTACGTGGCAACAGCAAGGAGGCCGAAGCTTTCGCCGTGGTGGCCAATCCGAAGGTCGCTCTCAGCCTCATCGGCCCCGACGGTCACGCCATCGAAGCCCTGGAAGAGGAGGCCTCCGCACTCCTGTACATCCGCAGCGACCCGGGGATGCATCCGGAAAGATACGACATCGTCCCGGGCACGAAGAAGGATGTCGAGAAGCAGTTCCCCGTCCTGCGCAAAGGCCGACGGGTCAACGTCACGCCGGAGGACTTCATCCACGTCCCCGGAGCCTGCCTCGTCGCCGACTACAAGGGGATCATCGTCGAGGTGCCTGAGGTATCCTCAGGGCATGATGGTGAGCTGTCGCTGCGCATCACCCGAGGCGATCGCTCCTTCGTCCGCGCGTCGCCGGTGGCCTCGAAGTAGTCGGGCGGCCCTGCGCGGCGGATCGGTCCAGATGCGTGGCCGGGAAGCCCACACGCGCGTGGGGGTGTCATCCCCAGAGCCTCCGCTCCCGGCGAGCAGATCGAGGAGCTCCCTGGGACACAGTGAGATCCTTCGCTATCTCGCCGGCGCGAGGTAGACGCTCACGATGGCATCCTCACGCCAGAACCGGCTTCTCGGCCGCGCTTCCTGGACCGGAGGCAACCGCCCGGCTCTGCTGACCTGTCCGCAGGAATGCGGTCGCGACGCCGATCCCTCGACGGCCGCTGTCCGGGGCCGTCTCGCCCCCTGCACACCGCCTCTACACCGCCGCCTGACCGGTAACCAGGTGACGCCGTGGACTTCGCTGCCTACATCCAGGAACTTGACGACAGGCGTGGTTCCGCGGCACGGCTGGCGCATCTGTGCACCCTGCCCGCTCAGGAGGCCTCCTTCGCCGAGCTTGCCCACACACTCGACCCCACCGTTCAGGGCATTGTCGACCGCCTCGGCATCAAGCGCCTGTGGTCGCATCAGGCCGAGGCCGTCGATCTCGCCCTGGATGGGCACAATGTCGTGGTCGTCTCCGGCACCGCCAGCGGCAAGACCCTCTGCTACACGCTCCCCATCGCGCAACGTATCTACCAGCGCCCGGCCAGCCGCGCGCTGCTGATCTACCCCACCAAAGCGTTGGCCCAGGACCAGCTCCGCAGGCTGGCCGACTTCGGCGCCGGCGACGCCTTCATCGCCGCCACCTATGACGGCGACACACCCAGGGCCCAGCGGCGGAAGGTGAAGCGAGAGGCGCAGGTCGTTCTGACCAATCCGGACATGCTGCATGTGGGCATCTTGCCGTACCACCACACCTGGGCCGACTTCTTCCGCAGCCTCACCTACGTGGTCCTGGACGAGGTCCACACCTACCGCGGGGTCTTCGGGAGCAATGCGGCCAACATCATCCGCCGGCTGCGGCGCATCGCCGCCCACTACGGCTCGCGGCCGCAGTTCATCTGCTGCTCGGCCACCATCGCCAACCCCGCCGAGCTCTGCCGCGCGCTGACCGGCCTGGAGCACAGACTGGTGGATCACGATGGCGCCCCCCACGGCGCGAAGGTCTTCGCGCTGTGGAACCCACCGGTGATCGAGGCCAAGACGGGCAAGCGGCGCAGCGCCAACCTCGAGGCCTCGGACCTCATGGCGGCGCTGGCCCGGAGCCACGTGCGCCACATCTGCTTCGCCATCGCTCGTACGCAGGCGGAGCTGATGCTCACTTACGCGAAGAAGGCGTTGGAGGGCAGCGGGCTGGAGCACAAGCTCATGGCCTACAGGGGCGGGTATCTGCCCGCCGAACGCCGGGAGATCGAGCGAAAGCTGTTCGAGGGCGAGCTTCTGGGGGTGACTTCCACCTCGGCCCTGGAGGTCGGCGTGGACATCGGTGGCCTGGATGCGGTCGTGATGGCGGGCTACCCGGGGAGCGTGGCCTCCACCTGGCAGCAGGCGGGCCGGGCGGGAAGGGGCAAGCAGGAGGCCCTGGCCGTCCTCGTCGCAATGGCCGGAGGCATCAACCAGTACCTGCTGGAGCATCCCGAGTACCTCCTGGGCAGCACCTCGGAGCGGGCGGTGATCGATCCGTACAACCGCTTCATCCTCGGCGGTCACCTACTGTGTGCCGCCTACGAACTGGCAATCCGCGACGCCGACAGCGCGCTGTTCGGGGAGCAGATGGAGGAGATACTGGAGGTACTCGCGGAGCACCGCTATGTCACCAAGCGCAGCGCCTGGTACTGGATCGATCCCGACACCTACCCGGCGGCCTGTATCAGCATCCGCAGCGCCTCCGGCGCGGGCTACGAGATCGTCTGCGCCCGCGGCCCGGATGGCGACAGGTTGCTGGGGACGATGGACGACGCCTCGGCCTTCCGCATGATCCACCAGGGCGCCGTGTACCTCCACGGCGGCGAGACGTACCTCGTCGAGCGCCTGGACCTGGAGCGTCGTGTGGCCCACGTGGTCCGCAAGGACGTGGATTACTATACGGTGCCGATGGTCGCCGCCGAGGTGCGGCTGGGCCGGGCCGATGAGACGCGGCCCCTGCCCGCAGGCGGCGGGCTGTCACTGGGGCCGGTCTCCGTCAAGTCGGCGGTGATCGGCTACGCCCGACGCAAGCAGGTCACCGAGCAGGACCTGGGCCAGTACGACCTGCAACTGCCGCCCTCCGCCTACGAGACGATGGGTCTGTGGTTCGCCGTGCCCCCACAGGACGTGGACGAACTTGTCATCCACGGCCACGACGTCCTGGGCTCCCTCCACGCCCTGGAGCATGCCCTGATCCAGCTTCTGCCGCTGTTTGCCCTGTGCGATGCCCATGACGTGGGCGGGGCCTCGAGCCCGAGCCACCCGGACCTTGCCGGCCCGGGTCTATTCCTCCACGACGGCTATCCGGGGGGAGTGGGGATCTGCGAGGCGGCCTTCGACCGTATCGACGGACTGCTGGCCGCGGTGGCCGACCGCATCGCCGCATGCCCCTGTGCGGACGGATGCCCCTCCTGCGTGCAGACCCACGACTGCGGCAGTTTCAACCGCCCTCTGGACAAGGGGGGCGCGTTGCTCCTGGCCCGGCGCTGGCTGGCCGCGGAACCGGAGGCCTAGAGGTGCGGCCGAGAAGTCCGGCCGGTCCGTTTCCTGTCATTCTGAGCGTCTATCTCGCGCAGCGAGATAGCGAAGAATCTCGCTGAACGCCGGGAGATTCCTCGAGCTGCTCTTGCCGGGAGCGGACGCTCTGGCAATGACATTCCCGGCCAGTGTGGGGTTTCCGGCCGGACCCCTGGACTCCCCCGATGGGAGCTCCGCCTACGGCGCCCGACCTGCCCGGACGGCGAACGCCTCACTCCCCTCTCCGCTCCATGCTGAGCTTGGCCCGCTCCACCTCCGCAGGCACCGGCCGCATCCTGGCCACTTCCATCGGCCCATCCATCGTGAACCCAAACAGCGTGCCCCCGCAGACGGCGTCGCACGAACCGATGCGGCCCATGACGTCGGATCCGCGACTGCTGCAGCGTGCCGTCGCCGGGCCGAGGGTCCGACACGGGCGCGGGCATGGGGAGCGATCCGGACCCGGACACACGCCGAAGGGCCCATCGGCGGGCGACGACGTTGCCACCAAATGTCAACGGTTTGTTGCACCGGGCGATGGCGGCGGCGCTTGAACCGGTGTTGAGCCCCGGAGCCCAGGGGGTGCGGGGTGTCGCGGTCGGCGGGGCCGGGCAACTGGGGCCGGCGCGCGGGCGGTGCGCAGGGGCGTGCGGCCCTCAAGGTGTCCGTCATCAAGGCCGATGGAAGTGGTGATGGCTCACGCGGCGAGCACGGAAGCTGTGCGAGCACCAGGAGGGTGATCGGGAATGAGCAGTCAGCTTTGGGGGGCGGGCCGAACGGCCGTCGTTGCCGACGACGAGCCGTACCTGCGGGAGATCATGAGGGACGCTCTGGTACGCCAGGGCTTTAGCGTCGCGGAGGCCAGCGACGGGGAGAGCGTACTGAGTCTGCTGCGCGAGGGGCACGTGGATGTGCTCATCAGCGACATCCTCATGCCCGGCCTCAGCGGCCTGGATGTCGTGGACCGCGCCCGCGAGATCTCGCCGCAGACCAGCTCCATTGTCGTGACCGGCCAGGCCTCGGTGGACGCGGCCCGCGGAGCGGCCAGGCGCGGTGCGTACGATTGCCTTCCGAAGCCTTTCACCGAGCAGGACCTGGTGCAGGCCGTCAGCTCCGCTCTCGAGCGGAAGGCAAGAGAGAAGGACCTGTCTCGCCAGCGGGAGCTGGAGGAGTTGTTCCGGCTCAGCCAACAGGTTCGGCAGACGGAATGCCCCTGGAAGATGCTGGGCCTGACGCTGACCACGATCAAGCTGCAGACGGGTAGCGATGTGGCCGCGGTGGCCACGGTGCGCGACGGCAAGCTCTGGCCGCTGCTGGACGGAGAGATGGCCATCCCCGCCGACCGCGCTCCCCTGGCCGATCGCGATCTGCTGGCCGTCGGCGCGGCTCTGGAGGCCGCCACGCTGTACACCCGTCGCGCCAATCACCCGCTGGCAGAGCACGTCCAGATCATCCGCGAGGCTCCCGTCTCCGTGCTGGGGCCCGTTTCGGAGGCCGTCGTCTGCCCGGTCTACACCGGCAGGCACCGCGGCGGCGCCATCGCCGTCGGGCGCCGAGACGCGGATGCCCCCTACAACCGGGGCGATCTGCAGCTTCTTGAGGTCATGGCGGCCCAGTGCGGACTGCTGGTACGCAACGCCGACTTGATCGATGACCTGCAGCGGGCCTATGTCGGCACCGTGCACTCCATGGCACGGATGGTTGAGGCCAGGGACAAGTACACCCATGGCCATTCGCGGCGTGTGGCGGACATCTGCCGGCGCCTCGGTCAGGCCATGCAGGTTCATCCGGACCACGAGCGCACTCTGGAGACCGCGGCCGGCCTGCACGATATCGGCAAACTGGCGGTGCCCGATTCCGTGCTCAATAAGCCCGGCAGGTTGAACGACAGCGAATGGGCGTCCATCAGGATGCACCCCTCTGTGGGGGCGCAGGTGTTGGCGCCCGCCGCGTTCCTGGCAGACTGCATCCCTCTGGTGCTCCACCACCACGAGCGCTATGACGGCAGTGGTTACCCCGACCGGGTCTCAGATGGCGAGATCCCGCTGCTGGCGCACATCATCATCGCCGCAGACGCCTGGGATGCCATGACTTCCGATCGCCCGTACCGCCCGGCGCTCAGCGTGGACCAGGCCGTGCGGGAGATCTCCGCCGGCCGTGGGAGCCAGTTCCACCCCGACGTTGCCGACGCTGTGGTCGAGTTGTTTGCCCGAGGCGTGGACCTCAACTACGGCCTGGCGGCCTAGCCTGGCCGGTGCGGATTCCCAAGGGTGGCGTCATCGCCCCTGGTGAGAGAGCCTCGCGAGCCCGGCTACGCCGGACGTCCGGAGCGCCGAAACAACCTGGATACACAGGCTCCCGGGCGCCCCTCTGCGGGCGCCCGGACTGCTCAGCAGGACAACCGCACCTGTGGGCTGCGTCCGGCGGAGACCGTCCGACGGCCGGCCCGGGTCGTGTGAGAAGGCTGACGCCGGCCTTCGGGGCGGGCTTGGCGGGCCGGAAGGCCCGCCCCACCGACGGCCGTTGAGTCGCCTCAACCCGTGTTCGGCTATGGTGTTGGTAGCCGGGCAGCCCCCGTACCCACGCCGGTTGACCATCGCCCTGATCCCGTCTATACTGCGCCCGATTGACGTCCCTCCCGCGCCCTACCATCTCGTCCACCGGGTTGAGCATGAATTGCCCTACCTGCCGCTTCGGCCTCGCGGGTCCCGTGCGCTTCTGCCCCCACTGCGGGTGGCCGGCAGGTCGCCTGACCGTGGAGCTGGATCGCGACTCGCTGGGCGTGCCCGGAGATGGCGAAGCCACCATCGACCTGTGTGTGCGCAATGTGGGTGCCGGGCCGGTGGAGTATTCCATCGCCGTGACCGCGGATCAGCCCTGGGCGTACCTGCTCGTGGGCGGGCGACGCCCTGTGCCGCGCGTGACGGATCGACGGCTTCAGCCCGACCGTCTGGACAACTCCCTCTCGCTGGGCGTCTCGGCCCACGACCTGCCGGATGAGGTCATCCACGTGCTGCTGGATATCGAGTCATCGGATCGCTCCGGGAGCGGTCCGATGCAGTTCAGGCCCTGGGATGTGGAGGCCTATCGCTACCGCAAGTGGCAGGTCAGGGTCCCACTGCGCCGATTGGGGCCCGCACGGCTGTACATCGGGACGCGGCTGTGCGTCTTCACGGTCAGGCAGCGGAGCGCTCTCGTCCCTGTCCGCAATCTGGGGGGCAGCGTGGCGACGCCCTCGTTCCACACGCCCACACCGGGGATCCGCGTGGCCTGGGAGGGCCGCTCCCCGCTGGAGGCCGAGGCGATCCCGCCGGGCGGCGCCGCGCGACTGCTCGTGGAAGCGGCCGATGATTTCGACGGCCCCGGCGAGTTGGCGGTGATCGCCGACGATGGCACCCGTCACCAGATCGCGCTGTACGGCGAGCCGGCCCAGCAGACGGCCGGCCTGGTGAAGCGCTGGACCCTCGGCATCGACTTTGGGACCTCCAAATCCGCCGTGTACTATACGGACAATTGGGTCAAGGTCGAGGAGCGCAGTCCGCAGGCGGTCCTGTGGCCCGCCGGAGCCACCAGGTCCGAGCGTACGGCCACCAGCACGCGCTCGGCCCTGATGTACCGGGGGCAAAGCGATGTGCCCCTGTGTGGCCACGAGGTGCCGGTGGAAGCCGGGGCCGAGGACGCGGAGGATGAGCTGGTGGTGGAGGCGATGAAGACGCGGCTGCGCCTCCACCCCCAGAACGATGCGGTCGCCCTGCCGGGGGGCAGGAGCGAGAGTCCCGTGAGCATGGTGGCGCATTTCATGCGCTATCTGCTGGATGAGGTTCGTGGCGCCGAGCCGTTTCGTGGCAGCGTGGGTATGGATGCCCGGTATGTGCTCACTCTCCCGGTCATGGCCGATCGCCGGGCCTTCCTGGTGCAGCGCGACAATACGCTGCAGGCCGCGGGCATGGCCGGCCTGCACAAGACCGATGACCTGCTCACGCCCAGCGAGCCCGAGTGCGCGGCCCTCGACCTGATGCACTCGCTGCGCCGGGGGGAGTACAGCTTCGGCGGCCAGCCGTACCATCTGCAGGACGGCGAGTTGCTCCTGGTCCTGGACTGCGGCGCCGGCACCACCGACGTGGCACTCCTGCAGGTTTCGCTGTCCAACGGGACCTTCGGGGTCGAGCATATGGCCGCGGCCGGCTTCCCCTTCGGCGGAGATGTGGTGGACGACCTGCTGCTGTCGTTCCTCTTGGACGAGTCCGCCGACCAGTTGCGCTTCGGCCGGCGCGGCCGCCGGGCCATGGTCCAGATCGACCCCGATTCACAGCCGATCCCCGTGCATCGCGCGCGATCTGAGTGCAGGCGCATCAAGGAGAGTCTGTTCGTCGAGGACGCCGGTGACGGCCCACGGCAGTTCCGCACCGACCTGGGAACCTACGAGCTGGCTCCGGGCCATGTGGAGCGGCTCATAGCCCCCTTCCTGGAGACCATGTTCGCCGCCGGCGTCATGCCGGACCCGGGCAGGTTCTTCCCCAGACTCGACGCCCTGCTCGACGACAACCTCCGCCCCGCCCTGTGGCGCGAATTGGCGCTCACCCGTGGTACGGAGGTGAGACCCCTGAAGCAGGCGCTGGCGGAGGCCGGGGTGCAGCGGAGCGATGTGACCTTCCTCTTCGTGACCGGGGGCACGGGGCAGGTGCCCATCGTGGCCTCCCGGCTTTACGAGTTCATGGGCCGCTCGGCAAGAATCGTGGTCGCCTCGCCCGAGGACTGCACGCTCAACGTGGCCCGCGGGGCCTCACTGTTCTACGAGTACCGTGTCAGCGGCGTCCTGCGCTGCGGCGTGGACATCGTGGGCCTCGATCCGGTCAGCGGTGCCGAGCTGTTCCGGCAGCAGGCCTGCGCTCCCGGCGCCCTGCCGGGACCGGAGCTAGAGCGGGCGGCCCTCCTCGGCCCACGCTCCTCCATCGAGCTCTGCCTGGCCGCCGCCTACCCCGGAGACGGCCCCAGCGGTATCGTCGCCGCCACACTGGTCACCAACCCCTCGCCCGAGTCTCGCCGTGTCATCGTCCACACCGGCTACGGCAGCGACCGGACGCTGACCTGGAAAGTGGCCTACGCCGACGGAGAGACCCTCGTCGAAACCGAACCGGTGCTGCGGATCTAGAGCCTCGGCCGAGAAGTCCACCTTTCCCGGCAAGAGCAGCTCGAAGAATCTCCTGGCGTTCAGCGAGCTTCTTCGCTATTCCGCTGCGCGAGATGGACGCTCAGGATGACAGGAACCGGGCCGGCCGGACTCCTCAGCCGGACCTCTGTGATATCGGCCTCGGGAGCCGTTCTAAGCCCTCCTGCCGCGGCGGGAGCGGACCCCGCCGGCACCTCACGCACTGGGCCCACACAGGGCTCCCGGAGCCAAAGAGAAGGCCCACTCGGTCCCCGCCGCGAACCCTATAGCGTCCTGTGCATCCGCAACCGAACCCCGCCATTGCCTGGAGGCCCGACCGACATGGAGATCTCAGCGCTGGCCCTTGCCCTCGCCGCTTTGTGGCCTCAGCCCCGGCAGGCTGAGTACGTGGTGCCGGTGAGCATCGTGCTTCCTGTGGAGGTGTCCGCGCCGGCGGCCCTGGAGGCTCCGGCCGCCGCACTGCGCCGCGAGTTGGTGGCCCTCTTCGGCCCCGACGCCGTGGGGACGGGCGGCACACCCATCTCGCTACAGTTTGATCCCGAGGCCCTCACACGCCCGGAGGAGTACGCGATCGAGCCCGGGGAGCGTGCCATCTCACTGCGCTCCCACGATGTGCGGGGGATGTTCTGGGCGGTGCATTCCCTCTGTGCCCTGCTGTCTCGGTCCCGCGCAACCGCCGGTGGCTACGAGGCGCCGGTTCCCAGTCTGCGCGACTGGCCGGAAACGCCCTTCCGGGCCTTCATGATCCAGGGCGCCTGGACGCCGAGCGCCGAGGAGTTCAAGCGCAACCTCGAGCTGCTGGCCCGCCTCCACGTGACGTACTGCGCCCTGGAGTTCGGCCCCCAGGTCGTGCTGGACTTTGATCCCTCCATCGCCCGGGGCGGCAAGTTCACCAAGCAAGAGGCTCGGGAGGTCGTCGAGTACGGCCGCAGCTTGGGCGTCGAGCCCATTGCCTACCTCAACATGCTCGGCCACCTGGAGCGCGCCTACCAAAAGGAGCCCTACACGCTGCACGGCGGCATCGACATCCGCAGCGATGAGGCGTACGAGGAGTTCGTCTACCCGATTCTCGAGGAGATGCTGGAAGTCTACGGTCCGGTGGAGTTCTTCCACTGCGGCATGGACGAGGCCTGGGAGCTGTTCAAGTGGTTGTCGGCCGAGGGCTATGATGTGACGGAGCTCATCGCCCGCCATATCACGCGGGTGAACGACTTCCTCAAGGCCCGTGGCGTCAAGACCGTCATCTGGCACGACATGCTCATCGCGCCGGGGCTGCGGGACGAGCTGGGCGGGCGGGTGGGGCCGGCCAACGGCGGGCCACCCCAGAATACCGCCGGTGCGCTGTCCATGATCCCGAAGGACGTCATCCTCGACTACTGGTTCTATGACCCCATCGAGGAGTACCCGGCGCTGGACTACCTGCAGAATCAGGGGTTCCGGTGCTGGGCCAGCCCCTGGCAGACTCCCTTCTCGCTCACCCGCTACGCCCACTCCCGGCAGGTGCCGGTGATGGGTACGCTGTGGTCCGGGCCGCCGGGGTGCTTCTCTTCCCGCATCTACAGCCCCGTGACGGCCTACTATGCCCAGGCCGTCTGGAATGCCTCAGCGGCGCCCGAGACCGTGCATCCGGAGCCGGAGTTGCACGATGCGGCCCAGCGCGCCACCAACGCCACTTTGTGGCGCCGCAGGTCCTTGCGCTTCCCCTCCGAGAGCACGCTCTTGCTCTCGCCGGAGGGCCCGCGGCGCACCGCCTGGCCTGTGGATGGCGTGGAGCAGCACTTCGGGGTCCCGCTGGTCACCGATCGCCCGGTGGCGATCCCGGCACTGGAGAGCATCAGCAGGCCCATGGACGAGAATGGCGGTGCCGCCTCGGTTCGTCTCCCCGGTGGTGTCGGTCTGGACCTGGACGGGGTCAACACGGCCCGCGGCGAGAGCCAGCTCATCCTCTACGCGGCCCCGAGGACGCACACGGAGACCAACATCTATGGGATTGAGGTGGCCGTCAGCGCCGAGGGGAGCGTTTTGGAGCTGCGCAACTACGGCAGCGGCGACAGTGAGATCCCCGCCGGTGGGTTCGTGCTCTCCGCCCATGAAGGCCCCCGGCCACAGAAGGCCCGACGGCTGCAGTCGCTGCAGCCGGGAGACCAGATCGCCGTGCTCGATGCCGAGGGGCGGTGGGTAGGCGGTGTGGCGCCGGCCCTGCTACTGGTGGAGCTTCCCGACGGCCGGGCTCTGCGCATCGACGGTGAGAACTCGGTCCGCGACGACGGACGGCTCGTGCGGTATTACGCCGGCTACGGGGACGGAGCCACGGGCACCAATGCGTTTGGTGTGGAAGTGGTCGTGCGGCGTGACACCGTCGTGGAGGTGCGGGACGGCCAGGGGAACACGGCGATCCCCCAGGATGGGTACGTACTGTCCGCCCACGCAGGCGACAACCCGCAGAGGGTCCAGGCGCTGCGGGCGCTGAGGCCGGGCGATGCGGTGCGCCTGCTGGTGGAGAAGGCTGAGGAGCGCCACGATCTGGCCGAGGTCCTGGGTGCGCGCAGGCGAGTGCTTCCGGTCAATGCCGCGTGCCGCACGCTGTTCCTGGCCCTGAACACCGAGGCCTCCAGCTCGCCCGGCACGCCGCTGGGGGAGTGGGTTGTGGCCTACGCCGATGGTGGCACAGAGCGAATCCCGGTGCGCTATGGCCGCGAAGCGCTCTGCACCACCGGTGGCGTGCTGCCCTCCCGCACGGACGACCCCGTCTTCCTGGTGGAAGACCCGGCGGTGCGCTGTCTCGTCAGGGAATGGGAGAACCCTCGACCGGAGCAGACGATCGAGAGTATCGCCCTGGAGCCGGCGTTGGCTCTACTGTCGGCGGGAGGCAGCATTGTTGCCGCTACGGCGGCCGAGGCGGGGTAGGGGAGGGGAGGGGAGGCGCATGCTATGGGGTAGGCGCTGGGCGGGGGGGGGGCGTGCCGTTCTGGAGCGGTCCCGCCTGGCGGGAGGCGGACCGTGGACCGCGGGGTGTCTGCGCGCAAGCGGCCGCGCAGCGGACGCCGGGACCCCTATCCGGCCCGGCTCTCGACACACTTTCATCGTCTATGGCATGGTTGCGCCCGCAATGCTTTGAGCCGAGCCGGCGCCCACGATCCGCCAGGTTGGCCTCGTGCAACTATGCTAGCGCACATGGGTAGGGGAGGGGCCGCGAGCGTCCGTGATGAAGACGCCCCGCAACAATGCGCAGAGGTGCTTCGGCATGTGGGTAGAGCGATTGACAATGGAGAACATCAAGTGCTTCGGCAAGACGGTGTTCCGTCTTGGGGACAAGGACGGACCATACCCGTGGGTGACGCTGCTCGGCGAGAACGGCGGGGGCAAGAGCACGGTGCTGCAGGCGCTTGCTCTGCTGGTGGCGGGTCCCGAGAGCGCTCCCAAGCTCTGCCCCAGCCCCGTCGGCTGGCTACGGGATGAGATGCGTCGCGGCCTCATCTCCGTGCGTGTCCATCAAGGGGCAGGTGACCCCGGGCAGTTCAGCGGCGAGAAGCGCACGTTCAACGCATTCGGGTACTCACTGTATGTGACTGGCAGCCGACCGATCAGCATCAACAACAAGCACTACGGCGAGCCGGCGATCATCGAGAGCCCCTCGACCCACCTGTCCTGGCTGCGTCAGAATGCGTTCACATCCGACGGCACGGGCTGGTTTGCGGCCGGCTACGGCCCCTTCCGTCGGCTGACGCGCGCCGACCAGATCATCGTGCCCTCCCTGGAGCGGCCCGCTCGCTCAACCAATTTCGCCACTCAGTTCGACGAGAATGAGCCCCTGTCGACTTTCGAGCGCTGGCTGGTCTACATGGACTACCGCATCTCCAAGAGTTCCAAGTCCGGGCCGGAGGAACGCCACATGGAGGTTGCAGTCGCCTCGATCAACGAGCTGCTCCCGAAGGGGACCGAGTACTCCCGCGTGTCGCCAGAAGGCCGCGTGTTGTTCACCTCGGGGGGGAGCGAAGTCCCCACAAGCTCGCTCAGCGATGGTTACCGGAGCATCCTGGCCCTGGCAGGTGACCTGATCTGGCGCCTGATCTGCGCCTTCCCCGAGAGCAATGCCCCCCTGTCCGAGGAAGGCGTCGTGCTCATCGACGAGCTGGACATCCACCTGCATCCGTCCTGGCAGAGAGGGATCGCCAGCGTTCTGCGTCACCGTTTCCCGAACATCCAGTTCATCGTCGCCACGCACAGCCCGTTCGTGGCCGCAGGGGCGGGAGAGGACGCCAGGACCCTCAGGATCCGCGTCGAGGCGGGGGGGGCGGTGGTGGATGAGGTCCCCAACGTCGCTGCACTGGGCATCGATGACATTCTCCGTAGCGAAGCCTTCGGGCTCGTATCCACCTATGCTCCCCAGACTCAGGAGAAGCTGGATCGCTACGACAGTCTGCGCCGCAAGAGGCACAAACGGCGTCTGACACCGAAGGAAGAAGAGGAGATAGGGCAGCTCTCTATGTTTGTGCGCGAGGCCCGGCCGCTCGGGGGCCCGCCTGAGGACGGATCGCTGGAGGCGCGTATTGACGAGTACCTCGACGGGGTGCTCCCGTGATCCGCGTCACGCGCGGGCCGGAGCCCGCCGTGCTGACGCGGAGCAGGGACAAGTGGCTGGCCGCAGTGCGCGTAGCATCCACGCCTGCCACGAGGCGTGCGGCCCTGAGTAAGTACAAGCATTCGGAGGTCAGGGATGCGCTGTGCGTGGCCTTTCGCGGCAAATGCGCCTATTGCGAGAGCACTACGGAAGTGGCCACCTGGGGCCACATCGAGCACTATCGCCCCAAGTCGGCGTTCCCAGAGTCGGCCTTCGACTGGGAGAACCTGCTGTGGACCTGTCCACAGTGCAACTCGGGCTGCAAAGGCGACCAGTTCCCCGAGGCCGCGGACGGCGGTCCGCTGGTGAACCCTTGCGCCGAGGAGCCCGGTGACCACTTTGTCTTCGACTGGGATCCGGTGGCTCGTCTGGCCAACGTGGACGGCGCTACCCGCAGGGGCGAGACGACGGTGGCGGTGCTCCAGCTCAACCGCCCCGCCCTACGCCAGGAGCGGAGTCGGCAGGTGGCCCGCATCGCAGCTCTGTCTCATCTGGCGGCGGACCATCCGGAAGCGAAGCGCCTCCTTGAGGAGGCCAAGGCGGACGATGCACCCTACGCGGCCTTCGCACGCCAGTTCTGAAAGGCCTCAGGCTCCCCCTCAGTCCTCATTCACCGTCCACAGCCGCTGCGGGGTCTCCTGCAGCCACTTCACGTGCCCATCCACGAACAGCACGTTCGCGCCCCCGTTGTGCCTCCTCAGCGGCTCCTCTATGCCGAACTCCAGGCCGCAGCCCCAGTAGCGCCCCATGTCCACGACCCAGATGGTCTCCGCCGGCTGCGGCACCTGAGACTGGTGCACCGGGGTGATGTCATTGATCCCGTGCATTCCGTCCAGGAGATCGCCCCAGCCCCAGTAGGCGATGTTGTAGCCGTAGCCGTACGGGTCTCTCGCGCCGGTGGGGCAGACGAAGACGGCCCGGTTCTTGACATACGGGCCGACGGCGTCGATCCACGTGTGCGAATCATCGAAGGGCCAGAACTGCCCGCGGGTGTAGGTGCCGTCGTGGTCGTCGGTGTACATCGTCAGCGCGGCCCCGAGCTGCTTGAGATTGGACATGCAGGAAGCCTGCCGCCCCTTCTCCCTGGCGCGCGAGAACACCGGGAACAAGATAGCGGCAAGCACCGCGAGGATCGCGATGACCACCAGCAGCTCGATGAGCGTGAACGCTTCCCGGTCTCGGCCGGGCGCGGTGGCGGACAAGGCAGGTCACCTCAGTGTCGGTCGCCTCTTGACGTTCTTCGGAGTCCGCAGGCCCTCGACCTCCTGCGGCGGAGACTGGGGCGCCCGGGCAGCGCGCCGGCGGTGGTGTTGGGCTCTCGCGGCGGGAGGTCCCCGCACGCCGATGGCGAACCTCAGCGCCGCGTTCTACTTCGGATCGGAGACTGATGCACTGTGCTGCTGGGCATCGACATCGGGACCACGGCGGTGAAGGCGCTTGTCATCGACGACAGCGGCCGCGCTCTATCGCTGGGCGAACACGGGTACCCCACCTCTCGGCCGCACCCCGGCTGGTCCGAACAGGATGCCGAGGACTGGTGGACCGGTGCCGTGGCCGCCACGCGGCAGGCCCTGGAGCGGATCCAGGCCCCGGCCATCACGGGATTGGCCATCTCCACCCAGGGCGACACTCTGGTGCCCGTGGACGCGGCCTGCAGGCCGCTGGGGCCGGCGCGGACGTGGATGGATACCCGGACGGGTGAGCTGATCGCCGGCATCGAGAGCAAAGTAGACGCCGACCGCTGGCGGGAGATCGCCGGGGCCAGTCTGGGGCCGTACTCGGCGGCCATGACGATTGTCTGGCTGCGGGAGCATCGGCCCGAGGTCTTCCACGGCGCCGCGCGCTTCGCGCTCGTCGAGGACTTCCTCACCCACAGGCTCACCGGAGAGGCGCTGCTGGACCACCCCAATGCCTCGCGGACACTGGCCTTTGACATTACGCACAGGGCCTGGTCGGGGTTGCTGCTGGAGGCGGTCGGGGTCGAGGAGCAGCGCCTGAGCCCCACGGCGCCGTCGGGGACGGTGGCGGGCACGCTGCTGCCCACCGCGGCCGAGGCGCTCGGCCTGCCGGCCGGCATCCCGGTCGCGGTGGGCGGGCACGACCAGACCTGTGCGGCCATCGGAGCGGGTGTGGTCAAGGCGGGTAGCATGCTGCTTTCGTGTGGCACGGCCTGGGTCCTGCTGGCCTCTATCGACCGGCCCGGTGTGGGGGAGGGCGACGGAGGGGTGCAGGTGTACTGCCATGCCGCACCGGACCGCTGGGCCCTGCTCACCGCCCACGCCGGCGGCAATGTGCTGTCGTGGTGTCGCGAGGTGCTCTACGCAGGCGGTCAGGTCAGCTACGAGCAGATCGGCGCCGAGGCGGCCCTCGCCATGGCGCGGGAGACGGAGCCGGTCCTCCTGCTGCCCCACTTCTACGGCGGGTCCAGCTCCCGCTGGCTGCGAGATGCCCGGGGTGCCGTGGTCGGGCTCACGCTCGGCCACGGCCGGGAGGAGCTGGCGCTGGCCGTGATGCGCGGGGTGGCGCTGGAGGTACTGAGGAACTTCGAGCTCATGGGTCGACAGAGCCGGAGACCCCAGGAGATCCGGATGATCGGCGGAGGTGCCGGGAGCGACCTGTGGGCGCAGATGATCGCCGATGGGACCGGGGTGCCGGTGGTTCGGCCAGAGGTCTCGGAAGCCGCCTCGTATGGGGCCGCGATCCTCGCCGGCGTCGGAGCCGGCGTCTTCGCCTCGGTGGACGAGATGGTGCAGGCTCTGCCTGTCCGTGATGTCCGGGAACCCTCGCCGGACGGGCGGCGGTTCTACCAGACCATGTTGGCCCGGTTCGAGGAGAGCATCCAGGCGCTCGCCCCCATCTACCGACGTATGGCCGCGAGTGGCCGACAGCCGGAACAGCCGTGACCGCCGTTGTTCTCGCAAGGCGCGAACGCTGCCGTTGACTCGCAACCCGTGACTCGCTGACCCGCCGACCCTACACCCAGGTACGTCAATGCAGACAACTCGCCAACGCCCGGCAGTCAGCGTTCGCGCCCTTGTCCTCGGCGCCATCCTGATCCCGCTCAATGTCTACTGGATCATGATGGTCGAGGGCATCTGGCATACGGGGCATCCCACGGTGATGGCACTGCCGTGGGGTGTGGTTTTCAATGTCATCCTCCTGCTCCTGGTCAACACCCTGCTGCGCCGGGTGGCGCCGCGGCTGGTGATGACGCAGGCCGAGTTGGTCACGATCTACGTAATGGTGGCGATCGCCTCGGCGCTGGCCGGCCATGATACCCTGCAACTCGGGGTCCCGAATCTGGCCTACGGCTGGTGGTACGCCAACGAGGCCAACGGCTGGGAAGCGTTGTTCCACAGTTACATCCCCAGATTCGCCACCGTCAGCGATCCCCGCATCCTGGAGCCCTTCTTCGACGGACACTCCACGCTCTACACCCCCACTCGCGTGGCCGCCTGGCTGGGACCGGTGCTCTGGTGGTGCGCGGTGGTGCTGGCGGTCGGCCTGGTGATGGTCGGGATCAATGTCCTGATCCGCAAGCAGTGGACGGAGCGCGAGAAGCTGGGTTTCCCTCTGGTGCAACTGCCGCTGGCCATGACCGCCGAGGGCGGCGGCAGCGGGTTCTTCGCCAACCGGCTCCTGTGGCTGGGGATCGCGATGGGTGCGGGACTGGACCTGTGGAATGGTCTGCATTCCTTCATCCCTTCGCTCCCGATCGTCGACGTGCGCCACGACCGGGGCAACTTTCTGGACACCTGGCCGTGGGGTCTGCCGTGGAGCGCGATGGGCCGCATTCAGTTTCCTCTCTACCCGTTCATGACGGCCCTGGGCTTCCTGGTGCCGCTGGACCTGTGCTTCTCGATGTGGTTCTTCTACGTCTTCCGGAAGCTGCAGCAGGTAGTGGCGGCCGCCATGCCTCTGCCTTTGATGCCCGCGCTGCCGTACCTGGGGGAGCAGTCGTACGGGGCGTGGTTCGTCCTGTTTGGCTACTCCATGTGGGTGGGGCGCAGGTACTTCGCTGAACTGGGGCGGAGCATCTGGGCGGGGAAGCTATCGGACGAGGCCGGGGCCCGCGACCCCATGAGTCTTCGCGCCGCGCTGCTGGCCATCGTGGCGGGGAGCGCGTTTCTGGTCTACTTCTGCCTCAAGGCGGGAATGACGGTCCTGTCGGTGATCCCGTTCCTGGGGTTTGTGTTCCTCATTCACACCGCTTTGACCCGGGTCCGGGCGGAACTGGGTCCTCCGGCCCACGAGATGGCCGGCGATATGCACGCCGCCAGGCTGCAGGTGATGATCGCCGGCAGTCGGAACGTTGGCGCCCGCAATCTCACGATCTTCCCCCTGTTTTGGTGGCTCACCGGACGCGGGTACCGCACCACCCCGATGCCGTTCCAGCTCGAGGGCCTCAAGATGGCCGAGGTCTCCGGAGCGGAGCCCACCCGCCTGGCGGCGGCGATGGCGCTGGCCTTCTTGCTGGGCGGCGTCTTCTCGTACTGGGCGGCAATTCACCTGACCTATCAGCACGGCTACAGCCCGCTGATCGGTCACAACAGCGGGCAGTGGAACCAGCTCGCCTCGTGGCTCAACTACCCGCAGGACCCGAGCTGGCAGAGCATCACCTTCATCGGCGTGGGGGGGCTGTTCACGGCGTTCTTGGTGTGGATGCGCATCAACTTCCTGTGGTTCCCGTTCCATCCGGCGGGCTACGCCATGGGCATGGTGTTTGGCGTCGAGTACTTCTGGAGCTGCCTGTTCATCGCCTGGCTCATCAAGTGGGCGATCCTCCGCTGGGGTGGGCACAATGCCTACCAGCGCTCCATCCCGGTGGTCTACGGGATCATCATCGGCGAGTATGCCGTAGGCGCTTTCTGGAGCGCGATGAGCGTCGTCCTGCAGCGGCCGATGTACGACTTCTCGCCGGGGTAGGCGCCGAGGGGCACACTCGCGAGCAGACCGGGCAAGATGGCCTCGGGACACCGCCGAGCCCCGGTGGGCCGACCCCAAGTGAAGGTCCTCTTGCGCCGGGCACCGAAGCCTCCTGTCTGTAGCCCACAGAGCCCGGCGGAGGACCGATATGCCCACAAGACCCCTTCTCGTCGTGCTGTCGATGGTAGTGTGCGGCTCGGTGTCCCCGGCCGAGCCGCTGGACGTTCCCCTTGCCAACGGCTCCTTCGAGGGAGCCGTCACCCCGGCACAGCTCCCTGCGGGCTGGCGGCTGTACGGCGGCGACGGGACGGAACAGAAGCTGTCTGTGGTCTCGAGCGGTGAAAGCAAGGCGCTGCTGATCGAGGACGGCGATCCTGCCGCCGAGATCGGCCTGCAGCAGGAGGTGGCCGTCAAGCCCGGGGAGACCTACGCCCTCACCGTACGCGTCCGGCGCGTCCGTGACGCCGATCCTACAGGCGCCTTTGCTCAGCTTCGCTTCCTGCCGGGAGACCATTACGTTCAGCGCGGACTGGCCGCCGAGAGCCCGGACAGCAGCACCGAGATCACCCTCGCCACAAGAGCCCCTGACGGCGCCACTACCGCCCGCATCTACCTGTACACCCATGCCGCTCCGACCCCGAAAGTGATGGTGGACAGCGTGAGCCTTCAGTCCGGCGTTGAGCTTCCGCAACCTCGGCCGGAGGCGACCGAAGTGCCGCCTCCCGTGCCGCCGGGCTATGACAAGCTCAAGGACCTCCACCTGCGGACGACTCTGGTGGCCGACGCAACACCTCTGGCGGCCATCGTCGCCTCCGCCTCCGGCGTCCATGACGACGGCGCGCGGCTCATCGCCGACGCGATTCGCAGGGCGACCGGCGTCGCGATACCCATCATTGGCGACACCGATCCCGGCGCTGCAGTGCCATTGAACCAAAACCTCATCGTCCTGGGCGACCGCACCACCAATCGCTGCATGAGCGCCCTGTACGACGGGTTCTTCAGCCTGCTGGACCCCAAGTACCCGGGCCGCGGCGGGCACGTACTGCGCTCCGTCCACAACCCCTACGGCAACGGGCACAACGCCATCCTCGTCGGGGGCAGCGACCCGGCGGGTGTGCGGGCGGCCGCGGAGCTGTTGTGCGAGAGGATCGCGCAGGCGCCGGTGGAAGACGGGAGGCTGTCCTTGGGGTGGCTGATGCAGATCAGGCTAGGCGATGGCCTGGAGGCGCCCCGGGACGTGACGAAGGCCGAGATCTGGGAGGCCTCCCGCGGGTACGGCTCCAGTGGATACTTCGGCTGGAACAGCATCAGCAAGCGCATGGCGCTGTACTATATGACCGGCGACGAGTTTCACGCTCGGGAGGTCATCCGGCTGTCCTTCCCCGACGCGCAGGCCCTCGCGGAGATCGACAAGATCGACCAGGAGATGATCGAGGACAAGCACCACCCTCTCAGCGGGCCCTACCACTACTCGGCCCACTTCAGCGTGCTGTTTTGGGACCTCATCGAGGAGAGCCCCGTCTTCAGCGACGAGGAGCGGCTGCGGGTCACCAATGCGCTGGCCGGGCAACTGAATCACCGCAAGGGCGAGGGGGTCTACGGGGTCCGCGCGCACAAGGGGTATGTGGGCGACCGTCACGGGGACTGGTCGGCGGTGTCGCTCTACTGCCTGGGCAGGTACTTCTCCCGGTACTACCCCGCCCCGGTCTGGGATTGCTGCGTGCAGTCGGCGACGGTGTACTTCAGTGCCCTCAAGGACAGCGCCTGGCTGGCCGGCAGCAATGACCACCTGTTTTGGTACAACACCTACTACGAGCCGATCGAGACATACATGCTTCTCAGCGGCGATCGCGCCGGCCTGGAGAGCGGGCATCTGCAGCAGGCTCTCAAGACCCAGGACATCCTGTACACCGGCAACACACCGGACTGGGCGCTGAACACGGCCTCCTTAGCGTGGCTGAACAAGACGGCATATCTGACGGGGGATAGTCGCTGGCTTCACTACCGCGACCGCACGGGGCTGGACACCGACGTGCTCCGCCTGGGGCAGGCCTTCTGGCCTCCCGATGATTTCCGCCCGCGTCCGCCCACGGAGCTCTCAGGCCGCTTCACCGTCCAGCCGATGCCCGAGCCCATGTGGAAAGGCCGCGGGAGCGGCCTGCCCCTGGAGCAGTCCTTCCTGTGGGGTAGCTACCGCAGCGCGGCCGATGATAGCGGCGACTTCCTGCTGCTGGACGGGTTCAACGGCGGCGGCCGCAACCCGTACCACACCTTCGCCGTTCTCGAACTGCGGCTCAACGGCGTTACCGCTCTGAAGAACTACCACAATCAGGTGCTCACCGGCGCCGACGGCATGGTGGAGCCACAGGTGGCGATGGACAGCGGCCTGCGGAAGAGCGCCGTCGTGGGGCAGACCGCCTTTGCCTCGGCCGAGGTGCCCAAGACGCCCTTTGCCGACTGGCGGCGGAGCATCGCCATGCGGAACGGCCATTACGCTCTGTTCGTGGATCGCCTGGACTTCCGGGCCGATAGCGACAACATGCAGGTACTCACCACCTGGGAGCCCGTGGGCGGAGCCTGGCAAGACCAGGAGGGATTCCTGCGTATCAACGGTGACTACTCGGGCGCCCTGCCGCCGGGCTGGCTGCGGTTCAAGGCGCTGGAGGCGGCCTACGAAAGCAGCCCGCCCGGCGCGGAGCACACCTCCAACCTCACCGGCATCGGCATCGTGCTGCTCAAGTCCACCGCGGCCGGAGACTGGCTGCAGATGCCCTTCTCGCTTCCCGAGCCGGTCAGCGGGGAGGTCTTCGCCGAGCTTCTGAACTACGTGGATCGCGGGCCGGTGAGGCTGTGGCTGGATGGCGAGATCGCCGTTGAGCGCTACGAGCACCACGCCGCGGCGGTCACCAGTTGCCGCGTCTCGCTGGGGCAGCGGAGCCTGGCGGCCGGGGAGCACAGTCTGCGTGTGGAGACCCTGGGACGTCAGGAGGGCGTGGATCGTTGTTATGTGGGTCTGGCCGGCGTGGCCATCCGTCCGCAGGAGGCGCCCGCCGCCGGGCAACGGCCGGTGGTGGAGCTGCATCCCGGCGAGATCGTGCCCACCGACGGTGGCGGGGTGGTGAGCATGAAGTGGCGGGGGAAAACGCGGCGGGGAGAAACCAAGACCACCTTCTATCTCCTGGGGCAGAAACAGCCCGATGACACCCGGCCACTGGGGTGCGCCCAGATCGGCCCGGACGCCGCCGCCTTGGCCCTGCCCGAGCCCGCCCTGGCCGTTGCGGGCGAATGCGAGAGCACACGGGCCGAGCTGGCCGTGCTCGCCGAGGACCATCTCTTCGGCGAGGGACTGACATCCGCGGGGCTGAAGACCCCGTTGCTCCTTGCCGACGCGCCCATCTCGGCGGACTGGAGCTTCGGCCACGGTAAGCTGAGCCTCTTCGTGGCGGAGGAGACCGCCCTGCGCATCCGGTGTCTCCCCGGGCCGCTGTCCCTGGATGGACAGCCCGTGCAGGCGGCGACGGGTACCGACGGCATGGTGACGCTGAGGCTCTCGGCGGGCGAGCATCATCTCTCGGGTGTCGTGCCCACCGGTCTGGAGAGCCTTGGCGCCGCACTGCGGACCCGTGTGGCGGCGGCGCTTGCCGGGCGCGATGCGGCCCGGGTCAGCCCACCGCAGGTGTCGCTACCGGAGCGCGATCTGAACGCTGTGGGAGGCACTCAGCTCCCCGGCGGGGTCGTGGACATGGTCGCCGTCCCGCGGCCGGAGGGAGACCTGCTGGCCGTGGCCGAGGAGCGCCGGGTGCATCTGCTGACCGCCGCAGGCGAGGAGCAAGTTGCCATGCCCACCGAGGGCGATGTGCGCGTCCTGCGCTGGTGGGCCGAGCACGAGCTGCTCCTTGTGGGCTGTGCCGATGAGAAGGTCCTGGCCTTCGGCCTCGACGGCGAGAAGCGGTGGGAGTTCGTGTCCGAGATGGACCCGGCGGTGTACGCGGCGGCCAAGCAGTATTGGTTCAAGTCGGCCCATCCGGGGATTTACGGCCTGCATACCGGGGTGCTCATGAACGAGCAGTCCCAGGCCTTTGTGGGCAGCGCCTGCACGCTGGAGATTCTCGATCGCGAGGGCGGGCTGCTCCGGCGCATGCCAGTGTTCTGGGGGCCCGGGTGGCGGTTCACGCTCATCGACGGCCCGGCGGGGACGCGTCAACTGCTCAACGCCCGCTGGCCCAATGACAGCGTTGCGGCGGCGGTGATCGACGGCGAGACGCTCAGCCAGACCGCGGGCTTCGTCTCCGTTCCGGCCGGACATGCCAACATCGGCGGCTGGACGGCGCAAAGCCGGCCCCGCACGTACTTCGCGGACCTGGATGGAGATGGCGAGAGTGAAGTGATCTCGGCCATCAACGGGGTGTGGAACCGCGTGACGGTCTGGGACAACGCGGGGAGAGCGAAGCACAACGTGCAGTTCGGCCCGGGGGAGAAGGCTCCGGCGGTGACGCTCTCGGATATGGACCTTTGCGACCTCGACGGAGACGGGAGCCTCGAGGTGCTTGTGGCCAAGCAGACCGACGGTCTGGTGGTGGCGCTGGACCACGAGCTTGCGAAGCTCTGGGTGGCGGCACTCCCCTCCGGCCCCTGCGTCCTGCGCGCCGCCGGGGGGAACAAGGCGATCGTGGGCTGCCTGGACGGCTCGGTCCTGTGCCTCGGGTCGGAGGGGGAGCTGGAGTCCTTGGCGAAGGTAACGGGCAGGCCTACCGTGGCCGTCACTCTCGGACAGAAGGATGGCCGGACGGTGGCGGTGGCGACGGACGCCGGAGATGTCAAGGTGTTCGCGGCGAGGTAGCGCGGCATGGTGCCGGCGCACCGCGCTCCGCGGGACCCACACGGCCCGCAAAAGACGCCGCGCCGTGGTGCGCTCACCGACAGGTCACCCGTGCCCGCGGGTCTCCGGGCCCGCACGGTGGGGCAGAGCCCAGAGGCCGACAGGCACACACCGACGGGCCCCCTGACCCGCCGCCGTTGCCGCTGGTCGCTGCGCGCCGGGTCAGAAGCCACCGACATGCGGGCGAGGCGTGCGCTCCCGGCGACGGCGCCGGCAAGGTCGGCGGTTCGCGACACCCATTGCCAGGAGGTACCACATGCGCTATCTGCTTACCATCCTCTGTCTCGCTCTGGCGGTCAATGGCCTTGCCGCCGGTCTACTGCAGAACACCGACTTCGAGGCCGGGCTCGCCGGCTGGTCGCTGGCCCATTCCTGGTACGCGCAGCCCGCGGACGCCGGTACCAGCGAGATTGTCCTGGGCGAGGGTGAGGGCCGCGATGGCGGCAATGCCCTGAAGATCATCGGCGGCGGCAAGCGCGGGCTGGCCATGCAGACCTCCGCGGCCTTCCCGGGGACCTACCGCGTGGGCGGGTGGATCAAGTGCGAGAACCTGGGTGACGCGCAGGCCAGCATCCTGGCCGAGTGGATGGGCCGTGATGAAAGAGGTGGCCTGGGCCGCTGGATCAAGGGTGATTCTCCCGGCGGCATCACCGGTACCACCGACTGGACCTATGTCGAGCAACAGTTTGACGCTCCGCCCGACGCCCGCGGCGTGCATCTGGACCTGCTGGTCAACGTCCCCAATGAGGGCACCGTGTGGTTTGATGACATCATCCTCGAGCGCGTTCCCGGAGGGCTACCCGTGCCTGCTTCCCCCGACATCAGGGTCGAGACACCCGTGGGCGAGGACGCCTGTTTCCAGGTGACCTGGGACGCGGCGGCACTCACTCCCGGCACCGTGACGCTGCTGATCTACTGCGAGCCCGAGCCTTTGTCCGACCCGGCGAGCCTGATCCCCCGCGCGGTGGCAGATGCCGACACCGGCTCCGGGTTCCTGCGCAGCCTGGGGAATGGCACCACGTACCATGTGGCCGCGGTGGCCGTCAACGGTGACGGGCAGCGGTCCACCATCTCCCAGGGGATCCAGGCCACGGCCGCCGACCGCCAGGCCCCACGGCCAGGGTGGATCGAGGCCTACAGCACCGATACCGACGACATCCGCGTCTGCTGGAGCCCGCACGTGCTGGACACGGACGTGGTGGCTCTGGAGATCGGCACCGAGCGTGATGGGCAGTTCCGCAGCCAGAGCAAGTGCGACGTCGCCGGAATCTACGACGTTCAGCGGCCGCTGTACACCACCATCCCGCTCTTCACGTCCTACGAGTCCATGCCCGAGGGGACCACACGCGTGGGTGTCCGCTGCATCGACCGGGCGGGGAACGTCGGCGAGGTGGAGTGGCTCGACGTGGAGCCTCAGCCGCAGAGCGACGCGGCTTTGCCCGCTGAGCTGTGGACGGCGCCGCCCACGGAGCAGCTCCCGGTGGATGCGGCCGCTCCCCCGGAGCGCTCGGACGCCTTCTCCCTGTCGCTGATGCAGAATCAGTCCCGCGGCTTCCAGGTGATGCTCAAGCCGCAGGCGGACCTGCAGCAGGTGCGGGTGTCCTTCGCCCCCCTGGCCCACGAGGACGGCGAGAGCTTCATCGACCCGCGCTGGCTGGCCTACCATTTCGTGAACTACGTGACTCTCGAAGCCAACTCCCGCGCTACGCCGGAGGACGAGCTGGTGTGGCAGGCGCCGGGCGAGTACCCGGATGAGCTGAGTGATGATCTGGTCCGCGACCTGCCCGCCGGTAGGCTGCAGCCGATCTACATCCGTGTCACGGCTCCCGAGGGCGCAGAGCCCGGGCGCTATACAGGGAGGGGCAGCGTCTGGTCGCCGCAGGGCACCGCGACACTCAGCCTCACGGTGCAGGTGGAGCCGGTGGCCTTTCCCGCCGAGCCGAGGCTGAAGTTCGTCTACTGGTCGTCGTGGAACGACCCGTGCGAGGCTCTGGGAGTGACGACGGATTCTGAAGACGGCTGGCGCGTGCTGGCCCGACAGGGTGAGTTGATGCGCACACACCACCAAAACACGGTGGTCATCTCCTACGCCCTGGTCCGCTCGTGGCGCGACGAGAGCGGCGGCCTTCGCCACGACTGGACGGCCTTCGACCGCACCATCAGGACCTTCCAGGAGCAGGGCGTGGACGCCCTGTTCTGCCTCAGCCACATGGGAAGCCGCACCAGCGGCGAATGGGAGTGCCCGACCATGAGGTCGCACGGGTACACTGTGCGCGACCTGCAGACCGGGCAGACCTCGCAGATTGACGTGCTGGATGTCCTGCCCGACATCGAGGCCCATGTCGAGAGCCTGGGCCTGATCGACAGCTTCTGCGTGCACGTGGCGGATGAGCCGATTCCGGTGAACCTCGAGAGCTACAAGGCGCTCTCGGCCAGGGTCAAGGCCGCGGCCCCGAGGCTCCGGCGCATCGACGCCATCCACGTCCCCGATCTTCTCGACTCGCTGGAGATCTGGGTACCGCAGCTCAACTACCTCAAGCAGTGGGAACAGGAGTACCGTGCCGCCCAGCAGGCGGGCAATGAGCTGTGGTTCTACATCGCCTGGGTCCCCCAGGGCCTGTATCCCAACCGCATGATCGACAGCTACGCCATCAAGAGCCGCGTCCTGCACTGGATGAATGCTCTGTACGACACCACGGGTTACCTGCACTGGGCACTGGACCGCTGGTCGATCCCGCTCACCAGCCTGGGGTCTCCCGGCGACCAGTACATCTGCTGGCCCAGCAGGCGCTATGTGGCCAACAGCTCGCTGCGCTACGAGGCCGAGCGGGAAGGCCTCGAGGACTGCGAGCTGATGTTCATGGTGCGCGACAAGCTGATGCAGGACGGGAAGACGCGTGAAGAGGCGCAGGCGGAGATGGAGCGCATCGGCAGGCAGGCGGTGGAGGCCTACGAGGACTTCACCCGCGACTACGCCGAGATGGAGCGGGTCCGCGCGGAGTTGATCGAGGCCCTCGGCCGGTGAGAGAGCCACCGTGCCGCGTCCTGCGTACGTCCGGCGGCGCGGACAGCACCTGCCCGGAGACCCATGGCGTCCGACTCGTGACTCGCCGGCTTCCGTTCATCAGGAGGTTTTCATGCTCAGGCATCGACTTTGCGTGCTCGCACCCTGCCTCTACTGCCTCCCTTGGCTCCCCGTCTGCGTGGCGCAGGAGCAGCCCATCGCGGTGACCCTGGAGACCGAGTACCTCAGGTGGGAGATCGGCGCCGACGGCCGGAACGCCGGTTTCGTCGACAAGCGTACCGGTACCGACTACCTTGCAGCCGCCGGTCCTACCTGCACCGTGACGGTGGAGGGCAAGGAGCTTCCCGCGACAGGTGCGGCCATGGCCGATGGGCTGGTGCGCGTGCAGTTCGAGCGTCCCGACATCCATGCCACGCTCCGCGCCACGGCTCGGCCCAGCTACGTGACGATCGAGGTCGTCGAGCTGGCCGGAGAGGGCGTCACTCGCCTGACCCTGTGCAATCTCAGTCTGAAGACCGACCCCGATGATCCGGAGCGCTTCGCGGCCTGTGTGCTGGCCCAGAACCTGCTGACCAACGTGCCGGAGATTCCCGGCCCCAACGAGCTGGTGCGGGCCTGGTGTGACCCGCAGTTCGGCGCCGCGGGCGCATCGGCGGCGATCCTGGCTTGTCCGCTGCCGCAGTTGCGCGGTGCGATGCAACAGGCCGTCTCCGCCTCGCCGGACCTGCCCCAGTCGCCGCTGGGCGGCCCGTGGGCCATGGATGCCCGGCACAGCCGCAGCTCGTATCTGTTCAACTTCAACGATCTCACCGAGGCCACGGTGGATACCTGGATCGACACCGCCAGGTCGCTGGGGTTCAACCAGATCCAGATGCACGGGGGAACCAGCTTCCGGTTCGGCGACTGCTTCCCAAACCCCAATACGTACCCCGGAGGCATCCCGGACCTCAAGCGCACGATCGACAGGCTCCATGAGGCCGGGATCATCGTGGGCATGCAGCCGTACGCCTTCTTCATCGCCAAAAACTGCCCGTGGGTGACCCCGGTGCCCCATCCGGGGCTGGCCAAGGACGCGCGGTTCACACTGGCGGCGGATCTGGACGCCGAAAGCAAGGATGTGCCGGTGCTACAGAGCACCGAGAAGATGTCCACGATCACGGGGTTCTTCGTGCGCAACAGCGTGACGGTGCAGATCGACGACGAGCTCATCGTGTACACCGGGCTCGCGAAGACGGAGCCGTTTGCCTTCACGGGGTGTGCCCGGGGAGCCTACGGCACCACGGCCGCACCCCACAAGGCCGGGGCCGAGGTCCACCATCTCAAGGAGTGCTTCGGGCTGTTCGCCCCCGACCCGGACTCCGACCTGCTCCTGGAGGTGGTCCAGAAGCAGGCCGACTTCTTCAACGAATGTGGCTTCGACGCGATCTACCTCGATGCGCTGGACGGCGAGGATGTGCTGGGTGGGGCCGGCAATAGCTGGCACTATGGCTCCAAGTACGTCTTTGAGCTTCACAAACGCCTGGCGCGGCCGGCGGTGATGGAGATGAGCACCTTCCACCATCACCTGTGGTTCGTGCGCTCGCGCATCGGGGCGTGGGACTACCCCAATCGCTCCCACAAGGAGTTCATCGACCAGCATGTGCGGGCCAACCGTGCCGGCGAGCGCATGTTCCTCCCCGGCAATCTGGGCTGGTGGGCGTTCAAGAACTACAGCGGAGCCCAGGGCGAGCCCACGTTCGCCGATGACATCGAGTACCTGTGCTGCAAGGCGCTGGCGACGGACTCGGGGCTATCCATGGCCAGCTATGACCCCAACAACCCCGGCCATGCCCGCTTGGCCGCCATCGTCAAGCAGTACGAGGAGCTCAGGCACGCGGGCACGGTGCCCGAGCCCATCCGGGCCCAGTTGCGCCTGCCGGCATCGGACTTCACGCTGCAGATGGGGCCGGAGGGACCGGAGTTCTCCCCCACACGGTACGACAGGCACCGCGTGCGTGCCATCGACGGGCAGAGCAATGCGTGGGCCGTGGCCAACAGGTTCGAGGCCCAGCCGCTGAAGCTGCGGATGGAGGCACTCCAGTGCTGCGCGCCCTACGGCACGCCCGAGGCCATCACCCTGGCGGACTTCTCCACCGATGACGAGCTGCCCGACCGCGCCGCGGCCGAGAAGGTCACCTTCTCGCTGCGTTCGGTGACCGACAATGTCAAAGTGGGCAAGAACAGCGCCCTGATCACCGCCGATAGCACTCGGCAGGAACGCGTGGGCTCGTGGCTACGGGCGAGTCGCCGGTTCTCCCCCCCCATGGACCTTTCCGCCTGTCAGGCCATGGGCGTCTGGGTCCACGGCGACGGCAAGGGCGAGATACTGAACCTGCAGTTGCGCAGTCCCAGCCACCTGAGCCACGCCACCTGCGACCACACCATCCCCATCGACTTCGAGGGCTGGCGGTACTTCGAGCTGGTGGAGTTCGACACGGAGCACTACGCGGGCATGGGCTGGCCGTACGGGGGACAGTATGCCACCTACCGCGAGAACCTGCTGTATAAGAGCGTCGAATCGCTGTGGGTGTGGGTCGGGAACCTCCCGCCGGGCGAGCAGGTGAATCTCTACCTCAGTCCGATCAAGGCGCTGCCGATCAGGGACGGAGTGCTGGATAGCCCCGTGGTCCAGGTGGCGAACAAGCAGCTTTCGTTCGACGTGCAGATCCCGACGGGCTCTTACATGGAGTTCGGCGCCATCGGCGACTGCAAGGTGTACGGACCTCAGGGGCAGTTCGTCGGCGATGTCGCCGTCAAGGAGACCGAAGTCCCGCTGCTCGCGGCCGGGGACAATCAGATTCAGTTCACCTGCACCGGACCGGAGGGCCTCACACCGCGGGCCCGCGTGACGGTGATCACCACAGGCGAGCCGCTCAGGTAGACGCATTCGGGGTCGGGCCCCCGCGGGCCCGGCCCCGTGTCAGACCTTCTCCCCGCCTCGCCTTCCTCTCCCGTTCGCCGTGTTTCTGACTTCGGCCGTTCTCCGTGGAACTCCGTGCTCTCCGTGGTCATTCGTGCCGTTCTCCGTCGCTCCTCACAGCCTCAGCAGGGCCGGGTGTGGGGGGCCGTCGTAAGTGGAAGTCCAGATGACGGTGACGTCGTCGGGGCAGAATCGTGGGTGCAGGTGAGGCGCGTCGCCACTGCGCTCCCAGCTGCTAAGCGCGGTATGGCGGCCTGTGGTGGCGTCCCACATGCAGAGACGTCCGTCGTGTGTGTCGTAGCAGATGCGGCCGGCGTCGAAGCTGGGGCCGGGGTGCCAGGCGCCGGGGGCATCGACGGTGCGAAGGCCGGTATTGTCCGGACGAATCAGACCGAGCCCCTCCGGGTGGCGGATGAACACCACCCATTGCCCGTCGCCGCTGAACACCTCGTGGGTGACCCAGGGATGCCCGGGACGGTGGTACAGCGGGCCCGGGTGGTCGCCGTCGGTGCGCGCCAGCCACATGCGCTGGGGTGAGGCGCCGCCGGTCTCGTGGCAGTACATGAGCAGCTCGGGATCGGTGGGCGAGAACTGCACGTGCCCGATGCGGAACGGTCGGCTCACCACGCGCCGCCAGCCGCCGTCGGTATTCGACACCGTCCACACACTGCCCACCGGCACACCGCTCTCGTGCTGTCTGTTGGCGAACAGGGCGGCGCAGGTGCAGTCGCTGTTGGTGTGAACACAGCCGCCGAACTCCCAGCCCTCGTCGGGGAAAGGCCTGCGTCGGCAGACCTCACCGCTGAGCACATCCACCTGGTATAGCCCGTCGCTAGTGAAGGCGAAATGGCGCCCATCTTGATGCAGATCGCCGGTGTGGGCATGGGCTCCCCCCGCGGTGAGGCGGAAGCCTGCGCCGGTCTCCAGATCGATGCGGACCAGCTCGGTGACGCCGTCGAAGTCGCCACCACAGAGGAAGAAGCCGCCGTCGGGCGCCAGGAAGCGCTGGTGGAAGTAGGGGCATGTCAGCGGCACGTCGGCGAGAAACTCGACGATGGTACCGCCGGTGAGTGATGGGCGCTCTCGGCGTCGGATGGCGATGGGGTCAAGAATACTTCGCACAAGAACCCTTCTCAGACATGATTGAACGTTTCTAGACGAAGAATCATGCGCCGAACCCCGCGTTTTTCCGCCTTTCCCCCGCCTTTTCCCTGCCTTTTCCCTGCCTTTTCCCTGCCTTTTCCCTGCCTTTTCCATGCCTTTTCCATGCCGTTCCTTCACGACCACGCCCTGGAGTTGGGCACCTCCAGCCACACCGACCCCTGCGCGATGGACTGCTGACTCACCAGCCCCGGCAGGGTGAAGTCCATGGCCGCATGGATGTCGATGGGCGGGTCTCTGTCGGCGATGATGGCCTCCACGAACTCGGCCACCTCCCAGTAGTCGCCACCCCAGTGGCCGGCTTCCAGTGCCTCCTTGGGCGGGTTCAGCCACTTCTCAGGCAAGTGGTCTTGCTCCAGCTCGGCCAGGTCATGCCAGCCGGGCTCGTCGCCGTGCAGACCGCGGAGCCAGATCTTGTGCTGGTCCGCCGGGCCCCGGGGCGACTCATAGCAGCCGTCGGTGCCCTGCAGCGAGTAGTAGGTCATGCAGTGGGGGCGATTGGAGAGCATATCCACTCGGATCTCCACCAGCCCGCCGCCGGACAGGCGGCAGAGCATGTGGATCGAATCCTCGTTCTCATACCGGTCGCCCCGGGGGTCTGTGTAGTGGTGCCCGCTGCCCACGCAGCAGACGGAGACCACGCGCTCGCCGATCCATTGCAGGACCGGCCCCAGGCTGTGGGTGGGATAGGTGCAGCCGTTGACCCCCGTCTGCCAGCGCCGCCGCCACTTGGTGACCTCATTGAGCCCCTTGAGCTCGTGGATGTAGGCCCCCTCGCCGAAGTACATGGTGCCGAAGAGCCCTTGCCGCGCCAGCTCGCGGACCAGCACGTTGTGCCGGATGTAGCAGTAGTTCTCGGCCATCATGTACCTGGCGCTGCCCGCCGTGGCGGCCTGTACGAGCTGTCGGGCCTCCTCCAGGCCGACGGCGGCGGGCACCTCACTCATCACGTGGACCCCCCGCTGCAGGGCGGCGATGGCCTGTGGAGCATGGAAGGGCATGGGGGTGCCGATGACTATCAGGTCGAGCTCGGCCTGATCCAGCATCTGCTCGTAATCGGTGTAGCTCTGCTCGACCTCCTGCTCGGCGGACTGAGCGGCGAGGCCCTCGGCATTGATGTCACACAGGGCGGCCAGCGAGGTGGCCGGGTTGCTGTGGAAGGCAGCAAAGAAGCTTCGTCCGCGTCCCACGGAACCGACGACGCCGACTTTCAGTGGGCTATGCATGGTGTACCTCAAGGGTGATGGGTTACTTCCGGTGGGCGTACCACCTGGCATGGAAGTCCTTGCCCCGCTTCATCGCCGCTTCCAGCCAGTCGTCATTGCGCACATACCAGCGCACCGTCTGGCGCATACCGTCCTCCCAGGCCACCGAGCGCCGCCAGCCCAGGGCGGCGATCTTCTCGCCATTGAGCGGATAGCGCACATCGTGGCCGGGGCGGTCCTCGACATAGCGGATCAGCGTGCGGGGCTTGTCCAGTTGCTCGAGGATGAAGTGGATCGTCTCGATGTTGCGCTTCTCACTGCCGCCCGGGACATTGTAGACCTCACCCGGCTCGCCCTGGCTGATGAGCAGGTCGATGGCCTCACAGTGGTCCTCCACATGCAGCCAGTCGCGGATCTGCTTGCCGTCGCCGTAGACAGGTAGCGGCTGGTCGTGCAGGGCGTGGTAGATGAACAGGGGTACGAGCTTCTCCGGGAATTGCCGGGGCCCGTAGTTGTTGGACGGCCTGGAGATGACCACGGGCAGGCCGTAGGTGGTGTGATAGGCCTGGGCCATGCGGTCGGCCCCGCACTTGGCGGCGCTGTAGGGATTGCGGGGATTGAGTAGCGAGGTCTCCGAGAGCTTCCCGCGCGGCTTGGAGCCGTAGACCTCGTCCGTGGAGACGTGCAGGAACTTGCCGACACCGGCCAGGCGCGCGGCCTCCAGCATCGTGAAGGTGCCCATGAAGTTGGTCTGAGCCGCCATCTGCCCGGACAGGATGCTGCGGTCCACGTGGCTCTCGGCGGCGGCGTGGATCACCACGTCCACACCCCTGCACGCCCTCCTCGCGGCCTTCTCGTCGCAGACATCGCCCTTGATGAACTTCACGCGGCCCGAGGCCTCGGCCTCCTGCAGGTTCTCGCGGATGCCGGCATAGGTCAGGCTGTCGAGAACGACCAGCTCGGCGTCGGCGTACTTGCCCAGCAGGTAGTCCACGAGGTTCGAGCCGATGAACCCGGCGCCACCGGTGACGAGGTATCTCAATTGCGGCTCCTTTGTAGGGCAGGCGGTGTGGATCGGGCCGCCGGCGGAGCTCTCCGGCGAGCGGCCCGGGTATCCCCAAACCCGGGGCGACACTCGGCACCCTCACGCCCTGTGCGGGGGTCCCCGCGCCCAGACTCGGCGGGCCGTGGCAGGCCACCGGGCTCTCGGGGCCTGGCGCACAGCCGGCCCCCGGTCTCCTGCGGATGGTATACCCATCCCGGAGGCAGGTTCACCCGCCGATTGCGCGGCACTCCGCACATCGGGGCCCGGCCGCCGGTAGGGCCCAGACGGCGTCGATGACCGCGCGGCCTATTGCAGCTCTTGCACCGCTGTGTTGGGATACGAAGCCTTCCAGGCGAACCAGTAGCAGGTAAGTTGCGTGACCTCCGGCTCGTTGGCGAGGTCCACCGCAAGCTGCCGCCGCTCCGTGCGTCCGTCGCAGACGCCCCCCAGCCGCCTGCCGCCAATCTCGGCATCGAAGCCTTTCGCCCTCTGAGGCCACTGCTCCGGTGCCACGACGGCCAGCGCCTCGTCACCTCGTACCAGGCCCAGCACCATGCGTTTGGGGCCGATGGGGGCCAGGTCGATGGCCTGTGGCAAGGGAGCCAGGAACAGCTCCGGGTCGTCCCAGTAGTTGGCGGGCTCGGCGTCCGGGCCGATCGGCGCGGCCGCGTAGGGGTCCACGCCGTAGGGCCGGTCGTGCCCGGTGTTGCGCGACAGCACCTGCCCCGACTGGTGCGTCCGCTTCCAGGCGGCCCAGGTGGTGCGTTGCACCAAGACCGGCTCCAGCCGCGTCTTGCCGGCGCGCTTCCCCGTCAGACAGCCGCGGCGCAGCGGGTGCCACAGATTGCGCTCCTCCCGATCGTACAAGATGCCGATGCCGCGGTAGGCCTTGCCACTGACCTCGAGCACGATCGGCGCGTCGTCCACGACGCGGCGTAGCCCCACCGCTGCCCCGCTGAGAGGGTCGAACACGACGGCCACCGCCCGGCCTGCGACCACGTCGTCCACCACATGGTGCCACAGCAGGATTGCCAGCGGATAGCACCGGGATTCCCCGGCGAGGTCCAGAGCGATGACCTCGTCCTGCGGCTCAAGCCAGTCCACCGAGCCGGCCGACACGAACGCCGGCCTGTCGATGGCCGGGATGTCGCCGACCGCCGGGGCCAGTTCGCTCACCTCACCAAGATCAACCGCGGAGTTGGTGACGTCGAAGAAGGGCCTGTCGGTGTGGCGCGAGGCCGCCATCCACCCGTCCCGGACCACGGCCGGTGAGGGCCTCCAGTCCGGGGCGGGCGGCTCGGAGGGGGCAGACGCCGAAGCAGACGCCGAAGCAGGGGCGGCCCCGTCCGCTACCGGCTCGAAACACCCGCGATAGCCGTAGGCCATGGCAAGTGCGGCGATCACCAGCAGCGACGAGGCCACCCAGGGCCAGGCCCGTGTCTCACGGAAATCCGACAGCTTCATCGCGTCCGCCCGGTGCGTTGAGACTGCGCGTGCATCCCTACTCCTCGCCCAGGACCTGATCCTCGGGCACCGCGACGTCCACATTCCCTACCGAGGTTAGCGTGATGTCCTGATAGCTCTGGGGATCCGGCTTGCCGGTCTCGGCGGTGCGCCTGGCGATGTGGGCATCCAGGCGGGTCTTGAAGTCCGCCAGCACCTCGGGCCACGCGTCGGCGAGGTTGTCCTGCTCGCCCGGATCGACCGTGAGGTCATAAAGCTCGTACGGCGGCCGCTTGTGCAGTTCGTCGTACAGCGACTGGATGAACTTGTACTTGCCCGTCCGGAAGCCCCGCTTCTTCATCCAGGCGTTCTCGGTGATGTAGACGGCATCCGTGGTGCCTGCATTGTTGCGAGCATCCACCAGCGGCAGCAGGCTCCGGCCCTGCATCCCGTTCTCTTCCGCGGCATCGGCAAGCCCCAGCATCTCCAGCACGGTGGGCGCGATGTCCAGGTGGGTTGTCAATCCCCCGAGCTTCAGGCCCGCCGGCAGCCGCTGAGGATGCATCAGAATCAGCGGGACGCGTAGGTTGGTCTCGTACAGGCCGTGGTGATCGAACCACATCTGGTGCTCTTCCAGCTCCTCCCCGTGGTCGGAGGTGATCAAGACCAGCGTGTCCTCACTGCCCGGCATGGCCTGCAGCCGGTCGAAGAGCCTGGCCAGGCAGGCGTCGCAGTAGGCGATCTCGGCGTCATACTGGGCCTTGGGGAACTCCACGTCTCGGGTGCCCGGCATCCATTCGCGGAAGTAGTACATGAAGGCCGGGTAGTGCTCCATCATCTCGATGGCGCTGGTGAACCTCTCGTCTGTGGGGTCCTCGTGGTAGAACATGTGCGAGAACGGCGCCGGCGGCAGATACGGGGTGTGTGGGTCCCAGTAGTGCAGGTAGCAGAACCACGGCTTGCCCTGGGCCTCACAGGCGTCCAGCATCCGGAATGCCGTCTCATTGACGGCCTCGGCCTTGCGCCAGGCCCCGGCGGTGTCATGGCTCCACTGATAGCCCTCGTACACCTCATACCCGCGGCGGAACCAGCGGCCCAGGTTGTCGGCGGCGGCGGTGAAGTAGCCCCGCTCCTGCAGAATCTCCGGGAGTTGCCTGATACCGCCCTCCAGCTCCAGCTTCCCCCCCTGTGTCACGATCTGGTGGCTGAACACGTCCTTGCCCGAGAACATCGTGGTATAGCCGGGATGGGTGGGGATGTGTGGCGCGATGAAGTCCTGGAACACGACGCCCGCCTGAGCAAGGCGGTCGATGTGCGGGCTCGTGGGGCGATGGAAACCGTAGCAGCCCAGGTGATCGGCCCGCAGAGTGTCGATGGAGATGAAGACGACGTTCATTGCTACCTCCGCGTGTACGACGGCGCCGATGGCGCCGTCGTACTGGTCGGCGAGTCGGCGAGTCCCGAGTCAACGGCAACGGCAACGGCAACGGCAACGGCAACGGCAACGGCGGTCTACGGCAACGGTCCCGCCTTGCGGGAGCAACGGCGAGTCTACGACTCAGTCCCGGATGCCCAGGGCCTGCATCATCTTGTCCGTCTCGCGGTAGGCGTCCGTGACCCACTCCACGATCTTGTCCGGCTCCGGCGAATACTCCAGCTCGATGCTCACCGTGCCGTCGAAGCCCACATCCCTCAAGGCGCCCAGGTACGGTTGCAGGTCCACCACACCCTTGCCGGGTGGCAGATCGCCGTGGACCTTGCCGTCGCAATCGGAGAAGTGCACGTGGGCGATGCGGCCCTCCAGAGCTCCCAGCTCATCGGGGCCATTGCCCGCCAACGCCAGGTGCGAGACGTCCACATTGGCCCGCACACAGCGATGGCCCACATCATCCAAGAATCGGACCATCTTGTCCAGCGTGTTCACCAGGGAGAGCTTGAACGGCTCCAGCTCGATGGCGATCTCGATGCCCAGGTACTCGGCCTGCTCGCCCAGCTCCTGCAGGGCGGCCACCGCCGTTTGCCACTGCGCCTGGGGCGGGATCACCTCCTGCTGCCAGGTGTACTCCCCCAGCACCAAAAGCAGGTTGCGGGCATCCAGCTCGTAGACGAAATCCAGATGCTCCATGCAGCGGTCGACGTGGAACCTCTGCACGGAGGGGTTGAAGTCGGCGATACCCAGCGCCACACAGCACACGGAGACAATTGGCAGGCCCCGGGCCTCACACTCCCGCTTGATGAGCTTGCGCTCCTTGACGTCGATGCCCAGCGGGTCGGCGGAGATGTCAATCGTGTCGAACCCGATCTCCTTGGTATGGCGGATCCCCTCCGCCGTCGGCAGGTTGGTCTGCGCCCACGCCGAGTTGATGAGCCCGAGCTTCATCGCTGCACCTCCCTGAATTGTGCGCCACAAGTCCTCTGCCGCCTGCAGTCGGCGTTGCCAAGCGCGCGTTGCCCGCCGGGCGAGACACGCCGTCGGGCCAACGCCCCGGCTCAGCGCTTCACCTCATCCACCTTCACCGGCCGGTGCTCGTCCAGTGACAGATAGCAGGCGTCCACGAGAGCCATGGTGTTGAGATTGTCCCTGCCTCCGACGGCGGGCTCGGTGCCGGTGGCGATGGCGTCGAAGAGCATGCCCATCGTCCCGGCGAAGGCGTCGGGAAACCAGACCTCCGTCCAGCGGGGCCGGAACCAGACCCCCGGCTCAGAGGTGGTGGTGAACTCCATCGTGCTGGGCCGGGCATTGGGGTAGTCCGGCCAGCCGATGGTGCCCTGCGCCATCCCCTCTTTTCCCTCCACGCGCCACTTGATGTAGCAGTCCGCCGCCGCGCCCTCCCGCGCCGGCCCCGCCCAAACGTCGTCCCAAGAGCAGGCGCGCAGCCCGTTGTCGTACTCCAGAATGTACAAACAGATTCCGTCGCGATGCTCGAACCGCGTGCGCGGGTCCTTTCTCGCACTGACGAACACGCCGTCCGGGTCGCCGAACAGGAACCGGAAGCAGTCCAGGTGGTGGATGCTCATGTTCAGCAAGGTCAAACGGTCGTAGTCCTCTAGAAACGGCTGCCAGTGGGGGATCGCCCGCATCTCGATGGTGCCCAGGACAGGCTCTCCGAGGTAGCCGCGCTCCAATACGGTCTTGAGTGCGCGGATCGACTGGTCGTAGCGCATATTCTGGTTCACGCCCAGGGCGATGCCGGCCTGCTCGCAGACGGCCACCACCTCTCGGGCCTGCGGGTAGTTCATGGCCAGCGGTTTCTGTGCCAAAATGCCCCTTATGTGGCCCGTTTCAGCGGCGGCCCGGACGATCTCGAGCTGCAGGTCAGGCGGATAGGCGATGTCCAGGACCTCGACGTCCTCGTCATTCAGCAGTTCGTGCCAGTCGGCATAGACCCTGGCTACCCCGCGCATCGCCGCGGCATCCGCCGCATTGCACGGTGTGCGCGAGGCGATGGCCACGGTCTCGTAGCCCGCATTGCGGTAGGCCAGAAGCTGGATGTCGCGCATGATGAACCCCGAGCCGATGGCCCCAATGCGGTACCTCGCCATCGGCTCGGGCGCAAGGTGTCCCAGGTCCAGATCAACCGGTCGATCGTGAGCAGCCATCGCCAAGCCTCCCTTCCGTTCGCCTTCCCCGGGCGTCTGCCGTTCGCCCCGCCGCCCCCACCGCCGTCACCTGTCCTGCAGCTTCTTGGCCGTGGCGACGGAGCCGATCTTCTTGTCCAGACCGATCTCGTAGCTGAGGATCGGGTCCGGGTTACCGGTCTTCTCAACGCGCATCGCGACCCAGTCCTGCATGCGTTTCTTGAGAGTGGCGCAGATTTCCGGCTCATCCTCGGCGATGTTGCACAGCTCCCCCGGGTCGTTGATCAGGTCGTACAGCTCCCGGGGCGGCTTGTTGTGGAAGTCGGGCTCCAGGGACTCAAAGTACTTCCACTGGGGTGTGCGCCAGCCGCGCTTGCGCTGCCAGGTACATTCGGTGATGTAGAACTCGCTGCGGAGGGCATCCTTCTCGCCCGCGATCACGGGCACGAGGCTCTCGCCGTCGAAGTCGATCTCGTCGGCCCGGTCGGAAAAGCCCATGAGGTCCAGGACCGTGGGCATGAGGTCCTGCTCCAACGCGTACCCGGTGACGCGCCTGCCCTGGGGGACGAGGCCCGGGCGCCAGTAGATCAGGGGGATGTGGAGGGTCTGATCGTACAGACCGTGGTGATCGAAGTAGCAGTCGTGATCGTAGAGCGTCTCGCCGTGGTCTGAGGTGTAGACGATCAAGGTGTTGTCCAGGACGCCCAGGTCCAGCAGCCGCTGGTAGATCACCTGGTGACAGGCGTCCATGTAGGCGACCTCGCCGTCGTAGGCGCCGATGGCCCAGTCGGCATCGGTGATTCCGGGGGGCATCCAGGAGGCGAAGAACTCGGCGAAGGGCTTGAAGTCAAAGACCTTCTGCATGGAGGTCTTCGCCGGGTCGCAGGGGTCCTTGGTGTAGAACATAGTATCGAAGGGCGGCGGCGGGAGGTACGGCGAGTGCGGCTCCATGTGGCGCAGGAACAGGAAGAACGGCTGCTCGCCGCGGGCCATCTCGTCGAGCCGGGGAAAGGTGACATCAGTGAGATTCTCGGCCTTGCGCAGTGGCCGGTCTTCCCACGAGCCCCAGGCGGCGAAATCCACATAGGCGTCAAAGCCGCGGTAGAAGTCGCCGAAACCGACGCATAGCGACCGGTATCCTTGCTCGCGCAGCACCTCCGGCAAGGTGGGCATGTCGGTGGGCAGCGGACCCTTCGGGCTCAGACTCACCATCTCCGTGGACATCACGTCCCTGCCGGTGAGCATGGAGCAGTAGGCCGGAGTGGTGGGAATATAGGCGCTGAAGGCCTGCTCTACCAGGGTGCCCTCCTGGGCGAGGCGGTCGGCGAAGACGGATGTGGTCCTGCGGGGGTAGCCGTAGCAGCTCATGTGGTCGGCGCGCAGGCTGTCGACGGCGAACATCACGAGGTTGAGCTTCTCAGCCATACTCAGACCCCTCTTGGTGGTGGCCGGCCTCTGCCGGTTGGCCCGGGACCGGCCCGAAGGTGGCGGAACAGTGGCATCCGCTGCACAGGTGACGGTGCAATTCGCCATCGAGGCGAAGAGGGCCTTCCGGAGTGCTCCGGCCGGACATACCCATTGCTGCAGCCTCCGTCGGCGTGCTATGCTCCTGCCATCCCAATGCTCACGGGGGCCTGCGTTTGCCCGGTTCGGAGCGACGGGCGGAAGCTGAGCGCGGTGTCCCCGGAACTGGAGGCCACGGATGCATGCAGTCCTCCCGGCTCTCGTCACTCTTTTCGCCCTGAGCACCATCGCTCCAGCCCTCGGTCTGGCACCGGATGAGCAGGTCAAGCCCGGCGACTGGGGCTTCCGTCCCCTCGAGGGGCGCCCCTGCCCGACCGACCCGCCGGGCTTCGTCTGGCGTCCGCAGGACGGGGCCGCGTCCTATGCCCTCCAGGTGGCCACGGACCCCGGGTTCGAGAACGTCGTCTACTCGGTGGACAACCTCTCGCTGTACTGCCACTGCCCGCCCCGTACCCTCGGCCCCGGCACCTACTACTGGCGCTTCCGGTTCGTCAGCAGCGAGGGCGAGGTGTCGGAGTGGAGCACCGTGCGCTCCTTCTCGCTGGATGCCTCGGCCGTCGAGTTCCCGATGCCGGACCGCGAGGACCTGCTCTCCCGGATTCCGGCGCAGCACCCGCGGCTGTTCGTCCGGCCCGAGGGGGTGGCGGAGTTCCGCGATCTGGCGGCAAACCGGCTGGAGAGCCGCTGGGACGGAATCGTCGCCGAGTGCGAGAAGCTTCTCAAGTCACCTCCGGACACCTCCGAACCGCCCAAGTACCCGCCCGATGTCAAGCGGGGGGTCAATGACGACGCCTGGCGCAAGATCTGGTGGGGCAATCGGGAGCGAGTGGTGGCCGTCACCAATGGTGCGGCGACATTGGCCTTCGCCTACCTGCTCGGCAGAGACGAAAGGTACGCCGCCGAGGCCCGACGGCTCATCCTCGCGGCCTGCGAGTGGGACCCCAAGGGTGCCACGGGCTACCGCTACAATGACGAGGCCGGAATGCCCTTCGCCTACTATGCCTCGCGAACGTACACCTGGCTGCATGGCTACCTCTCCGAGGCCGATCGGGAGCAGGTGCGGGCGGTCATGCAGGTGCGGGGCAAGGAGATCTACGACCATCTGTCCGGCAACAAGCACATCTGGCGGCCGTACAACAGTCACTCCAACAGAGCCTGGCACTGGCTGGGCGAAGTGGCCACGGCCTTCCACGGCGAGATCGAGGGCACCGGCGACTGGGCCTGGTTCGCCCTGAACGTGTTTTTCAACTCGTATCCGGTGTGGAACGACGATGCCGGTGGCTGGCACGAGGGAACGGCCTACTGGTCCTCGTACCTGACCCGTGTTACCTGGTGGCTGGCCACCATGAAGCCCAGCTACGGCATCGACGGGTTCCGCAAGCCGTTCTTCGCCAACGCCGGCAACTTCGGCCTCTACGTGATCCCACCGGGAGAGACCATGGGAGGCTTCGGCGACCTCACCATGGGACAGACCTCCGACAAGGTCAAGCCGCTGATGAGCGTCTTCGCCCGCATGGCCCGCAACCCCTACTGGCAGTGGTATGTGGACAACTCCCGCGGCCCCGACCTCCCCGGCGGGTACATGGGCTTCATCTACGGCACCACCGAGCCGGTCGCCGCCAAGGAACCCACGGATATCCCCAGTTCGGTGGTGTTCCCGGGCATTGGACAGGCCGTCTTGCACAGCGATCTGGCCAACCGCGCCAACGACGTGCAGTTCATGCTCAAGTCCAGTCCCATGGGCACCCAGAGCCACGGTTACGAGTCGCAGAACGCTTTCTTGCTCAGCGTGGCCGGTGAGCCGGTGTTCATCCGCTCCGGACGCCGCGATCTGTACGGTAGTCCCCATCACAGGGACTGGATGTGGGAGACCAAGAGCGTCAACTCCATTACGGTCGACGGTGAGGGCCAGACCAAGCACGCCGCCCTGCCTCTGGGGCGCATCGCCCATTTCGCCACCTCCGCGAGCTTCGACTACGTGGTGGGCGAGGCCGCCGAGGCCTACCAGGGCCGGCTCGACCGCTTCACTCGCGCGGTCCTGTTCATCAAGCCGCATGCCATCGTCCTGTTCGACGCCCTCCGGGCGCCCGAGCCCGCGACCTTCGAGTGGCTGCTGCACAGCCCCTCACAGATGCAGGTCCAGGGCCAGAGCATCGTCGCGCAGGGCGAGCGCGCCGGCGCAGCGCTGCAGCTTCTGCACCCTACGGACCTGGCCATCACGCAGACCAACCAGTTCACCCCGCCCCCGCAGGAATGGGTGAAGCTGGAGCAGTGGCACCTGCAGGCGGCCCTGCAGACGCCCACCCGGCAGGCCGACTTCGTCTCCGTGATCCGTCCGCACTTCGGCGAACAGCCCGGCCCGGCCCTCCCGGCGGTCGCCGAGCCCATCGAGGGCGGCTGGGGCTGCGAGATCGAGCTGCCCGCGGGCAGGGCCCTCGTCGCCTGGCGCCGCGATGGTGAAGGCCCCCTGCGATACAGAGGTCTCCGCACCGACGGGGCGGTGGCCTGCGTGGTGCTGTTGGGAGACGGGACGATACAGGGCAGCTTCGTGCACGGCGGGGAAGAGGTGGGGTACGAGGGGTAGGGGAGAGAGGATGGCTGCAGACGAGTGCCCGTTTGGGCGGAGGGTCTCGCCATACGCAGAGCTGCTTCGCTGCGCGAGATGGACGCTCAGAATGACATCCTGAAGGCAGAATCGGCTCCTCGTGCACGCTTCTGGATGTGCGGCCGAAGCCCCGGCATTGAGCGGGATTCTTCGCTATCTCGCTGCGCGAGATGGACGCTCAGAATGACATCCTGACGGCGGAACCGGCTCCTCGTGCACGCTTCTGGATGTGCGGCCGAAAACCCGGCATTGAGCGGGATTCCTCGCTATCTCGCTGCGCGGGATGGACGCTCAGAATGACATCCCGAAGGCAGAACCGGCTTCCTCGTCCAGGCTTCTGGATGTGCGGCCGAAAACCCGGCATTCAGCGGGATTCTGCGCTATCTCGCTGCGCGAGATGGACGCTCAGAATGACATCCTGACTGCAGAACCGGCTCCTCGTGCACGCTTCTGGATGTGCGGCCGAAAACCCGGCATTCAGCGGGATTCTGCGCTATCTCGCTGCGCGAGATGGACGCTCAGAATGACATCCTGAAGGCAGAACCGGCTCCTCGTGCACGCTTCTGGATGTGCGGTCGAAAACCCGGCATTCAGCGGGATTCCTCGCTATCTCGCTGCGCGAGATGGACGCTTGGAATGACAGGAACCGGGCCGGCCAGACTTCTCGGGCGGACTTCTCTAGGTCAAGAAGAACCTGTGCCCCCGGGTCCCGGTGATCGCCGAGACGACCACCCAGATCCCGGCGGCGGAGAACTCCCCGACCACGAGGCCGAGGAACACCGGGCGGGCCCGCCGGTAGCTTTGGCCGGAACCGTACCGCATCAGGATCGTCTTCATCAGCCATCCCACCAGGATCGAGAACCAGAGCTGGATCATCGGCCAGCTCGGGCCCATGGCATACCCCAGCGGATGGAAGGGCCACCAGACGAAGCGCACCCGGGCCAGGGACAGTAGCACCGTCACCGCCGCCCCGATGAGCACGAAGACGATGCTGATGGGATTGGCCGCCTTCGGGGCATCGATCCACGAGACCAGCGTGGCGAAAGGCTGCTGGGGGCTGCTGAGGCAGAACCAGCTCGAGAGGGTCACGGCCCCATTGTTGTAGCAGGTGAGCAGCGCCGAGATGTAGCTTGTGGCCACGGCGACGAGGATGGCGACCGCCAGCGCCGGCATCAGGCGGCGCAGGTCCAGGCGGGTCTCCCGGGCCAGCTTGTAGCTGTCCATCAGGCTGGGCATCAGGAAAGTGCGCAGGTCGAACATGAACACCCGCTCGGTGAAGGTAGCCACCACCAGGCTTCGCACCGGCACCCAGCGCAGGCCGGTGAAGGTCTGGAAGATGTCCGTGGGCCGAAAAGGTGCCTGGATGAACAGCAGGCCGCCTTCGGACACCAGACGGGTGAGCACCAGGGCGGTCACCGCGTACAGCACCAGGCTGCAGAGCGAGAACCAGCCGGCCATTCCTGCGTGCGAGGTCCAGGCGATGAACAGCGCGCAGGACACCGCGAGGCCCCAGATCGTGGCGCGGTAGGACATCGGCTCGGAGGCGTCGTCGGCTCCACCGCCCCCGGCGGCCGCCGCCAGCATCTCCCCAATCTGGCCCCTGACCAGGTATACCATGTACCCGAAGATCACGAAGAACGCGCCCAGCATCTGCAGGGCCGCTTCGGGCCGTGTGGGGTAGTTGGGGATCGGCGGCACCTCCACCCCCAGTGCCGCCAGAGCCACCGAAAGCAGGTTGAAGAAGCCAAAGAAGAACCATAGGCTGAAGGACAGCTCCGAGGACAGTAGATAGCTGAACCCGATGATCGAGAAGTGGCACCAGATGATCAGAGGGCCGGTCTGATTCCACGGCCGGCCGCTGAGGAGGTGATTGAGGCCCTGACTCAGCGGGATCGCCGGCAGTGAGGGGAAGTAGCTGTGCAGCCCGTTCCAGGAATGGATGAGAAGCGGGATCGCCGCCCCGGTCCACATCAGCGGGCTACGAAAGAAAGCGGGGACGCGGTGGGCATCGTCCTGGGCCAGCATGTCCAGGGGCAGTTGCACCAGCGGGAAGATCAGATGCTCGCGCTCCACCCACTGGCGCCGGAAGACGGCGCTGAGGCACCCCATCAGCAGGAACAGGACGAGGGCCAGGCCCGTCCAGGCCAATAGCGGTGTGACCCACGCCGACCAGGGGATGCTCTCGCCCGGGTGCAGGCCCTCGAAGAACCCTGTGACGGCCCTGCCGTCCGAGGGGGCCAGCCAGTCAGGCACCAGGGAGAAGAACGTGCTGTCCCACTTGTTCTCCGGGGTGGCGAAGTACCGCATGCCTACCAGGGTCGGGAGGAGGTACTCGGTGAGGCCGAAGGAGGGAATGCCACTGCCCACCAGCATCATGGCGTAGATCACCGCCAGATCGGCAGGACGCAGCACGAGGCCCGGCAGCAGGAGGCGAAGCCCCGAGTTGACCGCCAGCACCAGCCCCAGTTGGATGACGAAGACGACGATGGGTAGGTGGCAGGCCGCGATCCACGTGCCCTGAAGCTTGAGGTCGCTGTAGGGGACGATCAGTCCTATCGCGGTGACGCATAGGACGCCGATGGCCACGGCTCGAGCCCGGACAGGAAGACAGGTCTGCCGCTCTGGCTGCTGCATCGGGATTCTCCGCCGACGAAATGCGCGATGGCAGTGGGCATTCGTCGCCTCCGGTGGGAACTCCTGCGCCCTCCGGTGTGCTCTAGCAGAGGTTCGCCGGTGCCCAGATGCGCGGGTCGTGGAACATTCATTCGATTACGCGGTGTCCTCAGGTTGCGGGGCGAGTCGGGCTCTGGTATAATCGGACTGAGGCATGGCCGGCCAAGGACGGCCGACCCACGTCGGAGGTTTGCAGCTCATGATACACCTGGAGGACGTCAGCGTCGTGTATTCCTCGGGTACCGAGGCGCTGACGAACGTGGACCTGCACATCGAGCGGGGCGGCCTGTGCTTTCTGGTGGGAGCCTCGGGAAGCGGCAAGTCCACACTCCTGCAGCTTATCTACCGCGAGCTAGCCCCCACTCGGGGGCGGGTGATCTTCGATGGGCAGGATGTGGCACGGTTGCCGCGGGCGAAGGTGCCGCTCCTGCGGCGGCGGATGGGCATCGTGTTCCAGGACTTCCGGCTATTGCCGGACATGACGGTCTGGGAGAACGTGGGTTTCGCACTGGACGTTCTGGGCGCCTCGCGCCTGGAGAAGTACCGCAAGGTGCCCATCACCCTGGAACTGGTGGGGCTGTCTGAGAAGGCGCAGTCCCGGCCCGGGGAGCTGTCTGGTGGCGAGCAGCAGAGGGTCTGTATCGCCCGGGCGCTGGTGAACGGGCCTCCGGTCCTGCTGTGTGATGAGCCGACGGGCAACCTGGACCCCGACACCTCCTGGGACATCATCGAGCTTCTGGCCAACATCGCGGACACGGGCACAACAGTCGTGGTGGCAACGCATGACAAGTACATAGTAGACCGCATGCGGCGGCGCGTGGTGAACCTGGTGCGCGGCACCGTCGTCAGGGACGACAAGGCGGGCAGCTACGATGTCGTTTAGCACTTCGCAGTTCCTGCTGACGCAGGCCGCCATCGCCATCCGCCGCAACCCATTGATCTCCATCGCCGCGGTGACCAATGTCGCAGTGGCGCTGAGCATTCTGGGTGCCTTCGTGCTGGCGGCGGTGAATCTGCACCTGATGGCGGAGCAGGAGGCCCGTCGCGCCGTCATCACCTGTGAGCTCACCGGTGCCCGGTCCGTCGCCGACGTACAGGCCGACCTGCTGGCCGACCGCAGGATCTTGCGGGCAGACTACCTGCCCAAGGACAAGGCGTTGCAGCAGACGGCTGAGAAGTGGGGCATGGACCTGGACGCCCTGAAGCTACTGGGCGACATTCTGCCGGACTCGATTCTGCTTTACGTGGCCAATCCGGACGAGATCGAGGCCGTGTGTTTCCAGGCCAAGAAGGTCGACGGAATAGCTCAGGCACGGTACCCGGAGCAGGTTACGGAGAAGATACTGATCGTGGCCCGGGGCGTTCGGCTGGCCGGCCTCGCGGTGGGCATCCTGCTGATCGTCGCGGCCCTCACCGTCATCAACACCACCATCCGTCTCACGATCTACGCCCGCCGGCGCGAGGTCCGGATCATGCAGTTGGTCGGGGCCACCAATGGCTTCATCCGGCTGCCGTTCTTGCTGGAGGGCATGTTCTACGGGCTATGCGGGGGGCTGGTGTCTGCGGCGGCGCTGGTTTTCGGCTATTCGTCGCTGCAGCAGCATTTGGCTTCGACACTGGATTTCGTCCGTCTGATCTACAGCACACCGTTCATCGCGGCCTTCGCGGCCTGTGTCGTGATCACCGGCATCGTGTTCGGAGCTGTGGGAGCGTTGACGGGTCTGCACCGGTACCTGCGGGTCATCTAGAGGCGCGGCCGAGAAGCTGGGCCTGTCGTGGCAATGCCATCCTGAGCGCCAATCTGGCGCAGCGAGATAGTGAAGGATATCGCTGTGTCCCAGGGGATTCCTCGAGCTGCTCCCTCCGGGAGCGGACGCTCTCAGAATGACATTCCCGGCGAGGATGGGCTTTGCGGCCACGTCTTTGGGCATGCATCACACATCGAACCAAGGACAGGGGGAGGTCGTGAGTATGAGGATTTGCCGAGCGGGCAAGGTTGCCATCGGTCTACTGGTGCTGCTGGGGGTCTCCGCGGTTCTGTGGCCGGTAGTCGCGCAGGCTCAGAGCCGCAGCCAACTGCAGCGGCGATTGTCGGCGGAGAAGGAGCAGGCCGCCGCCGCCAGGGCCAACGTGAAGGCCCAGAAGGCCAAGACAGTCAAGGCCCGCAATCGTCTGGTGGAGACCCAGAAGGAGTTGGCCGCCGCCGAGGCGCGCCTGAAGAGAGCCCAGCGCCAACTGCGCCAGACCCGCGACGACCTCGTCGTCACGCGCAAGAAGCTTGATGAGACCATCAAGCGGCTGGTGCGCCACGAGGAGGCCATGCGGGCGCGGGTTCTGGCCATGTACCGCAACCAGGACCCCTCGTATACCGAGGTGCTGCTGAGGGCGACGAGTTTCGAGGACTTCGCCAACCGCGCGGAGTTCACCAAGCGGCTGGCCAGATGTGACGAGACGCAGCTCATACGGATCGTCGACGACAAGATGGAGGTCGAGGACCAGCAGGAGTTGCTGCGTCGGCAGGAGCAGCGACAGATCGATCTGGAGAAGAAGGTGGCCAAGGAGAAGGTTGTCGTCGCCCAGAAGAACAAGCAGGCCGAGGCTCTCCTGGCCGAGGCCAAGACCGACATGGTCGAGGCCCAGCGCCAACTAGACCAGCAGGAGGCGGAGATCGGCGCCATTGAGAGCATGCTCAAGCAACTGGAGGCCCAGAAGCGCCGAGCCCGAAGCAGCGGTGGCGGCGGAGGTGCCTCCTACAGCGGGCGCCACTACGAGGGCAGTTGGAGCGGCTCCCTGGGCAAGCCCGTGTCGGGCCCGATCACGAGCCACTACGGCATGCGGCGGCACCCGATCACCGGCACCATGCGTTTCCACGATGGTGTGGACATCAGTGCCCCGGCCGGCACCACGATTCACTGCGCCGCCGCCGGACGCGTGATCTCCACCGGCTGGAAGGGCCCCTACGGCCTGACCGTCATCGTGGACCACGGCAGCGGGGTGCAGACGATGTACGCCCACTGCCAGCGGGGCAGCGTGCGGGTGAGTCCGGGCCAGGAGGTCGGCCGCGGACAGGCCTTGGCCGGAGTGGACAGCACCGGTTGGAGCACCGGGAACCACCTGCACTTCACCGTGTTCAAGAACGGCCGTCACGTGAACCCGCTGTCGTCGATGTAGACCGCCGCGGCCCAGGGCCGGGATAGGCCAACCGCCCGCAGACCGGGCACCGAGAGCACCCACCGAAAGGGGCCAACTCACCTCGTGATGAAGCCAAACCGAGTTCCGAGCACCGCACTCGTTGCCGTCCTGGCCGCCGGGATGTTCCTGGCCGGGATGGCCACGATGCATGTCTTGCAGGCCGAGGGCGCGCTGACCGTCGTCGCCCGACTGGCCCAGTTGATTCCCGGCGTCATGCAGGTGGAGGACGCCTCGCACATCCCCGCCGCCACCGACCTGCGCCCCCTGCAGACCTTCTGGGAGGTCAGGGAGAAGGTTAAGAAGTCCTTCGTCTACGAGGTCAAGGACGACCGCGACCTCACCTACGGCGCCATTCGCGGCATGCTGGCCTCCCTTGACGATCCGTGGACCCGTTTCTACACCCCGGATGAGTACAAGGAGTTTCAGGTCGAGACCGACGGCCACTTCGACGGCATCGGCGCCGTCCTGCAGAGCCGGGAGGTCGGCGAGCACGGTGAGACCGAGGTGCTCATCACCTCAGTCATCCCCGAGGGTCCGTCGTCCAAGGTGGATGTCCGCCCGGAGGATGTCATCGTCTCGGTGGACGGTGTCCCCACCAAGGGCATGAGTCTACAGGCCGTCGTGAACCGCATCCGAGGCAAGCGTGGGACGGAAGTCAAGCTCGGACTCAAGCGCAAGGGCTCGGAGGAAGTGGTGGAGGTCGGCGTCACGAGAGCCGAGATCCAGATCCCCATCGTCGAGCACAAGATGCTGGAGAACCAGATCGGCTACGTGTGGCTGCGCAGCTTCAACAAGCAGGCGGACACCAAGCTCCGGGCCGCCCTGGAAGACCTCAAGGCCCAGAACATGCGGGGGCTGGTCCTGGATCTGTCCATCGACGGCGGTGGGCTTCTGGACATGGCCGTGGCCGTCTCCAGCATGTTCGTCAAGGACGGTCCCGTAGTCTACGTTCAGGAGCGCGGCAGCGCCGCCCAGCCCTTGAACGCCACCGGCGGGCAGGTGGTCCCCGACAACATCCCGATGGTGGTTCTGGTGGACCGCGGCAGTGCCAGCGCCTCCGAGATCGTGGCCGGCTGCCTGCAGGACCGTGGGCGTGCGCAGGTTGTGGGGCAGAATACTTTCGGCAAATCCAAGGTGCAGACGGTCGCGGAGCTCAATGACCGCTCGGCCCTGATCCTGTCCACCGCGGTGTACCTGACTCCCAACAAGCGCGACATCAGCCTGGAGTACGAAGAGGGCAAGCGCGGCGTCAAGCCGGACGTGTTCTTCCCCGAGCCTGAGGCGGGCGCCAAGATCGTCTACGATGAGTGGCACCAACAGCAGATCGACAAGGCCCTGGAAGTGCTGGAGGCCGCCATCGCCAAGGCGCAGGGCTAGAAGCGCGGCCGAGAGTCCGGCCGAGAAGCCGGTTTTGCCGTCAGGATGTCATTCTGAGCGTCCATCTCGCGCAGCGAGATAGCGAAGAATCTCGCTGAATGCCGGGGGATTCCTCGAGCTGCTCTTGCCGGGAGCGGACGCTCTGGCAATGACACCTTCGGCGAGAGCGATATTCCGGGCGACGCTCTCGAAGCTCAGATTATGCAGGTTCCGGGCAGGCGCCGATTCACGGCACCTCACCCCCCCAGCCCCCCTCTCGGCGTCTCTTCGAGCCGCTTGTACTCCGCCAAACGGCCGGCGGAGACGGGAGGAGGGGGGAGAACGGCAGTACTTCGACCGTTCCCGACGTGGGAATGGCGAAATGCGGCCCCAGTGTGTTCATGCATAATGTGAGTCGAAGGTGCGGCGGCAAAGCCGGGCCTGCCGTGAGGGGGACATGGTCCCCTCCCGCCCGGCCGAGCTTCGCCGCCGCCGGCAGACCGGCGGCGTTCGGCGCCACCTTTGGGCGACGCCATATCCTCACCACATGCCGCAACACACGGGTCGCCGCCCGCCGGTTTTTGGGCGGCGACCCGTTCTTCCCGGCACACCATCGCACCGGAGGCCACCTCGTGAACGGCGAGACGCCACAGCGCAGGCGAGACCCGAGGCTCGAGAGGCTCTACTCAGCCGTTAACTTCTACCGCACCGCCGCTCTCATCCTCCTGGCGATTGCCGTCGTGGAGGGTGCCGTCATCATCTGGCAGTCGCACCGCGCCCGTTTCGCGCGGGCGATACGCATCGACGGTCAGATAGCGGCATACGTGCGCAATGAGCGGGCGGCCGAGGATGTTCGACAGCGACTGATCGCCTTCCACAAGGGCGACCTGCCCGGCGCCGCCGTCCTGGAGCAAAAATGGCAGAGCCAGAACTGGCCGCTGGAGCGTAACGACGAGGTCCTCTCGGTCGAGCAGGCCTTTGGCAAGCTGCGAGACAAGGTCACCGCCACGGTGACGGCCTACGCCATCCGCGTCGGGCAGACCGACCTGGTTGTGGTACCCTCGGAAGACGTGGCCGAGATGGCGCTCAAGAAACTCAAGAGCGAGTATGCCGGCGACGACGCCAATGTCGTCGACGTGAGGTTTTTGCAGGATAACGTGTTCATCAAGGCCGTGAAGGCCGATCCCAGCGAGGTCACCCGGGACGTTCATGAAGCCGTAACTCAGCTTAAGGAGCCCGCCGGTGCCACGCAGGCTCACGTGGTGAAGAAAGGCGAGTCGTGGCAGAGCATCGCCGACGACCACAAGATCACCAAGGCGGCGTTGCGCTCGCTGAATCCCGATAGGGGGACGAAGGACCCTCCGATCGGGGCCAAGGTCAACGTCCCCGGCGGCAAGTCCAGCCTCACGGTGGTCACGATCCGTCAGGAGACACGGACCGAGACCTTCAGTGCTCCCAAGGACGAGGTTGTGCCGGTGGATACGCTCCCGCCGGGTGAGAGGCGCGTGACGGATGAGGGCACGGCGGGCAAGAGGCAGATCACCGAGAGGGTCATCTACCACAACGGGGAGGCGGTTAAGAAGGAGATAGTGGATCGAGTGACGATCAAGGAGGCCGTGCCGCGCCGGATCATGGAAGGCAGGCGGCCTCCGGGGCATCCGGTGGGCGAGATCGAGGCGGGACAGACCAAGTCTCAGTAGTCCAGAAGTCGGGCCGGAAAGCCCGTCTTCGCCGGGAATGTCATTCTGAGAGGGTCCGCTCCCGGAGGGAGCAGCTCGAGGAATCTCCCGGCGTTCAGCGAGATTCTTCGCTATCCCGCTGCGCGAGATAGACGCTCAGAATGACATCAAACGGACCGGCCGGGCTTCTCGGCCGCGCTTCTAGGGCCCGTGGCCGTGGCCAGGGCGTCGCCGGTAGCCGACCTCAGCGGACCTTAGCGATGCGGGTCAGGCCGTTTTGCGAAGCACAGTCCAGCGCGGCGGAGAACTCCCGCTTTGTGATCGGCCGATCGAGGGGCGGGTGGGAGCCTGCGCGGTAGCAGGGGCGGTACTGATCCATGATGTTGACGTAGGTGTCTGTGCTCAACCGGCCCAGGAACTCCATCACCCGATCGCTGCCGGCTTTGCCGCCGGGCAGAACCAGGTGTCTCACCAGCAGCCCGCGTACCGCCACGCCCCGTTCGTCAGTGCGTAGATCCCCCACCTGCTCGTGCATGACCCGGACCGCCGCCATATTGTGCTGCGGGTAGCCCGCGGCGCCGGATAGCTCCCTGGCCGCGGTGGCATCCGAGTATTTGACGTCGGGCATGTAGATGTCGACAATCCCCGCCAGAAGTGCCAGGGCCTCCAGGCTCTCGTACCCGCCGCAGTTCCAGACCACCGGTAGCCTCAGGCCGTCTGCGGCCGCCAGCGCGAGCGCCTCCACGATTTGTGGAGCGAAGTGTGTGGGTGTGACGAAGTTGATGTTCTGACACCCGGAGTCCTGCAGCCAGAGCATGGAGCGCGCAAGCCCCGCGGGCGAGGTGGGGCGCCCCTGTCGGCCGTGGCTGATCTCGTGATTCTGGCAGTAGACGCAGCCCATGTTGCAGCCGGCGAGGAAGATCGTGCCGGACCCTCCCACTCCCACCAGCGGCGCCTCCTCACCGAAGTGAGGGGCCACGCCGGCCACGAGCGCCGTCTGCCCGCAGCCACAGAATCCGGTCTCACCGGCGGCGCGCTCCGCCCCGCACTCCTGAGGGCACAGTCGGCAGGGGCTCTGCAGCCGGCTCAGCGCTTTCGCCCGCTCCGTGAGCTCCCCGCTGTCCACAAGCTCCAGGTATGAAGGCCGCATCGAGGGAGTCCTCCTGCGCCGTTTGGTTGGCGACCCGGCCGCCGACGACTAGCGAAGCTCCGCCTCAAACCGACGAGCACGGCGCGGAGGTTGCTCCGGGGGCGGCGACACGGCCCGGCGGCGAGCTTTCCGGCTCGCCGAGTCGGGCCGGAAACTCAGATTATGCAGGTTACTGGCAGGCGCCGACTCACGTCGCCTCACCCCCCCGGCCCCGCCTCTCGGCGTCTCTTCGAGCCGCTTGTACTCGCCTATACGACCGGCGAGACGGGAGGAGGGGGGAGAACGGCACTATAGCGACCGATAGGGGGCTGGCTGTGGTGAGATATGGCCGCAATGCGCTCATGCATAGTGTGAGTGGAAAGCCCGACCTACGCGTTCACGAACGGCGTGATCGCGACCCCAGAACCTGGTTCATCTGCGCACAAGTCGGTGCATATAGGCATCTAGAGAGGTGTGGCCCAGAACCCCGCCTTCGCCGGGAATGTCACTATGAGAGCGTTCGCTCCCGGAAAGAACTGCTCGAGGAACCTCCCGGCATGTAGCAGGACTCCTCGGCATCTCGCTGCGCGAGATGGAGGCGTGGGATGAGATGAGCCGGGCCGGCCGGACTTTTCGGCCCGGCCTATGGGGCGCCGGCGGGCTCCCCGCCGGTTGCCGAAGGCAGGGACGATCCGGGAGCGTACGGGCCTGTCGGCCGCTAAGAGGGTGGCATGGGACGGTTACCATCGCCGTATGCAGAGCCGGAGTGCCCCTGCGGCGGTGCCGCGGGCGCATCGGAGAGGCCGGCGGACTAGGCGTCCATCGTGCGGGCGACCAGCCGAGACGTGTAGTCGGTGGCATCGTACGCCGTGACGTCGAAACGCACGGGAGTGACGGAGATCATCTGGGCCTGGATGGCGGCGATATCAGTGCCGTCGGCACTGTCGAGCTCGGTGGCCTCGCCGTGGTACCAGAAGTACGGCCGCCCTCTGGGGTCCTGGCGCCTCTCCAGGACGTTGGAGTACGCCCGGCGCCCCAGTCGGGTGGTCTGAACCCCGGCGATCTCGGCGGGGGAGAGGCTGGGGACGTTCACGTTGAGCAGGACGCCCTCGGGGGCGGCCGCTTCCGCGTAGAGGGGCGCAAAGCGGCGGACGAAGTCTGCCGCACCCGAGAAGTCGCAGTCATGGTAGGCCGTGACGGAGACGGCCAGAGACCGGAGGCCCTGCAGGCAGGCTTCCATGGCGGCGGCCACCGTGCCGGAGTAGTAGACCTCTTCGCCCAGATTGGCCCCGGCGTTGATGCCGGAGACCACGAGGTCGGGCGGTCGCGGCTCACCATAGCGCCCCAGAGCCACGCAGTCGGCGGGGGTTCCACTGCACGCATAGGCCTCCACCGCCAGGCCCTCCAGCTCCGTGGGCTTGAGCCGCAGGGGCTTGTGGAGGGTGATGGCGTGGCCGGCGCAGCTTTGCTCGCGCTCCGGGGCGCACACCACCACTTCCCCGAGAGGCGCGAGAGCCTCCGCCAGTGCCCGCAGACCCGGGGCGGCGATGCCGTCATCATTGGTGACCAGTATGCGCATGCTCAAAGGAAACAGACCACTTCCAGGCGGACGACATCGGGGGTGTCGCCGATGGCGTCGCGGATTTCGGCGGGTATGGGCTGCCCCAGAGCCACAGCGAGCAGACCGACGCCGTCGATCTGCTCGCGTCCGACCTGGATGCTGTTGATGGGGACGCCGGCGTTGCCCAGGGTCGTCCCCAGGCCGCCGATGATGCCGGGCACGTGGGGATTCCGCCGCCAAACGAGGAGCGTGTGGCCCTGCGGTGCCATGTCGACGCTGAACCCGTCCACGCGCAGGATGCGGGACTGTGCGCCGTCCAGTACGGCTCCGGCAACCAGGGCGGTGCGGTCGCCCCACTCGAGGTTGATCTCGAGGTAGCGCCGGTAGCCGTGGTCGTCGGCCGTGACGCTGTGGCCCACCTCGATGCCGCGCTCGGCTGCGACCGCCAGAGCGTTCACATCGTTCAGCGGCTGGTCCACATGGCCGGCCAGGGCGCCGGCCATGAGCCGGCGCGCAAGGATGGGGAGACCCTCCGCGGGCACGGAGGAAGAGCTCTTGACCCATACCCTCTTCAGGGCCCCGGTGACCAGAGCCCGGGCCAGTACACTCAGGTGGCCGGCCAGACGGAGCTCGCCCTCGATCTCCGCGGCCAGCTCCGGGGACACCGCAGGCACGTTCACCGGCGAGCTGGGCGGCCGTCCACTGAGAACATCCACCACCTGGTTGGCCACATCCACGGCCACGGTCTCCTGCGCCTCACTGGTCGAGGCTCCCAGGTGCGGCGTGGCGATGACGGCCGGGTGGCTCACGAGATCGGCATTCACATCGGGCTCGTTGGCGAACACATCCAGGGCGGCGCCGGCGATGGTGCCCTCCTGGAGAGCCGCGAGCAGGTCGTCCTCATCGACGATGCCTCCCCGGGCACAGTTGACCAGGATGGCCGTGGGCTTCATCCCGGCAAGATGCGTCGCCCCAATGAGCCCGCGCGTCTCGTTTGTGAGGGGTGTATGCACGGTGACGAAGTCGGCCTGCGCCAGGACCTCGTCCAGGTCCCCGGCTCGGGCTCCGAGCCGGGTCAGGGCGTCCTCGGGGGCGTATGGGTCGAAGACAATGATCTCCATGCCCAGACCGCGGGCCCGCCGGGCCACCTCCGAGCCGATCCTGCCCAGCCCGACGATCCCCAGCACCTTGCCGCTCACCTGGCGCCCCATGAAGCTCTTGCGGTCGAACTGGCCGGCCTTCATGGAGGCCGCCGCCTGCGGTATGTTGCGGGCGGCCGACAGCAGCATGGCCACCGTATGCTCGGCCGCCGCCAGCACGTTGCCTGCCGGGCTGTTGACCACCAGCACCCCGTAGTGGCTGGCGGCCGCCACGTCGATATTGTCTACTCCCACCCCGGCACGCGCGATCACCCGCAGCTCCGGGGCCCCGGCGATCACGCGGGCCGTGGCTTTCGTGGCGCTGCGCACCAGCAGCGCGCTGCAGCCCTGGAGCAGACCAATCAGCTCATCCTCACCCGGACTGCCCGCCTCCACCACCTCCGCCACCGAACGCAGGATCTCCACTCCCGACTGCGAGACCCGGTCACACACAAGCACTCGAGCCATTGGTCTCACCCACCATAGGCGCTGTGGACCGCCGCCACAGCGCTCTTAGCAGTGCACCGGTACCCGACAGCGCACAGCGCTTCCGCCACCGCCGTGATGGTGGCGACGATATCCTCCTGGGTCACCGTCCCCAGGTGGCCGATACGGAAGATCCTGCCCTTCAGCTCCGACTGCCCGTTGGAGATGAGGATGTTCGCGTTGGCGAGCACCGCCTTGACGATGGTCCCCGAATCGATGCCCTCGGGGGAGGCCACCGCCGTCACCACGTTGCTGGCGTACGCCGGGTCGGCGAACAGCTCCAGGCCGAGGGCCTGAATGCCGGCTCGCGTCGCTCGGCCCCCCGCGGCGTGGCGGGCGAACACACTCTCAAGCCCCTCGGCCTCTATGAGGCCAAGAGAAGCGTCCAAGCCCTGTATCAGCGGCACCGCCGGGGTATAGGGGGTCTGGCCCTTGGCCAGCGCATCGCGGGCCGCAGGCAGGTCGAAGTAGAACCTGGGGGTTCGGCAGACCTCCGCCAGCTCCCAGGCCCGCGGGGACATGGAGACGAAGGAGAGCCCCGGCGGGAGCATGAAGGCCTTCTGCGAACCGGCGACCACCACGTCCAGGCCCCACTCGTCGGTCTTGACCGGGATGCCCGCCATGCCGCTGACGCAGTCCACCACTGTGATGCATCGATAGTCGCCGGCGATCTTTGCCAGGGTCGCCACGTTCTGTGTCACACCGGTCGACGTCTCGTTTTGCACGAAGAGCAGGGCCTTGAAGGGCCTGCGGGACAGCAGGTCGGCAACCTGCTGCGGCTCGGCGGCCTGGCCCGACGGTACGTCCAGGGTGGTCACCAGCGCCCCGTAGCGCTGGGCGATCTTGGCCATCCGCTCCCCGAACTTCCCGCCCTGCACCACGAGCACGCGGTCGTCGGGTGAGATCACATTGGTGATCGCCGCCTCCACGCCGCCGGTGCCGGAGGCGCTGAGGATCAGCACATCGTTCTGGGTCTGGAAGACGCGCCGGAGACCATCGGTGCAGCGCCGCAGGAGGGCGGCGAACTCCGGACCGCGGTGGTACATGGTGGGTCGGCCTACCGCCTCGCGCACGACCTCAGGCAGGTTGGTAGGACCGGGGATCATGAACAAGGGATCATCTGTCACTGGACGACCGCCCCTCCGTCGCGATGCGTGCCCGCGGGGATCGTGACCCCGTCGGATACGACGACACCAGATAGTACACAATGGGCCCCCACACTCACTTTGTCCCACAGAATGCAGTTCGACAGCCGCGAGCCGGCTCCTACTTGGCAGTCATCTCCGAGGCAGACGTGGGGACCAAGCACGGCGCCCGGCGCGATGGAGACGTTCCGGCCCCGATGCACCGGGGGCACGATCCTACCCTCGGCGTCACCGCCGTGATCCGTGGCCGAGAGCCCCAGCCACGGAATGGCCCCATCCAGCAGACAGCGCGAGGCCTCCAGGTAGGACTCCAGAGTGCCGGCATCCGCCCAGTAGCCCTGGTTCTCGGGCACGTAGCCCAGCAGCGACAGCCCGGCCTGCAGGAGCCCCGGGAACAGCTCGGTCTCGTTGGAGTACGCCCGCCCCCGTGGGATGTGGTCCAGTACCTGCGGACTCATCACGTAAAGCCCGCTGTTGACCGTATTGCGCCCTGTCGGATCGGCGCTTTGCTTCTCCCGGAACGCCCGCACCCATCCCGTGGCGTCACACTCAATCAGCCCAAAACGGGAGACGTCGGGAACGCTGCGGAGGCAGAAGGTCAGGGCGGCGCCGGAGGCCTGGTGGGCCGTGGTGACGGCGGCGATGTCTACATCGTACACCAGATCGCCGTTCATGGCGATGAAGGGCCCGTCCAGCGTCTCCCGCAGATTGCCGACGGCGCCCGCGGTTCCGAGGGGCTCGGTCTCCTCGACGTAGGTGAGTTGAACTCCCCAGGGGCCGCCGTCACCCAGAGTCTCTCGCACCGCGTCTGCCCCGTAGCCCATGGCGAGGATGACGTCGCGCACTCCGTAGCGGGCCAGCAGCATCAACTCGTAGGCCAGGAGTGGCCGGTTCAGCAGCGGCACGGTGGCCTTGGGGCGCAGCAACGTCAGGGGGCGCAGGCGAGTGCCCCGGCCGCCAACGATCAGCACCGCCCTGGTGATGGCCTGTCCCAATATGCCCTCCGGGTGGCCTGGTGGCCAACTGCGGCCTTCGCCCCGACATCGCTTTTGGCGCGGGCCGGGCGCGTGACGGGACAGCCCAAGACGCTCCCCTCCCGGCCCCTACGGCTCATGGTGGCCCGGGCCGCCTCCGAGCGGTCCGCGACGGCCCATCGGGAGGACCGGCGTCGGTCCTCGGACAGGCCCGGACGCGCCTTTGGGCCGACGGGGCGCGCGGCCCAGATACAAGCGGGGCAGAACTACTGGTCCGCCGAACGCCGGATTCCCCGCAGCCGAAGCTGTATCCCCCGGGTGCCGTTGTACTCGTTGATCTCGGGGCAGTGGCAGATGTCCGCCACCGATCCGCGCTTGAGCCACTTGAGCTCCTCGGCCATGTTGAAGGCGATGCAGTCCACGGGGCGGTCGCCCTGAGAGACAAGAAGCTTCAGATGCTGTGCGTCACGGCCCACGGCGCGGGCATCCACCACATCGACGCCCCGGGTCACGAACAGCGGCTCGGGGTTATCGCGGCCGCAGGGGCCGATGGCCTCGATGCCGTCCAGCAGCTCCTCGTCCACCTCGTCCAGCAGGAGCTCGGCGTCGATGGGGAGCCCGTCCCGGATGTCGCCCAGGTCAAGGCTGTCGGCGGCCCGGTTGACGGCCTCGCGGAACGGGCCGATCTGCTCGACGCGGAGCGTGAGCCCCGCCGCCAGGGCGTGACCTCCATGCCGCATGAGCAGGTGGCTGCAGGCCTCCAGCCCACGACTGATATCAAATTGGTCCACACTGCGCGCGGAGCCCCGGGCCTCGTCTCCGGTCTCCACAAGCATGATGGTGGGGCGGTAGTAACGCTCGACGATCTTGGAGGCGACGATCCCCACCACGCCGATGTGCCACTGTGGCGATGAGAGCACCAGGACCTTCTGGGCATCCAGCTCCTCGATCTGCTCGATTTGCTCGATCGCCTGGCGGTAGGTGACCTCCTGCTCGCGCTGGCGGTCACGGTTGGAGTTCTCAAGTTGTAGGGCGAGCCGCAGGGCCTCGTCCTCGTCATCTGTCAGGAGCAGCTCGAGGGCATCGGTAGCGTCGCCCATGCGGCCGGCGGCGTTCATGCGCGGGGCCAGGCGGAAGGCCACGTCGGAGGACCGCACCGCCCCCGTGATGCTGCAAACCTGCATGAGAGCGCGGAGGCCGACCTTGCGTGTCTCGGCAAGGAAGCCCAGCCCGAAGCGGGTGAACACCCGATTCTCGCCGACGAGAGGCACCACGTCGGCGACCGTGCCGAGGGCCACCAGATCCAGGAAGGCGCGCTCCAGCGATTCCTGGGGCAGGCCGAGGCGGACGCAGACGGCGGAGGCCGTCTTGAAGCACAAACCCACTGCCGCCAGGTCCCGTTCCGGGTACTGGGAGTCCGCGCGCTTCGGGTCGACGACGGCCAGGGCGTCCACCTGCCGCTCGCCGGGCTCGTGGTGGTCGATCACCACAGCGTCCATCCCCAGCCGGTGCGTCTCCTCAATGGCATCCACCGCGTTAACGCCGCAGTCCACCGCCACGGCCAGAGTGGCCCCGTGGCCGGCGGCCTGACGCACCGCCTCCACGTTCAGCCCGTACTGGTCGATCACACGGTGGGGGATGAAGTAGAGCACATCGGCGCCCAGCTTCCGCAGGAAGCGGGTCATCAGTGCCGTGGATGTGATCCCATCCACATCATAGTCGCCGTGGACCAGGACGACCTCCCTGTCCTCAATGGCCCTGACGATGCGGTCGGCGGCCGCGGACATGTCCGGGAGCAGGAACGGGTCGTGGAGCTGAGTAAGGTCGGGGGCGATGAACTCGCCGCAGGTCTCGATCGTGTCGAGGCCCCGGGCGCGCATAACCGCCGCGACCGCGGGGTGGATACCCAGCGCACGTGCCAGATCTGATTCGAAATCGAAGTCCCGAGGTGGCGCGTCCCACGTCGGCGGTGTCTGCGTCTTCACTGAGTTACGTGCCACCCATCCCGGGCATTTGGCGAAGTATAGGGTATGCCCAGAGGCCTGTCAAACCGCGCCCGGCGGCCTCGCCACACCGCCCATCGCAATCGTCACGAGGAGACCTCCACGAGGATCTTGAGCACCTCATCGGGTGTCTGGGCCATCATGCGCAGGCCCTGCTCGGAGCGGTCGAGGTCGATGCACTGCGTGACCAGTGGCGTGGGGTCGATCAGCCCATCTTGCAGGATTCGGACGGCCGGCGGGATCGTGCCTCCGTGCAGCCGGGAGCCCATGAAGTCCAGCTCCTTGCGGACCATGAGGCTTCCGGGGAGGCGAATGTCATCGCTGACCAGCCCCAGCAGTACCACGCGTCCGCCGGCGACGACGAGGTCCAAAGCCTGGCCCACGGTGGCGGGCTTGCCCACGGCCTCCACGACCACCTCGGGGCCGGTGGCGGCGCAGAAGCCCTGCAGAGCCGGCAGGAAGTCGGGACTCAGAGGGTCGAGGCCCAGATCCGCGCCGAGCCGCACCGCGGTCTGTCGCCGCACGCCGGAGATGTCGCTCATCACCACCCGGGCTCCCCGGGCCTTGGCCACCATCATCACGCACAGCCCGATGGTTCCGGCGCCGATGACCAGGACCGTGTCGCTATCGGCAATGCGGGCGCGGCCCGCGGCCTGCACGCCGATGGATACGGGCTCGACCAGGGCCGCCAACCGGTGGGACATGTCGTCCGGGACGCGATGCAGACACTCCAGGGGTGCCGTGTAGAACTGGGCCAGGGCTCCCGGTGCGTGCACCCCCACGACCCGCATGTTCTCGCAGCAGTTATACCTGCCATGGGTGCAGGGGTGGCAGTGGCCGCAGGGCATGGCCGGGTCCAGCACCACTCGGGCGCCCTCCGCCAGACCCTCGTCCAGAGGGCGGTTGAGCAGGCGCAGCGGCCCACCGGGGCGGGGAACGAGCTTGACGATCTCGCCGACCACTTCGTGCCCGGGCACCTCGGGGAAACGGAAGAAGGGCTGGGTGCCCTCGTAGGCGTGCAGGTCGGAGCCGCAGATACCGCAGGTCAGTACGCGGACCAGGGCTTCACCGGGGCCGGGGGTGGGTGTGTCGGTCTCGACCAGGGCGGCTTGGCGGGGGCCGCTGATGACAAAGGCGCGCATGGGACCGACCTCCATACGTGTCAAACAAGAGAGCCGGACCGCGGCTGCCGGTACGGGGGGCGCCGGCCGCTGTCCGGCTCACAGGAGCTGAGTGCGTCCACTTCCGAGCACACGCGCGGCCGCTGCCCATCTGTCAGGTACCGCAGCAATCCACCGCCGCCACACGCCGGAGAGTGTGGGCGTCCCGGCCACGCTTCTAGAAGTCGGAGAGCAGGGCTGCCACGGCCACGTGCTCGTTGGCCAGGGCCAACTGGCGCGGCGTCCAGGAGTAGCTATCCCGCGCCTGGGTGTCGGCGCCCCGCAGAGCAAGCTTTAGACATGCCTCAGACCGCCCGTAGCGGGCGGCCTTGTGCAATGCCGTGTCTCCCTCCGAGTCGGTGGCATCGATGGGCGCGCCGGCATCCACCAGTAGCGGGATCACGTGTGCATGGCCCCGGGCCGCCGCCCAGTGCAGCGGAGTGCAGCCGTCCACATCGGTGGCCGTGACGTCGGCACCGCCGGCGATGAGGACCTTGGCGGTTTCGCGGGCCCCCGTGACGGCCGCCCAGTGCAGAGGTGTGCACTGCTCGTGGTCCCGGGCATCCACGGCGGCACCGGCGACGACGAGGCTGGTGGCCGTCGCGCTACTATCGCTGAGGGCCGCGGCATGCAGCGGAGTGCGCCCCCAGGCGTCGGCCGCGTCGGCGTTCGCCTTGGCCGCCAGGAGCTTCTCGGCGACGGCCGGACGCTCCCAGAACGCCGCCCAGTGCAGGGCGGTGGCCCCGTAGGCCGCCCGGCCGTCGAGCTTGGCCCTCCCGGCGATCAGCTCATCCACCGCGCGCCCGTTGTCCCAGTAGGTCGCCCAGTGGAGGGCGTCGGCGCCCGTTGCCACGATGTAGGGTTCGTCCGGAGCCACCTGGCCCCGGGAGCGGAACGACTGGTCCAGAGCATAGAGGGCCATGCCGCGCGCCTGAGCCATGGCCGAGGGTCCGGTGGCGGGGCCGATGTCCAGTGCGGCCCCGCGCGAGGCCAGGTACGACGCCATGGCCCGATCGCCCCTATTGGATGCGATGTGCATGGCGCTGAGGCCACGGCCGTCGCGGGCATTGAGCTCGGCGCCGCGATCGCACAGATAGCGTACCAGGGCGAAATGCCCCTCCCGCGCGGCCAGATGCAGTGGGGTCGAGCCGTCCAGGGCACGGATGTTGACCTCGGAGCTGAACCACAGGTCGCCACTGCTCTCCACCAGATAGCGCACCACCTCAGACCGGTTCTTGAGTGCCGCCCAGTGCAGGGGCGTGCGGCCTGTCGCGTCGGCTTCGAAGACCAGCTCGGGGTCCTCGTCCAGCAGAGCCTGAACTGCAGCCAGGTCGCCGATGCGCGCGGCCTGATGGATCGGACCGGCCACGGCGGCCGGCATTACGAGCAGCGCAAAGATCACGGATGCCCAGAGCGCACTTGAATTCATGGCTGCATGACCTCCCTGAAATCCACTCAAGAGCGGCGAGGGTGTGGCCCGGCGGGATGGTGCGAACCAAACCTGATCCCACGGCTATATTAGCAGTCAGCGCCGTGGCGGTCAAACGGCGTGGCCGTGTACGGACGACGGCGCGCCCTACGGCAGGAAGTTGTACATCGGTTGGTGCCTGAAGATGCCGAAGAGCCCCCACCATGTCCCGGCCAGGAACTCGCCCAGGATCATGCCCAGGAACAGGCGCGAGGCCGGCCGGAAGGAGGACATCCCGCCGTAGCGCAGGATCAGCGATTTGACCAACCAGGCAACGAAGATCGAGGGAGCAAACAGCGCCATCGACCATCCCCCGGCCACGGCGAAGCCCGCGGGATGAAACGGCCACCAGGCGAAGCGGGCCCGCATCGCGGCCAGAAGCACCGTGAACGCCCCGCCGAAGAGCAGTGCACCCACCGCGTGCCAGTTGGTCTCGCCCGGACTGGTGAGCCAGCTTTGCAGCCTCGCGAAGGCCTCCTGGCCCTTGCCCGACCGGCCGCCGAACTCGAAGCCCGAGTTGAGCATGAAGCCCCAGCCGAAGAGGATGCCCAGCGCGGCCGCCACGGTCAGCGCCGCCGCCGCGCCCCGCTGGCTCACATGGGTCTCGTCGGCAAGCTTCATGGTCTCGATCTGGTGGGGCATGGGATGGCTGCGATGCGCGCGGTTGAACCCCCAGAAGTACGAGAACATGATCAGGTTGCCGGTTCCCACCGCCCGCGGCCCGAGTATCTCGGTGATGATCTCCTCAGGCCCGATCTTGTGCATGTCATGCACCGGGGAGCCCAGCTCGGCCCGCACCCGGGCGATGGCGATGGACAGAGCGAAGTACATCACCAGGAACACTACCGCGGCCCACAGGGCCATCTTGGCCTTCAGGCAGAAGCCCACCAGCAGGGCCAGGCCGAGCAGGGCCCCCCAGAAGGCCCATGAGTACGGCATGGGCTCCCGGCTATCGTCGAAGTCCTTGCGCCCCAGCACCCCGCGCACCGCCTCGGCCAGGTGCCTGCGCGACGACCACAGACAAAAGCCCCCCAGAGCCAGGTACGCCGCGTGCATCTGCTCGTCGATCCACGGCGCCTTGGGCAGATTGCCCCAGCCCAGCATGGTGGAGCCGATACGCATGAACTTGGACAGGACGTAGAAGAACCAGGAGCTGAACGCCAAGTCCAGAGGGATGAAGAACGACAGGCCGACGCCGAAGGGGAAGACCCGCATCGGGGTCCAGCCGATGGATCTCCACGGCATGTGGACCACATAGGTGCCCAGGTCCCACGATGAGCCCGACTCGCCGAGAATGTGCGGAACCTTGGGGTACAGGAAATGCAGGCCGTTTAGGATATCGATGCAGAAGGCCGCCGACAGGCCGATCCAGAACAGGGGGCTGCGCCAGATGGGGGCGTTCGGCCTGGTCATCTCCAAAGGCAGATAGACGATGGGGAAGCTGAGCTTGGCCTCCTCGGTCCACTGTTTGCGGAACAGCGTATTGAGGCACAGCATCACGAATACCAGCGTGAAACTGAATCCCGACCAGTACAGAGCCACCACCGCCCACGGTCGCCAGTAGGGGGTGGCGAACATGGGCATACCGCTGTCGAAATAGGCCTCGAGGGCGGCGCTGTCGGTGACCGTCAGCCACGTCGGCATGACCGTGCCGAACAGGTCCTCCCAGCGGTTCTCCGGTGTTGCGCCCCAGATCGGGTGTGCAACCACCTCGACCATGGTCTGAACCTGATCCAGGCCGCAGGCCGCAGAGGCCACGCTCAGCATCCCGTAGATCACGATCAGCTCGCCGTGACTCAGCGCCCAGCGGGGCTTCAGGCGACGCAGGAGCGCGTTTGCCCCGACTACGAGGAACAAGGAGGCGATGGCGTTGAAGATCAGGCTGACGGTGGTGGGCCGGCTCTGACCCGAGAATAGGCCCAGTACCACGAACCAGGCATTGAAGGGGATCAGCACCAGACCGACGGCCACGGCACGCCACGAGACGGGAGCGGGCCCAGTCGCTGTGGCGGAACTCATCTTGCTGTCGGGTTCATACATGGGCTTATCTGCAGTCTCGATAGGTTGTAGGGGTGTGCGGCGTCCGTTGCAGCGTGTCGGCGGTTCGGTACGCCATAGCGGTGCCGGGTGCTCCTTCACAGGACGGCCCCAGAGAGCCCGGGCTCGCGGGCGGATGTGCGCTTGTCGGCCACGCCCCTATATCTCCGCCAGCAGGGCCGTCAGGCGCGCCCGCCAGATGACCTCGCCCAGTTCCGCTGTGAGCGCGGTGACGCGCAGTTCCATGCGCGTCCACTCGGCGGCGTCCAGCGCATTACCGGCCTCGATGCGGGCGCAGAAGCCCGATACCTCCTCGCGGTAAGTGTCGGTGAGCTTCTCCAGCTCCCGGCGCGCGGCCCCGTCCGGCTCGCGGTCGGCGGTGCGGGCCAGCTCGTCCAGCTCAGTCTCCAACCTGCCGATGGCCTCCCTGGCCAGGGCGCGGTAGGTGGTCTGCGCGAACCCGCCCTGCTTGTACACCACGATGGGCCCTGTGCGCTCGCCCTTGCGGAACTCAGCGCCCATGGCCCCCAGTTGCAGTGCCGTGGGCGACAGGACCAGATGGGCGAAGCGCTCCGGGTCGTGGAAGTTGGCCTTGGTCTGCGCCCAGTTGGTCCATTGTCTCGCATTGCCCACCAGTCTGTCGCGACAGACGTTGAACCCTACCACAAGGCCCGGCTTCGGCTCAACGCCCAGGTCGGCCCACGGGATGGCGACCTCCAGGGTCCAGTGGTCCTCCGAGAGCGTGGTCCTGGCCTCCACGTCGGCGCTCCAGGCCGCCTCGGTTCGCAAAGAGTCGTAGACGCTGCCGGCGGCGTTGATGCCGAACTGATAGTACCGGTCGTGGCTGTGGGCCGGGTCGACGAAGATCTCGATGCACTCGCCATGGAAGACCTCGGTCGAGTCGCGGGCCTGAGCCACCGGCGTGATCTTGTCCATCAACGGCTCATCGCACACCACACCGAAGACCAGGCGCGAGCGGTCGTAGATCACCCGGAACGAGGTCTGCACATCCACCAGCTCGGGGCTGTTGTAGTACGTGAACCCGCTGACCACAGGAGCGCGCCGCCACGAGGGTTCGTCCAGAGCCCCGTCGATGTTGATCGCCTCGTAGGCCCGGGCGCAGGGGTAGACCTTGATCTCGTAGTCATCTTCGGCCCGACAGACCCCTGCGAGCACGAGCACGGCGAGCACCGGAAGTGCGCGATACGGATGCATGGGTGCCTCCTTTGGCGGGTCCCCATCGCCCGCGGCGGGGGAAGCGTCGCCTGCCGTCGCTGTGGCGCCAACGCCTCGCGGCTCAGAGACCGCGGACATAGGGGCGGTCCTGCACCTACCTGACGGTGAGTTTCGCCTCGGTGACCTGGCCGGTGAAAAGCTCCCTGGCCTCGACGGTCCAGTCGCCCGGGAGATCGTTGTAGGCCACCGGGATCACGAACTCGCCGCCCTGCGTACCGGCCAGCACGTTTTGCTCCAGCCAATCCAGCTCGCCCCGGGTCGTGCGCACCCTGACGCGATAGGCCTGCAGTCCCACCGCATCGGGAACGATGATGCGCACCGTGCGCACATCGCCTCCGGTGGCCTCGAGGGCGTCTACCGTAACCTCGGCGGCTCCCGGCTCCTGCGGGCAGAGCGCGAAGAAGGTCGCCCGGCAGGGGATAATCGTGGTGGAGAAGCTGCTCAGCTTGCCCAGGGCCCTGTCATTGCGCAGGTCGTACACATACATGGGCTGCGGAAGCCTGACCAGGGCCTCCTCGCCGATACCGGCCTCGCGGAACAGTGCGAGAAGCTGGTTCTCTCCGCTGCGCCAGCGCACGACCGAGACCCCGCTGATGGGGGCGCCCGCCGGGGTGCTCAGAGTCACCTGGGGCACCACTTTGGCGTCGCCGAACTGCCCCGACAGCCATTCGTCCGTGTCGCCCTCCGCCGGCTTGTCGGCGGCGCTACGGAGGCTGTCCATTGTCAGGTTCAGCAGGATCGCGCGGCCCTTGCCCACCTGGTTGACGAGGAGGGCCGGGGCGCCGGCCACCTGGCGCGCGGCCTTTCCGGAGGTGGGCGAGATGCCGCCATCCACCCTGGCCTTGTCCAGCGGGTCGCCGGGTGCCTCGACGGTCATGGCGGCGCCGGTGGCGGTGCGGCGGGCACCGAAGAGGTCGTCCAGAATCCCCTGCGCCCGCGGCCTGCAGTGCCCGTCGTAGATCCCGGGGCGAACGTCGGCGATCACCGTGCCGCCGCCCTCCACGAACTGCCGGATCACCCGGGCTTCCGCCTCACCAATCGCCTCGGCTCTGGGCAGGAGCAGTAGCCTGTACTTGCTGCCGTCGAACTCACCCAGGCGCAGCATGCGGTCGGTGACGTAGGAGAACTGCAGGGCCCTGTCGCGAAGCAGGCGGTGGGTGGCGACATGGGCCGCCTCGTACCCGCCGAAAGAGGCGCCGTCGGCCAGCTTGTGGGCGAAGACCGAGGGGTATGAGTACAGCACCGCGATGCCGTCATCCTGCATCTGCGACTGCAAGAGCAGGTCGCCCAGGCCCTCGCGCACGATGCGGGTATCTTCAAGGATGTCCTGGACGGCCGGGAAGGGGCGTAGGTCCGGGGCCAGCCAGCCGTGGAAACGGCCGATGCAGTCCCAACGCCAGTACCACACCGCATCCATCCCCAGCGTCACCATGCGCCAGTACTTGGACACCAGCGAGTCGGCATCCTTGGTGTAGCCCATCCAGTTGGAGCGCGGCATCTGCCTGGGAGCGATGGAGCGGACCACCTCATCCGCGGTGCCCGGATACGGCGACCAGAACTCATTGCTGCGCACGATCAGGTCGAGATCGTCGCCGTCCTGGAACCGCCCGGCCCCCTCAAAGCCCGTCTTGGCCTCCGGGTCGATGTCGGCGTAGGCCGCCGCGTACTTGCGGCAGAACTGCACGAAGTTGTAGGACTTGAAGGCCTGGCGATCGAACCAGCGGGGGTAGTTGCCCTCCTGCAGCGAGTTGGCCTCCTCGTTGTCGCCCTCCTTCGACAGCCCCACTTCGTCCCATGATGTGAACTGGGTTCCCCACGAGGCATTGAGAGCCGCGAGGTCCCCGTACTGCTCGGCCAGGTAACCTCGGTAGGCGTCGGCGCAGTGCTCCGACAGACAGCAGCCCCGCGTGTCCACCTCATCGCCCAGCGAGTAGACGAACACCCCGTGCTGCCTGGCGCCCTCGTACTGAGCGGCCAGCCTCCGCACGTGCTCTTCCACCGCCGTCGCGTCGTTCCAGCAGAAGGGCTCCATGATCCCCTCGGGCGTCTTGGGGGTCATGATCCTGGTGGTGTACGGCACCCAGGCGATATCGTAGGCGGCCACGAAGGGCGGCGGGTTGCCGCCGCGAAGCTGCAATGTGACGCCGGCCCTGGCCAAGGACGCCTGGGCATAGGGCGCCAGCGTACCGCTCGGTACGTCCCAGATCAGGAAGTTGAACCGGTCTCGGTTCCGCTTGGTGACGTTGAAGTACCGGTGGGCGCTACAGACCTCCTGGCCCTCCTGGCTCACCACGGCCTCCACGGTCACCAGCATGGGCATCCAGGGCTGTATCTCAAACTCGAACAGCGCCGGGGCCACACCGATGGGCAGGTCCTTGTAAGCAAGAACCCTCCGGCGCCGGTCCAGTAGGCGGACCTGCAGGGCCTCGCCCTGTACGCCCTGGCCCTCCACGTTCACGCTACCGACGATGTAGTCGCCCACTTCGCCCCAGGACCGGACAAGAGTGACGTCGCCCAGGCTCCGGCGGCTCTCCACGGTGAACGGCGCCGTCGCCCAGGTGACGACACGCTCGTCAGAGAGCAGCCGTGCGTCCAGGTGCCAGCTTCCCGCGGGGAGAGTGGGGATCTCAATGCTCAGAGGCTCGCCGGGCGCGGGCAGGCGCTCGATGCGCCGGACTACCGGCGGCGAGGCGGGCTTGCGGAAGGCAATCTCCAGCACGGTCCCGGCCGTACCGGCGACCCCCGAGAGACTCAGCGCGGCCCTCTGCGGCGGGCCCTCGCGGTCGATGCCCGTCTCCGGCATACTCAGGCCGATCCTCGCCGAGGGCTCCTTGCTCGCCGCCCACAGCACCGCGCGTCCGAAGGCCTCCTGCCAGTAGTCGTACTCCACCTCCCAGCCCTCGTGGTAGTCGATCCTGGCCCGGTTCGGGATCACAACTCCGCGCCCCTGGCCCACGCGGTACGCCGGGCCGATCACCGGGCTTGCCAGGAAGGCCTCCTCGCGCAGCAGGTTCTTGTCCTTCAGCACCCTGGAATCACTCTCGCCTACAAAGACCAGGCCGGCGCCTTCGGTCACCTGCTTGACGAGCCTGTACTGCTGCTCGGGGGACATGCGCTCCAGCGGGATGCCCATGCTCACGAAGCAGTCCCAGCTTTGTTCCAGCAGGGCGCCAATACGCGTCTCACCCACGGCGCCGCCGTGCCAGTGGCTCTCGGAGCTGTCCACGATCTGGGCCCAGAATGCCGCCTCGGCCTCGATATCAAAGCGCTGCATGAGCTCCACGCACTCGCGGGGATTGGTGCCGCGGCCGTCGGTGATGAACAAGACTCTCGTCTTGCCACCCACGTACGGCTGGGCCCAGTCGGTGTGCGGGGTCTCGAACTCGAAGGTCAGGGCATGGTCGACCTCCAGCTCCGCCATGTCCTGAGCGGCCCCCGGGGAAGTCACAGCGGCGAGACTGCACAGCACGAGCCGGATAGCCTGTCGCATGATGGGCCTCCTGGGGTACGGCAGTCGGCGAGTCGGCGAGTCGCGAGTCAACGGCAAAGGCGAGTCAACGGCGCCGCTCCCTGCGTGTCCCGCGAGCGGGACACGCTTTGCCTCTCCTTGGCAAACACCGCTCAGGAGAGGGCTACGGCCACTTTCCGTCGTGGATTGGGTAGGTCCCCAGCCCGCGGTCCGCGAGAGGTGAAACGGCTGTCGTTGCCTTTCGGCCCCCTTGGGGGCGTCCTGCTGCCATGCTTGGCGCCGGTTCCCCTCACCCTCCGCTCCAGCCCTCCGGGCTGTCTCGGAGACCTCTCCCGGACGCTCGCTGCGCTCGCTGGGAGAGGTAGAACGGCCAACGGCCAACGGCGCCGCTCCCTGCGTGTCCCGCGAGCGGGACCCGCTTTCCCTCTCCTTGGCAAACACCGCTCAGGAGAGGGCTACGGCCACTTTCCGTCGTGGATTGGGTAGGTCCCCAGCCCGCGGTCCGTGGGAGCGGCCGGCTATCGCGGCAAGCGGCTCTGCGAGCCGCCGGGAGAGGTGAAACGGCTGTCGTTGCCGTTGGCCCCCTTGGGGGTGTCCTGCTGCCAGGCTTGGCGCCGGTTCCCCTCACCCTCCGCTCCAGCCCTCCGGGCTGTCTCGGAGACCTCTCCCGGACGCTCGCTGCGCTCGCTGGGAGAGGTAGAACGGCTGACGGCGGCGGCACACAGGTCACCGCCCCACAACGGCGTCCACCGGTGGCACGTGGTGGCCTACTCCCCGGCAGGCACCAGCGCGATGTAGTCCACATTCATCCCCTGCCCGTCGGTATTGGTCAGCACGATCGTGTGCTTGCCGGTCTTGAGATCCAGCACCAGCGGCTCGCCGTCGGCGCCCCGGAGCGGCGCGTGTCGCCAATCGCTCGGGTCCGCACCGAAGCCCCCCGTAGCCTCGAAGGTCTGCGGAAGCGCCTCCGCGCCGTCGACCTCGGCGGCTCGCTGCACGGGATTGGGGGTGCAATAGCGCACCACCACCCAGTACTTGCCGTCCCTGTCCGCGTCCAGCTCCCAGCGCAGCCAGTGGCCTTCGTCGTCCCAGTGGGAGATGGCTTTGCCCACGACGCCGGCCTTGTCCGTCCTGATCTGCACCTCGCCGCCTCCCTGGGCGCTGAAGTCCTCGCCCTGCACCATCGGCACACCGCCTAGCGGCGGCTCCACAGGCCGGGCGGGCTCTTTGTCCGGCGGCTGAGGGATCTCGGTCAGGCCCAGAGCCGAGAGATCATGCAGCATCTGCGGGGCGAAGCAGAGGCCCTGGGTGAAGGTCTTGCCGAAGGAGTCCACCGGCGAACGGTACATGTGGGCTGAAGTGGCCTCAAGTAGCCGGTCCCTGTGTCTTCGCTCCGGGTCCAGCAGGCAGCCGTAGGCCAGACCGTCGCCCACCAGGCTGAGCGTCCAGGTCCCGCCTTTGGAGGCAAAGGTGGTGCACTGGGAGTAGCAAAAGCCCATGTCCGCCGGGATGTAGGTCTCGCGCCAGAGAAAGTCGCAGTTGTCGACGATGGCCTGCTTGATGTCCTCCCGGGGCTGGGCCAGGTCGTACATCTTCAGCCCGTGGAGCAAGACGCCGGTCATGAAGGGCTTGCTGCCCCAGCATCGGGGCTGGTGCTTGCACTCATTGGGGTCCAGGAAATGGCCCCACATGCGGCGGTCCGGGTGCATCCGCCACAGGGCGCCGTCGGCCATGAGCTTGGCGGCGTTGAGGTATACCGGGTTGCCCGTGACGTTGTAGCCCGCCACCATCGCCACCAGAGGCCAGCCCAC
>Ga0334883_1000455_pt1 | contig 73899 bp, 55 predicted proteins | sample GraSluR1_MG_6_FD_207230 | JGI IMG/M metagenome (GOLD analysis project Ga0334883, IMG submission 207230) | Sludge microbial communities from methane-producing bioreactor in Wageningen University, Netherlands - Granular Sludge_09_05-R1 | ecosystem: Engineered > Bioreactor > Anaerobic >... | reverse complement strand
AAAAGGGGCGCAGCAAATGGCTAACCTGAGAACCTATAAAAAAAGTAACAACTGGGATCAAGTAAAAAGCCTTATTGTCAACAATAAAGAAGCCGCGTAAGAAAATGGGAAATTTGTCGTACACCCAGGGGCATTACAGGCGTTTGCATTGCGTTAGCGTTGTTTTTAGTATCAATATCGACAGATGTTCAGCAGAGGCTTACGTTTACCCATATTGTTGAGGCTCAGTATACTTTATCAGCAGGAGCCAACACATTTGCTGCAAAGGCTACGACGCTTAATGTGAGTGGTTCTGCCGAGGCAGTAGGTACCCCCTCGTCCATAAGGGATGGCTCTGGCAATATCCACATTGTTTTTATTGATAAGGTTGCAGGAGATCAGTACGTTTTACGGTATGTAAGGCAAAAGGGTAGTTCGTGGGAATCTGCCGAGGTAGATCGCTTGGGTTCGGCATCGCAAGAGGACGGACGCTTTAGCTGGGGATTAGAAAAGCAGATTCCATCGCTAGCCATTGACAATAATGGGACACTTCATTTCACTTACTTCAAGGTGGAGTCCAGCAGCATTAAGCTGTACTGTGGATCAATAAACTTAGCCCAGGGTGCGGTCTCTAAAGCAGCTGTTGAGACAATCTCTTCCAATACCAGCTATCAGAATGGATTGGCCATTGACAGGCAAAATATCATTCATATTAGCTACCATAACGAGGGGCTTAAGTATGCCAACAACAAGTCGGGGCGTTTTGTGCCAACCATGCTCAAGGCTAACGAGGACAATAAGCCTAACTTCATAGAACGCGGGGTAAACTCCACCATGCTTATTCAGCCCAATGGCGACATTCTTATTCCTTACCAAGGGACTCATCATCGAAACTGGGTTGTGGTGGCCGAGTTCCTCGACTGTCAGGCATACTCCGGTGGGGTTTGGAAAAATATGGGTATTGTGGGAAGCCTTGGAACGCTAAACACCAATGGGTTTAATATCTTCATGGAGAATGGCTCACCCACGCTTTATCACTATGCGGGAGGGACCCTAGGCTATGCGCAGTATACTGGCCGATGGACCAAAAGAACCTTTGGCCTCGGTAGCGAGACGCTCTCATCGGCATTAAGCGCAACGGCAACTAGTAATGGGAAATCGGTGGTGGCTTGGTACTCGAGAAATGGAGACCTGTTCGTATCGCACCGCAATGGGGATAGCTGGATCAGCAAATTGGTTGGTGGAATTAAGCAGTATGGTGATGCATTCCCAATTGTTGTTCCCAGCACAAACGGTAAGGTTGAGGTTTTTGTTAGGGCAAATGTGCAGGGTAAAGGAACTTTGGTTAGAGTGGTTGAGAGGTAGACCTTTCAATCCCGAATTGAAAAGGGGAAATCGCCTCGATTTCCCCTTTTCTTCTGTGTGGTGTGCATGTTTAGTTGCTATACCTAATCCACTTCCAAATCTCGCCCCAGCTGTGCTTTTTACCGTAAAGCAAAATGCCGGTTCGGTACACCTTAGCAGCAAGCCAGGTCATAAAAATAAATGTAACAACCAGCAAACTTCCCGACAGGATAAGCTCCCAGGTGGGAACACCGTAGGGTAGGCGGGTAATCATCACTATGGGTGAGGTGAATGGAATCATCGAGAACCAGAACGATATGGCTCCATCGGGCGATCGCAATCCGCTAACCATAACAACAATGGCGAGGATTAGCGGGATGGTAATGGGCAGCATCAGCTGCTGCGTATCGGCTTCGTTCTCGACTGCCGAGCCTACAGCAGCAAACATTGCGGCGTAAAGTAAATATCCTCCAATAAAGAAGAAGATGAACCCTCCAATTATCAGCGCAAAGTTTACGTTGGATAGGGCGCCCATCATCTCGCTAACAAAGTCGTCGTTGGCGGCTGCGGTGTCGGGTACAACCTGTGCGCCACCCTGTGTCTCCATAATGCTGGTTACCATCTGCTTGTTGGTATCGGCGGTGTCGGATTTATCCATCAAAAGGGATGTTCCAACAGTTACCAAACCAAAGGTTAAAATTATCCAAAGCACAATTTGCACAAGGCTTACGGCCGCAATACCTAGTATTTTGCCCATCATCAGCTGGAACGGCTTAACCGACGAAACGATAACCTCAACTATACGGCTGCTCTTCTCCTCAATCACACCACGCATTACCTGGTTGCCAAAGAGGAAGATAAGCATATATACCATGAAGCTAAGTATGTAGGCTAACCCCATGGCCAGCTCAGTTGAGCTCTCCTTGGCTTCGCCATCTTTTGTCCATTTAATGGTGCGAACCCTTATTGAGGTTTTGATATTGTTTAGAATCTCATCTAAATTCTCGATATCGTACGACATCAACTTTTGCGACTCTATCTCATTTTTTAGAGCGCTCGATATGTGCGATGTGATATCGATGGATGGCTGCTTGTCGGAGTATAGCACCACGGCATCGGGGGTGCTGGCCACCATTTTGCCGATGAAAAGCACGGCGTAGTAGTTCGACTCATGAAAGGTTTCCTTAATATCATCAACTTCCACATCATGCAGAAAGGTGAACTTTAGGTACTCCGTTTCGGGTATTTTACCTTCAAATATCCCTGCATCATCAATAACTGCAATATGCCTCTCGTTCTTATCCTCAAGGGTAGCAATTACAGCGGGTACAATCATTAGCGCCGCAAACAGGATGGGCGTAAGGATGGTCATTATGATGAACGATTTCTTCCTTACCCTTGTAAGAAATTCACGCTCAAGCACTAGCATTATTTTGTTCATAGCTCAATAATTTTCAGGGTGATGATTACTTAAGCCCATGGGCTTTATTATACTCCTGGACTACTTGTATAAAGATATCGTTCATGCTGGGCACAGCTTGCTTAAACCCAAGAATTTCGGCCACGGGAATAATTTCTTTTAGCAGTCGGTTATCCTCGGAGTAGTTGTGCACCTTAACCTGAGCATTAACTAAACCAGATTCCTCCTTATGGCTAAGCAGCTCGTAGTTTGAATCAAGGTTCTCCCTAACTTTCTCAATATCGCCCTTTAGTAATAGCTCAAAAACATTGCTGCCGTAGCTTTGCCTAACCTTATCGATTGGGCCGCTAAGAATGTTCTTCGATTTGTTGATAAGCGTGATATGGTCGCACATCTCCTCAACGCTGCCCATGTTGTGGGTCGAGAAGATTACCGTTGCGCCATTCTTCTTCAGGTCAAGTATTTCGTTCTTAATGAGGTTGGCATTGATGGGGTCGAATCCGCTAAAGCGGAAGTTCATCTAAAAATTGCATCAAAACCACTCTTAACATATTGTTGTGTAGTAATATAGGCACTAACGTTGTTTTAAAAATTCTTGCCTATATTTAGCTCAACGTTATGTTTAGTTTTCCCAAAATTTTACTTTGAGCCTCAAGCAGGTTTTTGGGAAGAATTACTATTTTTTCGTTTTCATATGTGTACTCTAAATAATTTATCTTGTCTAGCGTTTCGAATATAAATTTTCTTGTGTACCCAAGTTCATTCGTTGCATCGGTTATGTATTTGATGATCAAGTAGGCTAAGCTTGCGACCAGCACGTGCCCTCTGGTACTTTCTTCCGTTCTAACGTAAATAGGACGTATGTGCTCTAAGGTTGTTTTTAGCGTTCTGAATGCATATTCAACCTGGGCTAAATCTTTATACCGATTATGGGCTGTTTCCTTGTCAAGACAATCCTTTGAAACGTTGGTTTTGATAACATAACAGCCATCTAGCTTTGCGGTTTCTTTTAGAGATCCCTCGTCTATTTCAACGGTTATGTTTCTCCCGGACAATGCGCAGCTTGCAAATTTAGAGAGCTTGAAAGCGGATATCTTTTCGTTTATTCTTCGTAATGCCACCTCCTCGCTTGCTTTCTTGTGTTCGTTGAGATAATGGGTTAACCCCTCGGCCAAGGCCCTTATCTTCTGAATTTTTTCGTCTCTGTTTTGACGTATCTCATTTTGTCGGATAGGATTTTTTCTTAACAAGTACCTTACCCCATCATCCTCCACTTCGATTAGCTCATCATCAAACAGCTCCAGCTGGAGAACATTTTGCTTCAGCAAGGTTCCAATTTGTTCTTTGGTAATGCTTGTCAGGTAGTCCCACCTGTATTCTTCAGACGTAATTGCTTCTACCTGTGTGCTTTTAATCATGCCCTTGTCGCCAACAAGAACAACCTGCTCTACCCCAAATTTGTTCTTGAGCTTCTCCAGCTGCCCCGAAACCGTGTGGGAGTCAGCGGTATTGCCCTTAAAGACTTCAACTGCTACAGGGTAGCCGTCCTGATCGGTCATCAGGCCGATGACGATCTGCTTTTTACCCTTTTTTTTGTCCCGATTGTAGCCATAGTCGGCTAGCTCATTGTGGTTGCCCTCCAGGTAGGAGGAGGTGACATCGTATAAGAAAATTTGTTTCGCTGGGCTTTTTTTATGCCTGAATTTATAAATACGCTCTTCTATTTTGGCTTGATTCTCCGCGAGCCAAGCTAAATTATCATACAGATCGTTATGGTTGAAGTTGCTGATTTTAAAAACCTTATCAACTTCCTGGTGTTGCTTCCATTCATTCGCCAGGTAGTACCTGCTTCCCTGCGTGATGATGCGCCCTGCTACTTGAAATAGGGCTAGCTTCGCTTGCTTGGAGTAGCCCAGCGCTTGGCTAATCCCTAATCTTTTCGCTACCGCTGAAATGACATAAATCGCCCCCATTGATTTTCCTTGAGAAAACGCTAGATCAGAAATGGACGTTGTCTTTTGGCCCTTTAGAATTTGCTCGAAGGATCTGATCATCGATTCGCTCCACTTAGAGATGTTGGAAAGATGCTTGTGCTTCACTTTCCCATCTTCATCTCTGTAGCTTTCAGCAATATACGTGGTTGTATAACGCTTACCGTTCTGGTTTTTATGTATTCTCCTTATAAACATCTTGCCGACAAATATAATACATATATATTTATTATAAAAATTATTATGATATTTATTATACATTATACCTTGCCTACATATTTTGTAGTAAAAGCATTCTTTCTCCCGATAAGTATGGGTTTAAGGCTTTTTCATTGGGTGAACTTCCGCTAAAGGGCTCATCGAAGATTAGTAGCTTGGGATTGTGAATAACCGTTACCACGAACTGAATCTTCTGGGCCATACCTTTCGACAGCTCCTCAATTTTCTTGTCCCACCAGCCCTGGATCTCCATCTTCTCGAACCAGAATTTAAGCCTTTTTAGCGCGTCGTGCCGGCTAAGCCCTTTTAGGCGAGCAAGGTAAAGTGCCTGTTCGCCAACTTTCATCTTTTTGTATAGGCCGCGCTCCTCGGGCAGATAGCCAATGCTGTATATGTCATCGGCTTTCATCGGCCGGCCGTTAAATTCAACACTCCCCTTATCGGGGCCCGTAATCTGGTTGATAATACGGATAAGGGTTGTTTTCCCGGCGCCATTGGGGCCAAGTAACCCGTATATGCTCCCCTCGGGCACCGAGATGCTTACATCGTCGAGCGCCAGGTGATTGGCAAATCGCTTCTCGATGTTACTTGTAGTTAGGATGTTCATGCTGCGTATATTATAGTTGGTTTTTACTGGCATCAAAATTAGTTTGATTTTGACTAATAATACACCATTTCAATAAAAATTAGAATGAATACTCAATGTTATACCTATTTTAACATAGCCTATTGAGCTAGTGATAAAGCTGTTGTTTCCTCGAAATATTACATAACAACCTATTATTTAGCTAATTGTGATTATTTTGGCATCACATTGAGTATCCATAACAATTTGATAAAAACAGATGAGATCATTTTATTGATTTTCATTGTGGCCCAAAAGAAATGATAAGATTCTTTACTTCCTGCCTCACTAAGTCATTCAGAGCAAGACGAAGTGAAGGACCGTTAGCTCGCCGAAGGCAATCTAATAATACCCTTAAAGTTTTTGTCGGTCACTTGTGATTGATTTTAATCAGTAGCAACAAAACGTTAAACCAATTAGTATGGTAAGTATCTATAAGTTAATATAAATTCTACTTTATTAACCCCTCACTAATACCTATAGTACCCATGAGATACTTTTTGAGCCTTACGCTTATATCAATCTTCTTGTCGATACAAATTTCAATTGCACAGCAAAGCATTTTCGATCAGATGAACGATCCTTTTTTTGGCGAGTCATGTACCAGCATCCTAGTTGGTAAAAAAGCCACTACCGATGGATCAGTAATAACTAGTCATACCTGCGATGGTCGCTATCGCACTTGGGTGACCATTGAAAAGGGACAGAGGTATGAGCGCGATACAGTAACCGCAATATATAAGGGTTTGCTAAAAACCGAAACGCCCTGGGATATGCGCAACGTTGAAAAGGTTGGCGAAATTCCGCAAGCCAAAGAAACCTATACCTTCCTAAATACTGCCTATCCGTGTATGAATGAGAAGCAGCTTGCTATTGGCGAAACAACTATTACTGGTAAGGAGGAGCTGGTGAACGAAAACGGCATGTTTCTGATTGAGGAGCTGCAACGTATTGCCCTGCAGCGTTGCTCCACGGCTCGCGATGCCATAAGGTTAATTGGCGAGCTAATAAAGGACTATGGATATGGCGATTGGGGTGAGTGTATAACCATTGCCGACACCAAGGAGGTTTGGCAAATGGAGATATTTGGCGAGGGCCCCGACAAAATTGGCGGGGTATGGGCAGCACAGCGAATCCCCGATAACCATGTGGGCATTTCGGCTAACATACCTCGCATTGGTGAAATCAACCTGAAGGACAAGGAGCACTTCATGGCCTCGGATAATGTTTTTGATGTGGCTAAAAGGATGGGCTTTTGGGATGGTAAATCAACCTTTAAATATTGGCAGGCCTACGGAACAGGTAAAAAACCCTTCGCCATTCGCGATTACTTTGTGCTAAACGCTGTAGCGCCATCGCTTAACCTCAGCTACGAGGCCGATGAGCTGCCATTCTCGGTTAGGCCCGATAAAAAGGTTTCTGTTCAGGATGTGATCGCTCTATACCGCGAAACCTACGAGGGAACCGAGTACGATATGACTCAAAATCTTAAATCCGTCAAAAAAACTTACAACGACAAGCGTGAGGTGACTAGTGTCGATACCGTATTATCGCCCATTGCACAGCCTTGGTTAACCACCAATGCTCGCAACCTATATAATTTCCTTGATGAGGATGCGGTGGAGTTTTATCGTACCGTGGCCGTATCGTGGTGCTCGTATTCGCAAATAATTCAGCTGCGCGACTGGCTACCCGATGCCATTGGCGGTGTAGCATGGTTCTCCTTCGATAACCCTGGGCAAAGCCCTAGGATTCCTATCTTTTCTGGTACAACCCAGCTACCCGAGAGTTTTAACTACTGCGGACAAAAGCGTCACCGTACCGATGCTGCCATTTGGCAGTACCGTAAGGCCAACAAGCTGGCCACGCTGGCTTGGCAAGATACCCGCGAGGGGATGATGGAAGAGGTTGCTCATTTCGAAAGTAAGGCTGCAATGGAGATTGAATTTCTAGAGCAGAAAGTTCAATATCTGGCAAAGGCGAATAAGAACGAGGAGATTCAAAAGATGCTAACCCGTTATACCCGCGATTTTGCTGGCGCAACTATGCTACGTTGGAGTGAGTTGGAGGATGAGTACTGGGGTCGGTTTGGACTGGGGTTTTAGCTGGCTTGTTTAATGAACAATTACGGGAGCATTTACGCTCCCTTTGCTACTTATAGCGTTTTATTACATCCTTGGCCATCTCCTCAGCATTATAAACGCTGAACTCTTTTTCATACTCAATCAAGCCCCGCCGCTCCTCAATGCTGCGGTTGTAGGCTTTATCGTAGTACCGAAGAAGTATGCGGGTTGCCTCGTGGAAGTTCCCGCTCTCAATGGATTCAACGGCACGCTTTGCGTTATCGCCACCCAACCGTTTGGTTATCTTGCTAATGGCGTGTGTTAGCTCCTCCTTGCTAAACAGGGAGTACTCCTTTACCAACCGCTCAATGCGTTGGTCTATGGCCAAATCGACCTTTACCAATGGGCTGAAGTGCATCCTGGTGTAAAAGTCATACGGAATAAATACGTGACCAATGCACATCGACTCATCCTCAACCCAAATGGTGCGGTTGATATCAAAATCTTTGATGGCCCAGAAAAGGTTGTTCTCAAACTGTTCGGTGGTGGGCTGTGGTGCGTGCCCTAGCCCGCCAAAAACCGAACCTTTGTGGTAGGCTAGGCCTTCCAGGTCGATTACTTGCTCACCAAGATCTTGCAGCTTGAGCAGCAGCTCGGTTTTTCCGCTGCCAGTGCAGGCTGTAATCACCTTAAAGTTCCATTCTCTTTTAATTACCGATGCTGCAAATCGTCTAAAACCCTTGTAGCCACCGTTAACGGTTACTGCTGGTATGCCGGCAGTGTTCATTAGCCAAGCAAACGATGCGGAGCGCATTCCCCCGCGCCAGCAGTGGACAATGAGCTTATCCGAATACTTTAACACCCTAGCCTGCTTTACCAGGCTCGACATTTTTGGCCCTACAATATCCAGCGCTCTAAGCATTGCCTTTTCCTTGCTTGCCCTTTTGTAAAGAGTCCCTACCTCGGCACGCTCATCGTTGGAGAAAAGGGGGATATTGATGGCGCCTGGGATGTGGCCAGCCTCAAACTCAGCGGGTGTACGTACATCTACAATTGGATTGCCTTGGGCAGTGGTAAGTAGCTCGTTTGGCTCAATGGGTTTCACTTATCGTTGTTTAGTGTTACTTATATCTATGGGCCGAAAGGCAGTTGGTGCTATTCAATCGGTTGGTTGATGAATTAAACCAGAAACACGGATTATTGCTATGCTGCAAGTAATCCGTGTTACCGACTAGCGTATCGTAGGCTAATCAAAGAAACTTCGCATCCGCTCAAAGAAATTCTTTTCGCTCGAATCGGGTGCCGGAGTAAAATTATCCGATTTGCTCAACTTTTCAAGTGTAGCCTTTTCGTCCTTCGACAGTTTTTTGGGTACCCATACGTTGATGCTAACCAGCAGGTCGCCTCGGCCGTAGCCATTCATATCGGGTAGGCCCTTGCCTCGAAGTCGGAGCACCCGCCCTGGTTGCGTTCCGGGCTCTATCTTAATCTTCACCTTGCCGTCAACGGTTGGTATTTCCACTGGTGCACCCAGCGCAGCCTCGGTAAAGCTTAGGTACAGGCTATATATTAGGTCGTTGCCATCGCGGGTAAGGTTCGGATCTTTCTCCTCCTCGATAAGCACTAGCAAGTCGCCATTAACACCACCACGGCGGGCTGCATTCCCTTTGCCCGAAACCGACATCTGCATACCCTCGGCAACGCCAGCAGGTATTTTAATGGTTATTACCTCGGCATCGCGCACCACACCCTCGCCTGAGCAGCTGGTACAGCGGTCGGTAATCATTTTGCCCTCGCCATTACAGGTGGGGCAGGGCGATGTGGTTTGCATTTGGCCCAGCAAAGTATTGGTAACCCGGGTTACATACCCCGATCCTCTACACGTGGAGCATGTGGAGTACGATGAACCATTGGCAGCACCCGTTCCCGAGCACGACTTACAGCTCACATACTTATTTACCTTAATTTTTTTCTCAACCCCATTGGCAATCTCGGACAGGTTAAGCTTAACCTTAACCCTAAGGTCGGAACCCTTGTTTACCCTGCGTGAACTACGGCCTCCGCCGCCAAAACCGCCAAATCCGCCGAATGCACTGCCAAAGTGTCCTCCAAAAATATCGCCAAACTGCGAGAAGATATCATCCATGGTCATCCCACCACCGCCAAAACCGCCAGAGCCACCGTTCATGCCGGCATGGCCAAACTGGTCGTAGCGCGCGCGCTTGTTGTCATCGCTAAGCACTTCGTAGGCCTCGGCTGCCTCCTTAAAGTTCTCCTCAGCCGTATGGTCGCCCGGATTTTTATCGGGGTGATACTTGATGGCCATCTTGCGATAGGCCTTCTTTATTTCGTCCTTGCTGGCGCTTTTTGATACGCCTAATACCTCGTAGTAATCTCTTTTTGACATCTATCGCTCTTAATGTATTATCTTACTCTCCAATTACAACCTTCGAGAAACGAACCACCTTATCGTTAAGCATATACCCTTTCTCCACAACATCAACTATTTTACCTTTAAGCTTATCCTCGGGGGCAGGAATTTTGGTGATAGCATCATGCCTATCGGTATCCAGCTCAAGCCCTATGGCCTCAATTTCCTTAACCCCGTTGCTCCTAAGGAACTCAAGAAACTTTCCGTGGATAAGGGTTAGCCCCTGCTTCATGGCTTCAACATCGGTTGCCGTTTCGCTATGTTTAATGGCGCGCTCAAAGTCATCAATCAGCGGAAGGATTCCTTTAATCACGTCCTCAGAACCATACTTAATCAAATCCATTTTCTCGCGCTGGGTGCGCTTGCGGAAGTTGTCGAACTCGGCCGAAAGCCTTATGTATTTATCTTTGGCTTCATCGAGCTGCTTCTGCAGCTCTTCTATTGGGTCAAGCTCTTTGGCCTCCTCCTGTTCCTTGGCACTTGCCTTGTCCTCTTCCGTTTTATCATTAACCTTGGTGGCAGCATCGGTTTGGCTACCTGGCTTTTGCTCTGGTGTTTCTACCTCTTGCTCGGTTGCTTTAGCTGTTTTTTTCTTGCTCATATCCAGTGTCTATTTTTATCATACTGATGGTTGCCAAATACAAAAGACTTGCCAATGGCAAAACACAGTCATTTTGGCATACTTCTCTGTTGCCCTCCGATAAGGCTTGCAAAGATTTAGTCCTTGCGAACAATTTGTGCTCCCAACGCATTGAGTCGCTGCTCAATTTGTTGATAGCCCCTATCAATCTGCTCAATATTATGAATAACGCTGGTGCCATCGGCCGATAGGGCTGCGATAAGCAGGGCGACACCCGCTCTGATATCGGGCGAAACCATAGAGGTTGCCCTTAGCTGCACTTGATGGTTGTGCCCAATAACGGTTGCTCTGTGCGGGTCGCAAAGGATAATTTGAGCGCCCATATCGATAAGCTTGTCTACGAAGAACAGGCGGCTCTCAAACATCTTTTGATGAATAAGCACAGAGCCCTTGGCCTGCGTGGCCACCACTAGAAATACGCTGAGCAGGTCGGGGGTAAGGCCGGGCCAAGGCGCATCGGCTATGGTCATGATGGAGCCATCGATAAAGGTTTCAATCTCGTAGTTCTCCTGGGTTGGAACGTATATATCGTCGCCTACCCTTTCGAGCTTAATCCCTAATCGCTTAAACGAGCTGGGGATAATCCCGAGGTCGTCGTACGATACATTCTTTATGGTGATTTCGCTCCGGGTCATGGCGGCAAGGCCAATGAACGAGCCAATCTCAATCATGTCGGGGAGGATGGTGTGCTCGGTTCCACCTAGCGAGTCAACTCCCTCGATGGTTAGTAGGTTTGAGCCTACACCGCTAATCTTGGCGCCCATCCGGTTTAGCATCTTGCATAGCTGCTGAAGGTAAGGTTCGCAGGCAGCGTTGAATATGGTGGTTTTCCCGGGGGTGAGCACAGCTGCCATAACTATGTTGGCAGTTCCGGTAACCGAGGCTTCGTCGAGCAGCATGTAGGCACCTTTCAGGTTGTCGCCCTTCACCTCGTAAAAGCTTTGCTTTTGGTTAAAGGTAAAGGTGGCGCCCAGGTTCTGAAATCCTACGAAGTGGGTATCAACCCTACGACGGCCAATCTTATCGCCTCCGGGCTGGGGGATGTAGCCCACGCCAAATCGGCCAAGCATAGGGCCTACAATCATAATTGAGCCCCTAAGCGCAGCTGCCTTCGCTTTAAACTCATCGGTTTTTAGGTACTCAAGGTCTACATTCTTAGCCCTAAAGGTACACTCTGATGTTGATAGGCGGTTTACCTCAACCCCCATCAACTCGATAAGCTCAATGAGCTTGTTTACATCCCTGATGTTGGGAATATTTTTGATAGTAACCTTTTGGGGGGTTAGCAAAACAGCACATAGTATTTGTAGCGCTTCATTTTTTGCCCCCTGTGGGGTGATCTCGCCCTTAAGGCGTTTGCCACCAGCTATCTCAAAGGTTGCCATAATGAAACTTATTTTTTACGGGGTTGAAACTTTTTGCGTGGTTTGTACGGTACACTTTCTTTCACCTGGTTGAACTTGAAGTCGGTAGCTAATGTTAGCTTCCCGTTGCTTAGTTCGGCCATATCGCGGATAATATCTTCGTCCGACACGGAGTCCTTGTTCCATATCAGGTACGATTTTTTCATATGATTGGCAATAAGGCTCGTTAGCGCATCCTTTAGCTCGCCCTCCTCCATCTCAATGGCTTGTTCAATCATTAGAGAGATTGAGCGGCCGTAGTGCTTGTACTTTATGGGATGCGAAGGGTAGGGCACCTGCTTGGGTTTTTCGTAGATCACCGAAGCCTCGGGCTTTGGGTAGGGCGAATCGATATCGAGGTTAAAATTGGCCATGATGTGCAGGTGATCCCAGAGCTTATGCTTAAAATCGTTGATGTCGCGCAGGTGGGGGTTCATATTGCCCATTACAGCAATAATAGCTTTTGCTGTTTTGTTTCGTTCTTCTCTGTCTTCAACTTCAAGAAGTTGGTCTACCATCTGTTGGATGTGCCTGCCGTACTCCGGCAAAACCAAATGCTTACGCTGGGTATTGTAATCCATGTAGTTATTGTGGGTTATTGTTTCTAATTCTTAGGTGATAATTAGCTCATTACGAAAAGCAGAACAAATATTTTGTTGGGTTAGAAATATTTGCAAAACTAGCTGATTATTGGCTAAAAAGCAAATAATGCCCCAAGCCAGTCAGGGCAACCGCATTTAAAAAAATGGTGGGCTAAAGTGTTTGGCTTTGTGTATATTGTGATATTTTTTTACACAAAGGAGCACCAAGAAGGCTCAAAACCTGCCTACCGGCAGGAAGGAACACAAAGACCTATATTGACCAGTTAGGTAAAAGCACTAACTAAACCATAATGATTTATGCTTTCAAATTTTTTAGTTTTTTTTCATCGATTTGTCAAATTAACACCCATATAATCATTGCATAAGCTGTGTCTTTTTCTGTTGGTGGTCATTAGAAAACGAATCGCTAATGACAAATTTGGGCTAAATACTAGACTTAAGTGAATAAGTGATTTGAATTAGGCGCTTAGGCGCTAATTAATTGGGGCTTTTTATCAAATTCTTCCACCGAATAAATGAAAGGTATATCGTATTAGTTATGCTGGGCTGGCGCATTCAAAAAATCAGTAACCTTAATGTCAAAACTATTCTAAAATAGCCTCCTGATTCAATGTCCCGCTAGGGACAGTATATTGGTTGTACTTGAAATAACCTTACATTTTACCGTGCCGTTAGGTACGGAATATTCTGTACCTAACGGCACAGATTCATTCGTTTGTCATTATTTTTTACCAATATACTGTCCCTCACGGGACAAGTCTCCAAATACCTTTACCCTGGTTGGTTGTGATTTTAGTTGTTTTCAATCAATTACCTATTATTTAAAAGCCTAATTCAATAAGTGATTTACTCGCAACCTCCATGGTATCTTCCTGATAAGCTGCAATCAAAAGTTTCGTTTTCTCACGTTTTTCACCCTATTTCCAGCCCCTCAATTATCCGTATTTCCTTTATCTCCTCCTTCATTTTCTCCAAATTAACCCTCACTGGATGCTCCTTAGCATACAAGCGGTCAAACACCTTTTTGCAAATATCCATTTTTTGCTCATCGCTCATGCCATCGGTAAGCTCCGGCAGCTCGCCCAAGTGCTTGATGATTTCACGGTTGTGCTTTTTAAGCAATTCGGGGAAATACAGCTCGTACACCATGCCGTCTATGACTTGCTCGAAGTAGGTGGAGATGAGTTGGTCGGAAGGATTTTCAAGTTTCCGAGATTTGAGAAAAATGATGTAATCCACTAAATGCCTAAAAGGCTGAACATTATCAGTCTTATAAATTGGAATATTTAAAAGTGGCTCTTTATCAATTTGAAAATTGTTTCCTTGCATCTTTCCTTTATTTCTTAACCAAAACTCTATTAGTTTTGAATTAAGCAAGGCAGTTAAATATTTCATATCGAGCCTTTCAGTCTTGATGATATAGAAAGTGGCTGAAACATAACAATCAAAATCAGTATATGTAAAAGATGGCCTATTGGGGCATTTGCGTTGCGCAATTATTGATTCTCCTTTAAAAAACCGCTCTTCTCTTGCTCTATGAAGTCCATAAGGTTTATTATCCGACGTAATTACATCTTTAAACCTATCTAAATGCCTTTTTAAATTTGGATATGGTTCCATAGATTTTGGATTTTTAAATTCTGAACCAGTATAGATTATCCAAAGTTTATACTTAGGGTTAGCGTAGTATCTGTCCAACTCATCAGTTGTATAATATGGCTTGAATAATTTCTCTTCTTCAATGGATAAATTCAAATTTATTTTTTCTAAATCAGACAAGCAAAAAATGCCCTCTCCATTTTTAAACTTACCATTAGAACTTTCCGCTATCCTTTTATTTACAAAATCAAAATGAGGATGAATGCCATTAGCCACTTCTTTTTGTATCAAGTATAAATTCCCTTTTTTCTTGATTTTTGATAAAACATCTGTAGCAATATTATTATTGAATGTAAAAGTTTTTCCTTTTAGGATTGTAGGGTTTAATTTGGAGAAAAACTTTTCAGAATTGCCGTCAGAAATTTCAAAACACAGAAAATTGATTAGTTCTTCCTTATTAATTCTATCGTTTTTCAAACAAGAATAAAGTACTGGATATTCGTTTATAGGTTCTTTTTTCTGAATTAAGTAGACCATTGTTTGTATGCCTGCGGTTTCAAAGACCTTATAATTTCCAAAATCAGTAAATAATCTGATTTCTGTTTCACTTAAAATTTTGTCTCGTAATTTAGAAGCTCCTGCACTTGTTATCCAGTTGTTTTGAGCTATAAAACATTGTAATCCTAAATTTGATTTTATTAAATCAAGCATTTTGCATGCAAATCCATACCAAATGTCCATTTTGCCTTGATAGTATGGCGAGTCACGGAAGCCATCAAAAGCCATTCTATTGGTGTATTCCTTAATATAAGGAGGATTAGCGATAACTATATCAAATCCCCCATTTCCATTCACTAAATAAGGATTCAGCACTTCTGGGAAATCGAGCTTCCAGTCGAAATGGTTAAAGGGTGCGTTGGGGTTTTGCTTGAGTTTTTTTAGCTTTGCTATGGTTTGCAGCCAGCCTTGCGTTTTATGGTAAAGTGCGGAGGCAGCAAGGTATTTTTTGTTGTCTTTAAAATTGGTTTTTACGGGGGTTTGTTCCAGCCCTTGGGTTTGTACCATGAGCTCGAGCTGGTTTATCAGCACATCAATTTTGTGGCTGCGTATTTCGAGAGCCAATGCTTTTTTGTTTTTGTTTTTGGGGTCGAAGTATTTGCGTTGTTTATCGGTTAAGGTTTGCAGCAATTGCTTGCGTTTTTGCAGGTTCTCGTTTCCGAACATATCGGTTTGGGTTGCTGCTTTTACTTCCCAGTCAATTTCCACCACTTCGCCATCGTACTTGCTTATGAGGCTGTCGCCCACCACAATTTTGTAATCGAGGTTGGGCAAAGGTTTGGGTTTTTCGTCGTCCACCACCAAGCTGAGCCAGAAACGCAGGCGGGCAATGTCCACCGCACCCTTTTCAATGTCCACCCCGTAAATGGAATTTTGGATAATGTTCAGCTTGGTTTCGGCCGGAGTCCAATCCTTGCCGGTTTCGTAGGCAATGAGTTCCTTAATGCTGAAAATTTCCTGCAGCAAACCCATCGGAAAAGCACCGGAACCAATGGCAGGGTCGCAGATTTTTACATTGTCGAGGTGCATTTCCAACTGTCTGAACCATGATTCATAAGGTTTTCCTGATTGACATGATTTTTTAAGTAGCTCAAAATCAAGTTCTTTTTTCTTAATAATTGATTCAATGAGCTTTCGTTTATCTTCATCGGTCATGGTAATCCCACAATCAGAAAAATCAAGGTTCAGACAATATTCCGTTAAGCTCTCCTGGCACATGTAGTGCACAATTTCTTTGGGCGTGTAAAATGCGCCTTTGTCTTTATTGTCCTCCAGCAGGTTTTCGAAAATATGGCCTAACATTTCGGGGTCAACGGCTACGGTATGGTCGTCGGGGCTGTCTTCGTACACGGTAAAGTTAAAGGCATCCAAAAAGTCGAGGAAACCCCGGGCATTGCCATTATTTTTTGAAGTTAGCATTTCATCTTCAAAATCGGGGTGATGAAAAAGCTTTGCCGGAAAAGTGAGCAAGTGTTCATCAAATTCTTCCTTATCGAACAAACCGCCATTGAGGAACGGAACTTTAACAATTTTCCCGTCGGGCATCTTAAAGTCATCGTTTGCTCTTTCCTTGTTCAACGTATCAAAGAAAAGTACCGTTAACCAGCTGCTGTAAAAGGTATCGTTGCCGCCCGATTTATTAAAGAGTTGCTTGATGAAATCACCAAGGCCATCGGTGTAATTGGTATCGCCTGCACCCAGCCAGCCTTTTTTCTGAACGAAATAGAGGAACACAATACGCCCGAGCAGCTTCTTTACAAAGTCGCGGATGGGTTTGCTGGCTTTGTCTTTTTCCTGTTTTGTGGCACCGGCGGGGAAAGTGATATTGAACACCGATTTGCGATAGTTAGATTCCTGCAGGTAATCACAAAAATTCTGATAATGCAGGGTATATTCATCAAAGAATGCTTTACTAAGCTTTTCGACCGAGAAAGCATTTACGAGGGTTTGAAAAGTTATTTCCCTTTCGGTACTCAGCACTTCAAAGCGCTCGGCAGCCGTTTTGCAGGTTTCGGAAGGGCCTAATAAAAATGTGAAACGTTTGGCATTGGTGGTTTTTTCTTTAACTCCCTTGTCGGTAAGCACACTGTCTTTGGCAACCAATGTAAGCCGCCATACATTTTTATTTGCAGGTGCAACAAAATTGATTAACGCAGCTTGCCCGGCAGTTAGCAATTTGCGCACATATTGCTGAATGGCAACCTTGCTTTGCTCAATGCGGACTTGTGGTTGAAGCAGCACTTCGTAGCAGGTAATTTCGGTGCTGTCGTCTAGCTGAATTTTCCCGTAAATCCATACTTTATCAATGGCTGCCGATTCTGATTTGTTTGGTAAAACGCCGGCAGGAACTAAAGCGGAATTAAGGGTAAAACCCGAACCAAAAACCGGGCTTAATACTTGGCGCGAAAATAAAATCCTGTCGTAAGGTTTGTGCAATGCGTTTTGTAATTGAATTCTGTTGGCTGCCATATTAGTTATTGCTATTTATAAGATTAACAATTACTTTAATCAGTAAATCTTTTTCTACCGGGTTGCTTATTGCAATCATAAGAGTAATTGCCACAAGAGCGTTGTCGGCAATTCGCTTATTACCGTAATCGTCGTATAACAAATTATTTCTTTCAAGAAAATAGAGAAAAAGCATAGCTGCTATTCTTTTATTTCCATCAACAAAAGAATGGTTTTTTACAATAAAATAGAGCAGATGAGCAGCTTTCTCTTCTACACTCGGGTAAAGGTTGGTGCCGTTAAAAGTTTGATAAATGGTTTCGATCGAGCTATAAAACGACTGATCTTTTTCTTTTCCAAAAAGAGGCGGATACCCATATTTATTTTTAATAAACTGAATTTGACTTATGGCTTCGTGATATGATATGCGGTATAATTCGTTCTTAGTTGTTTTTTCAATGGTAACAGTTTGATGATCGTACTTATCAAGAATATCAAAAGCATTGGCATAATTCGTTACGATATTAAGCAGTCCGTCGAATTCATTTATGGTCAAACTTTTTTGCAGGGAAACCTCCTGTAATAAACCGAGTACCTTTTTTAACTCGGTTAATTGTTTGGTTTGTTTTTGCAGTTTACTCATGTTCAGGGCATACCCCTGAATAAGATATTCTTTTATGATCTGGTTGGCCCAAATTCTAAACTGAGTTCCTCTGCGTGAGTTTACCCTGTAACCTACGGCAATAATTACATCCAGGTTATAATGTTTAATTTCTCTTTTAACCTTTCTGACACCTTCGGATTGAACTTGTGCAATTTTTGCACAAGTTGCAGTTTCATCCAGTTCGCCTGATTGATAAATATTCAATATATGTTTATTGATTACTGACCGTTCTGTCTCGAATAGATGTGCCAATTGGTTTTGGTTAAGCCAAACCGTGTCTTTTTCAAGGCGAACCTCAACGGTTGTTTTTCCATCCTCTGCAGTATATATTTTTATTTCAGTTTTTTCCATTTAAATGAAACTTTGCGTTAATACAATTTGAGGATTCACAATTCCTAGTTGGTAAATAACTTCCCGAAAACCATTCCCTAAAGCACTATGAACTTTCATCGCACAACCGATGATTTTTCCGGTAAGTTCTGAATACTTGTATTCTTCTTCAATCATAATAAATCATTTGAATTAGGCGCTTAGGCACTAATTAATTGGGGCTTTTTATCAAATTCTTCCACCGAATAAGTGAAAGGTATATCGTATTAGTTATGCTGGGCTGGCGCATTCAAAAAATCAGTAACCTTAATGTCAAAACTATTCTAATGTAACCTCCTGATTCAATGTCCCGCTAGGGACAGTATATTGGTTGTACTTGAAATAACCTTACATTTTACCGTGCCGTTAGGTACGGAATATTCTGTACCTAACGGCACAGATTCATTCGTTTGTCATTATTTTTTACCAATATACTGTCCCTCACGGGACAAGTCTCCAAATACCTTTACCCTGGTTGGTTGTGATTTTAGTTGTTTTCAATCAATTACCTATTATTTAAAAGCCTAATTCAATAAATCATTTAATCTGACGAATTCCGGTTCAGACGTTTTAGTTGCGTATTTCCTAACAATGATTTCATTTGTGTAATAGCCACCTGATTGAGTTGCTGAAGTCTTTGAGATTGTAGCAATCCCTGATGAATGAGCACAGCATTTATACTTTCGAGGTTGCTGAGAACCACCAATTGCTCAATGGTTGCCATATCGCGGATATTTCCAATGGCATCGGGGTTTTCGTTTCGCCATTGCTGGGCTGTTTTACCAAACAGAGCCATATTGAGCATATCGGCTTCATTTGCATACACAAAATTAATTTCTTTCTTACTCAGTTCCTTTGGAATAAGGTTTTCTTTAATGGCATCGTTATGAATGCGATAATTCACTTTTGCCAGTGTACGTTGCAGATTCCATTCGAGTTTCAGTCTATCGTTTTCATCTTCTTTAAGCCGTTGGAATTCTTTAACTAAAAGCAATTGAAATTTGGCGCTTATCCACATCCCAAAATGAAAGGCAATATCTTTATGGGCATAAGTACCACCGTATCTGCCTGCTTTTGCAATGATTCCAATTGCATTGGTTTTTTCAATCCAGTTTTTTGTTGAAAGAACAAAGCTATTTGTTCCTGCCTCATTTTTAATTATACCGAATTCGGTATAATTAAAATTCGGGTTATAAAGCAACTCCCATTCACCCAAATATTCAATGGTGCTCTTGGAACTCATCCATTTAAAAATAACAACCTCCTGATGTTGACTTTTCGCCATATCAGTCAGAGAGATGTAGTCATCATTATCTATTTGAATGATGGTGATTTGATTGCCTTCAATGTTAATTCCTTTAATCTTTGTCATAATCAACTAAAACTTTGAGTGATTACAATTTGAGGATTCACAATTCCCCTGTGTACTTTGTCTGATTGGAAGGCTTCTACAGAGCCGGTAGAAAGGTCGTAGCGGTCGAGAACATTTATAAATAGTTGTTCAATAAATTTGTCATTGTCTTTAAGTAATGCGGCATTTGCAGTAAAATAATCGTTGATGGATTTTGGTAATCCTTTCGAGGCAAATGTTCCTTTTTTTATGATGTCCATTGCCCGTATTAAAGCCATCCGTTTTTGTGCGGTGGGTGCAATTTTTACCACTGCGTTAATGTTTGAAATGGCTTTGTTTTCAGCCGGGCTCAAATTTTTTCGGGATACGGTTTGAACATTTTCCTGATTCTTCTCCGATTTAAAAAATTCAAGGCCTGCCAGCGTTTGTTTATGATGCAGCTCATGCAGTGTAATTGCTTTTTCTGAAACAGGAGCTTTAAACAACTTTACTGCTTGTAAGAAATTCATTTCTATAATATTCATATCGGGTGTAATCAAACAAAAGATTCCCGGATGATTCTCGCTTTTCAGATACGTAAGCGATGTGTTTTGTAATGGGTAATTGACTTCTCCTGTTTCAGTATCGAGCAAAGTTAGCTGTTTGCTATCAGGCAGTTTTCTTCCGCAGCGTGCTTTGTTTGGGATTTTAGATATATCATTGAATATTTTTGGATGCTTCTTTCTGAAATCCCGTAATTCATTCAGGTACTTTAAAATTTCGCTTTCCTCTTTTTGAATCTTATTCCCGAACAAAGCTCCTTCGCCTTTCTCTTCGAGTATGGAGAATACCTTGTTATCCTCACCAAATGCAGTATGGAATGCCTGAAGTTTGCGCAAGGCATTGTTCACAAGGTGAATTTGAGCATCACCGTGGGCTGAAGGATAATAGTTGTACACGTAAATGCTGTTGGCTCTTGAACCGATACGGTTTACTCGTCCGATGCGCTGCATTAATCGGGTAGAGTTCCAGGGGACGTCGTAGTTTACGATTACATTACTTCTATGCAGGTTTATACCTTCTGCCAGCACTTCTGTAGTAATGATAATATCGTAATCGTTCTGCCATTTTTCTTCCTCAAGGTTTGCATCAAAATTATCACGGATGGTGTTTTCGACCTGTTTTCTGTTTTCTGCACTCACAGTAAGAACTTTTTTCTTTGTAATCTTTGCAAGTTTTGATGTGAGTTCTTCTGCCGTTTCTTTTGATTCGGAAAAGATAATCAGCTTGCCACTAATATTTTGGTTTGGTTTAAAAAATTCCTCCTGAATTTGCTTTGCAAATTCAATCAGTTTTGGGTCTTTCTTTACCTTGTTCCAGCGTTCGATTAAATCATCCACTTTTTCTTTATCCTGCTTGAGCAAGGTAATAAATTTTTTATCAAAAGCATCTTTCTTGTATTCCTTGTTGTTTCCGCCTTTTTCGTTGATTTTGGCTTCAATTTCATCGTAGCTTAAACCTTCTTCCAATAGCTTGTTTATGTCTAAATCCGGCGCGATAAATACCCTGTTATCATCAAACATTCCCAGCATGTTATCTATTGCCTTTTTAAATCTGGTTAATGATTGGGTAAAGGCATAAAAACTACTTTCAAGACGCTTAACCAAAAGCGTTTTCATTATTGCAGATAACCTGCTTGATATGGATTCCACATTACCGTATATTTTCTTGTCTTCCTCCTTGGTTAAAAACTCAATGGCACGGTAACGGTAATATCCTAAACCCTCAATTTTATTCCCTTCTTCATCGAGGTTAGTAATGAGCGAGACAGTATCGAAAAATAGCTCGCTAAGCTTTCCGTCTAATTCATAGTAGAGCGCAATGGGGTCGCCCACTTTGGGGAATTTAATTCCCTGAACTTCCAGATCTTCCAAATATTCCTTGTTGCTTTCGATATCTGTTCTTGTTCTGCGGATTACAAGCGGTTCTACCACATCATCACGCAATTTCTGAAATAAAGATTTCAGCTTTTTGATGTTGAGCTTTTTCTCGTAAGCCAGCTTTTTATACTGCTCGTTTATTGGCTTGAAATATTCTTGCAGATTTCTGATGTTTTCGAGCGTGCTGTTTCTTCTGTCCTGAAAAAGATAAAGTTGGTTTTCAATATCCTGTGGCCTGTTGTTTAGTGGAGTTGCAGAAATCAATATTACTTTCTTTCTTGAATCTCCGTTTTCAGCAGCTCTTGCCCTTGGCATTTTGCAAATTTCCTGCAAAGCCAAATACATTTCGGTATAATCGTTTCTGAATTTATGCGATTCATCCACTGCAATTAAATCAATCTCCTCAGGATTGGGATAAGAATAATTGTTTCGGTCGAGTATCTTATGTAAGCTTCCAAGCGTAATAAAAGTAAAATGATTATCCAGTTCAAAATCTTTAACTGTTCGTCTCCAGCTATCTTCGATGGCGGGAGGTACAACCACCAAAACCTTTGTATGAGTACCATTTTCATAGATGAACTTTTTAATAATCATACAGGCAATAATTGTTTTTCCCAAACCAACCACATCAGCCAGTACAAAACCGTTATGCTTCATCATAATGGCATAGCCCTGATTGGCAGCATCCGATTGGTACTTTAACCGTAAGTATTTAGGCGGTAAAAGCAAATCAATATTGTAAGGGTCGTAATCTACACGCTTGCCGAAATATTCAATTAACATTTTTATGTATAACTCAAACGGAGTAAAATCATCACGCAAATAGGTTTGATTTTTAATTCTTTCTGCTTCTGCCTGTAATATGGGTACAGATTCAGCCCAAAGCCTTTCGAACTCTTCGGTTGCAAATTTTACATCTTCGTAATCACGTAGGCTAACATTAAACTCATAGTTAGATTCTGGGTTTGCACCAAGTCCGGCATCGGTCAGATTCGATGAACCGGTAATTACCTCACAAGGAGCATATTCATTAAAAGTTGCAGGTCTGAAAATATAAACCTTTGCATGAATTTTCTTTTTTGGATGTGCCCTAAGTTCTATTTTACCACTAACCAAATCATCAATGAATTGCAGAATTCCCTTTTCGGTAACTTCGTCATAATTGGCTTCCTGTATATTTTTGATAACTTCGTTAAGGAAGTCAGCTTTTGTTTCATCAGGGTTTTCAAGGTAAAGCTGTCCTTTGTCGTGATACTTCTTAATTAATTGGTCAACATTGATGCCTACAAGAATTCTGATTTTAGGGATTTTGTCCAAAAAGGCACGTACTTTAAAATAGCCAGAAGTTCTGAAATAGCCAACCAATGCATCGAAATGGCGGATGCTTGCAATATTTGTAAATACTCCTTCAAACTTTTTGAGTAAACTATTATCGTCCTGATTTGTAAAAAATTTTGTATTCATATTTATTTGCTTTATAGATATGCAATACTCTCTTTAGCCTAAGTTCAAAGATATCCAAAAACTTTAATAATCAGGAATAATCTTGCTAGGCTATTATGCATAGGTTTTCTGAAGGATTGTGTTATTGATCAGCCCCTTCTGTAGCGGCAAAATCTCATCCAAATTCATTTGGATTATGGTTTTGCAGATTTCAGTCTCTAGGAGCAATACCCAAATTTCCTATATACTACTTCCTCTCCTGGCCAGGTATACCCATCTGGCAAAGGCCCCTGTGTTTCCATATCAAAAACAAACCATACGGAATTTTCAGCTAGCCCACAGGCTAGGGTTTTGGTTTTAAGAGAAATAACTAGCCACTGTGGTTTGTTGTAGGCTTCGAAAAACTTCTTGAACTCAATACTGCAAAACATTTCATTCTCGTTTTGCTGCTCAAAATCTGCAAAGTGCTTTTCCCAGTTGGTTTTTAGCTCGTTGTTATATATTTGGGGCATATCAATTATCTCGTGTGCCAAAAGCCTAGCAGCGCTTTTGATGGATTTAGCGCACCGTTGTCGTAAACCAGCTGCGGTAATGGGATAGTACAAGGTTTCCTGTGAAGATATAAATTCAGCAATTTGCATATGATTATCCGCTTTAGTGGCCATATCATTTTTGCGGCATTGTGATTCCAACGTTGTTTGTTGGGAGATGTAATCCTTATGCTCTGTAAACAACAAATTGCCTCATCGTAAAAGCACCCCCTGCCTGCCTGCAAAGGCAGGGCAAAGGCAAGTTGTTTAATGAATACTTTGCAAAAAATGCATCTAGCAACAGAAAGTACAAAAAATGGGGTGATACTTTTTAAATGCGGTTGCCCTGCCAAGCCAGTAAAAGCTGGGGGCAGTGGGTACAAACAGATTAATGTGGGTTGCCTTATTTGTTCAGCGTAGTTTGATTTAAAGTGATGTACGAGCCGAAAACCCCAAGCCCTCCCTCGATGTTTGAGTATAGGTGCGACGACTCGGAGAATGGATTGTCCATGATGTCGTAAATGTTTTCGAGCGAGATGTGAAATCTGTAGTAGTGCTCATCAACCTCGTAAACCTCTGTGGTGGTACCTAGGTTGGTATAGTAATCGTCATCGTAGGACGAAAACTCATGCCGAATTGATATGGTACGACCATCCATATTGCTATCGCTTATTAGCCGCTTGGAGTAATTAGAAATAAATGTATGGGTTGTTTCGTCCCATGATGACTCGTACTGTTTAAGGCTATATATGAGCGTACTGTAGAAGTTTTCCTCGTTTTTTGGGTCGATAATGGTGCCAATTAGCCGCATCTCGGTATAGCCCCATTCATCAGTAGAAATTGTATCAATCCTTTCGATGCTAGAGGTGGCGTTGCCCAGAGGTACAACGGTTCTGCCGCTTGCAGCCTCAAAGTTATTGGCGGTAACCCTAAGCTCGTACTCGTTGCCCTTTTCAATGGCAAATAAATTGGGAGGGAGTGCGTATTTCTTTTGTTTCGAATCGTAGGGTACGGCTATAGTGCTATTGTCCTCAATGTTAGCTAATATAACCGTAGCGGTTTTTATGGTGTCGAAAGCGTTGTAGTAATAGTTGTCGCCATCTATGGGGATATTGTAATTTATTGGTTGCGATGCGAAAACGGTAACAAAAATGGAATCGGTAGGCGAGATGAACGATTGCACTACCAGCTTCCTTGGCGTGCTGGGGAGGTTCACATCGTCAACGTCCTTTATGCAGCTGGCAAATGTTATGGCAAATGTAGCGGCAGCAATTGTTACTATTGATTTTGTTGATTGTAAGATCATACCATTAGAATTTTATTGACCATGAAACGGACGGGATAAACTGAAATAGGCTGATTTGCTTCAGCTTATTAACGTAGGTGCTTTCGCCAGTGCGCGGGTTATGCTTGTGCTCGCCGCGTACAAAGTACATGAAAGGATTTTGACGGTTATAGGCATTGTAGGCGCCAAATTCCCAAGTCCTCTCATACTTTTCGAACTTTTTATGAACCTGCACGCTTAGGTCCAGCCTGTGGTAGGGGGCCATTCTAAAGTCGTTTTTCTTTCCGTAGTCCTGAATTGTTTCGGTCCACACGTAGTTTGATACCAAATTTGGAACGTGTTGATTAACAGGGTACGTTGCCAGGGGTAGGGTTACAGCATTACCCGTTCCGTAAACCCAGGTACCCGAAAGGGTTATGCCAGGGCTAAGCTCGTAAACCCCAACAACAGAAATATCGTGCCGGCGGTCGTACCTTGCCCAGTAGGGTTTACCCATATTTATTTCATCGAATTGTAGTTGAGTCCATGAAAGGGTGTAGCCAACCCAACCCGAAAAGCGTCCCATCTTTTTGTGGGCAAGGAATTCAACGCCATACGACCAGCCAAAACCGCTGGTAATATTATCTTCCCACTTAATGTTGTTTGCGTTAGTTGGGTCGTCGAACATCAGAAAGCTAGCCCCTTCGCGGTAGGTAATCACATTATCCGACTCCTTATAGTACCCCTCAAGCGAAATGGTGGTTGATATATCTTTTAAGTCTTTAGCAAACCCAGCAGCCACTTGCCAGCTGTCCTGTGCCGGGGCATCCTTGGTGGCCGGCACCCACAGGTCGGTGGGCAAACCAATACCGGTGCTGGTTAGCAGGTGGATATACTGGTTCATTTTGGCGTACGACGCCTTGGCCGAAAGGGTATTGCTAAGGTAGTAGCTGCCCGAGATGCGTGGCTCAAACGAAAAGTTCGAAGCCTCATCGTGGTAGTGATGCGATAGGCGAACTCCAGCGCTTACAATTCCTTTATCCAATATTTTAACTTCGTCTTCAAGGTAAAGCCCCGACTCGTATGTGTCTATGGTATTCACTATGCTCTCAAATTCATTCAAATAGTCATCGCGTATAACCACTGCGCTAGGATTGAAGCTGTGCCATATAGAGGTTACTCCAAACCGAATGGTGTGCGAGGGGCTTGGCATCCAGGTGAAGTCGTATTTCGCTCCAAAATCGCGAATACCCGAGCGGTAGCTTAGCTCAAATACGTCGCCATCGTACTCGTCCCTGGCGTAAATATTAAGCCGATAGTTGCTGAAAATAACTGATAGGTTGGAGAACAGCCGGCTGGTGAAAATATGGTTCCAACGCAAGGTGGAGGTTGCATTGTTCCAGAACAGGCCCCCCTCGTACTTGGCGCCCTCGTACTCTTCTCCTCCCGAGAACTTATCCTCGCCAAAATAGCCACTCAGGAATATGCGGTTTTTGTTGTCGATTTCCCAATTGGCTTTGGCTGTAAAATCGTAGAAGTAGAGGCCTAGCTTTATGTCGTTGGGGATGAATGGGCGAGCCAAAATATCGTAGTACGTTCTGCGACCCGACACAAGGAACGAGGCCTTATCCTTAACAATGGGGCCCTCGAGCACTAATCGCGACGAGAGTATCCCAATGCCAGCCTCGCCCGAGATTTTCTCCTTGTTACCATCCTTCATCACGATTTCCAGCACCGACGAGAGCCTTCCACCGTATCGGGCTGGGAATCCGCCCTTGGTGAGCTCCAAGCTCTTTATGGCATCGCCATTGAATAGCGAGAAGAAGCCGAAGAGGTGGTAGGCGTTGTAAACCGTGGCATCGTCGAGGATAATAAGGTTTTGGTCGGGGCCACCCCCACGTACGTAAAGCCCGCTGGTGCCCTCGCTACCCTTCTGCACGCCGGGCATGAGCTGCACAATCTTAAGCGCATCCTTCTCGCCCAGCAGGGCAGGTATCGACTTTATCTGCCTAATGGGGATTTCCATCACGCTCATCTGCGAGCTGCGGCTCGACTGTTTTGGCATTTCACCTCTAATCTCAACACCCTCAATCTCAATGGAGGGGTCGAGATCGACGTTAAGGGGTGTGTTTTGGTTTAGGTTGATGCTAAAGCTTCGGGGCTGATAGCCTACAAAGGAGAAAACAACTTCGTACTCACCAGCCGGAAGGGTAAGGCTGTAAAAGCCGTAGCTATTCGAGGCTGTGCCAAGGGTAGTTTCCGGTACGTAGATGTTTACCCCCGGCATGGTTTCGCGACTACCTTTTTCGTAAACGTAGCCGCTAATGGTAAATCGGTTTTGGGCTTGTGCTTTCGGGCCAAGAAGGCTTATGGCAATCGCCACAAGCAGTAGGTACTTTCTTGTCATTAGGTTAGGGTGGTTTGTGTTTTTGTCAAAATAAAAGCCTGCTTTCTTCAGATTTTATTTGAATGGGAACAAAGATAATGCTTGAAAAAGAATTGTAACTTTCTTTTTGCTATTGGTTTCGAATTATTTTAAACATTCCTTCAGCTTCTCTGTTAGAGAAACCTAATGATTAAATTTTGCAATTATGCAGTACGATGTTTTAGCCTGGGAAGAATTTGTTAAGTCGAACGATGCGGTTCTACTCTATCTTCATAACGATGCTTGTGGCGTGTGCAATACGCTTCACCCCCAGGTAAGGGCGTTGGTAAATGGTAAATTCCCAAAGATAAATATGGTTGATTTGGACGCAGTGGTGAACCGTGAGCTGGCTGCGCAGCTAAGGATGCTAAGCATTCCGGGGATTATCCTGTATGTTGATGGCCGAGAGGTGTTTCGTGCCAATGGAATGATATCGCTTGGCGAGCTAGAGCAGAAAATAGCACGTCCCTATGGCCTTATGTTTGAATAGTATTTTCTGCAAAAAAGAGCTGCCCAAAAAATGATGAGCAACTCTTTTATGGTGTGTTCCTTCAGCGTTAAAACTTATAGATAAAGCCAATGCTTGTATTAAGCAGATAGCCTTGAAGGGTATACCCATCGTTTATACCAAAGTTCACGCTTGAGTAATTATTGCTGTGGGTAATTAACGAGAAAATTGAAGGCATCAATAAATTCGCCCCCCAGCGCTCATTGAAGGAGTACGAGAGGCCAGGCCTAACGGCTATGCCTATAGAATTCTGGCTGTTCTTTGATGAACCATCATAGTTGGTTCCACTATAGAAATGAAGGGGTAGTTCTCCCTGTGCAAAAATGCTGATTCTTTCAAGATTTATTACAGAATACCTGGCAAAGGGTACTAATGATAGCGTGTTGTCAGTGTTTTTATCACCATTGTTAAGTTTTGTACCAACGGAACTAAACCCAATGGCGCCTCCAAAAGTAAAGTTATCATTTACTGTATAGCCAAGCTGGGGCATAATTGTAAAAACTGACCCCTTGGTGCCATCATTATTTTCGTTTGAAAAAACCAGCGAACCGCCAGCCCACATCTTGGAATCCTGACCTATGGCTATTGCTAACACCATTAAGAGTAAAACTGAAGTAATTGCAATTCTTTTCATGATTTGAATATTGGGTTATTGAATGATTAGTGATAGATAAGCAGTATGTTGCATAGAGCATACAAAGCACACCAAAATATTTGTGGAATAATTATGAAGTAAGGATTTATTGAATCTTAACCTCGAATAGTTTAGGCCAGTTTTTCCCCGTCACAAAAAGCCTGTTGTTCTTCTTGTCCCAAGCAATACCATTAAACACATCAATGTTTCTGTGCTTATCGGCTTGGGGTAGGATACTTGAGAAATCAACTTCGGCCTCAACCATCCCCGACTCAGGGTTAATAATCACAATCTTATCGGTAAGGTAAATGTTAGCGTATATTTTTCCGTTGATATACTCCAGCTCGTTGAGCTGGTTAACCGCACCCCGATGGTCGTAAACCTCAACCCGTTTTATCTCGGCAAACGATTTTGGCTCAAGGTAATACAGGATATTTGAACCATCGCTCATCACCAGCTGATCGCCAACGGTGGTGAGGCCCCAGCCCTGTGTGGGGTAGTCGAATGTGCGGATCAGGTTAAAGGTTTTGGGGTCGTACACAAAGCCCTTGCGCGAAGTCCATGTTATCTGATAGATCTCATCGTTAATTATGGTAGCTCCCTCTCCAAAGTATTGCCTCTCCAGGTTTACGCTCTGAACTACCTTTCCAGTTTCTATCTCTACCCTGCGAAGGGTTGATTGTCCTTTCTGCCCAGTGCTTTCAATAAGGTGCCCTTTGTAATAGAATAGCCCCTGGGTATACGCATCAATATCATGAGGATATGTATTTACAACTCGGTAGCTAAGTTGCTTTGGGGGTTGATTCGCCTTGAGCTTAAACCCAACCGAAGCGGTTTGCCGTTCGCCATTGTGCCATGCCGTGGCTCTTATAAGATGGCTTCCGAGGGAGAGATTTTCGGTTTCAACTTGGTGGGTAAGCCCTTCGAGTTGACCTATGCGGTTGTTGTTTAGGCTAAGCACTATCGAGTCGGCAGCAATGCTATCGTTTATGGTTCTGAGCCTAAGATTAAATGATTCCCCCAGGGTAAACATAGCTCCATTGGTAGGCTCCGATACCCTTATAAGCTGTAGCTGAGCTCTTCGTTCACGTTCGGTTCGCTCAGTGGTTTTCGAGCCATTGCAGCTAGCCAATGCGATGGCTAAAAGGGCTATACCATAAATTGATTGTCGAGTCATAATGTTAAGTGTTAAAGTCCAAGCCATTTTCTCCACGTAGGCTTTTTGCGTAAACTTTTTATGGCTTCTTTTTCCATATCAGTGTTTCTGTCCTCGGGAAATAGCTCCTGCCATACCCCGCTCCAGCCGGCAAAACCTCCAATATTTCGATCGTCTATAAAGATATCGGCCTCAATCTTTCGCGACACATCGGCATCATAGGTCTCCCCCGGATAGTTTGCGTTAACTGCATAAAATTCAATCCCATTGCTACGGCAAAATTCGATGGCCTCATCCAGCTCCTTACCTTTTCGTACGGTCCAAAGAATAAGTAGCATCCCCTTGTCCTGCATCGCTTTTAGCGTTTCAAAAGCAAACAGCATTGGTTTCCCAATGGCAGGGAATTGGTTCTCAACAATGGTTCCATCAAAATCAACAGCAACTTTTAGCATGGTTGTTCTTAATTTTTTGCAAATATAGCAAATGCATTTATTTTGGGTAGTTCCTATATCATATTCATACAAATCATTACGATTCTGATAGTTTAGAAACATAAAGGGGGTTGGTTGTACTACCAATCCCCTTTACCCTAATATCTATAGATGGTATGGTTTACCTATACATCCTTTTTAGGCACCAGAAACTTATTGTAAGCCAGCAACCCTAGTATGGTGACAACACCAATTCCGCTAAACATGAGCCAAAGTAGGCTTGGGCGACCCATCTCAGTTACAAACTTTACATACGTAAATGCGCCAAGTATACCACCAACCCCGCTACCAATTACACCGTAAAGGAATGAGTAGCCAAGGTAAAGCGCTTTTTTATCGGGCGGAGCAATTAGTCCAACGTACGATATAAACTTGGGGTGAGCGGTCATCTCGCCAATGGAAAAGATGATGATACCGGCTATGAATATCCATGCATGGGTTGATATTGCCAGCACGGCCATACCAATGGTGCCCATTGCAATACCAGCAATCATAGTGGGTAGAGCCTTGGTATTCTTTACAATGAACGATATGATGAGCTGAAGCAGTATGATGGTTCCGGCATTGATAACGGTGACGTGCTCGGCATCGAATTTCCAGCTTGGGTTCTCGGTGAATAGGGTTAGGAATGAGTTAACCGCATTGTTTACTGGGGTCATATCCATGTGTTCGGTTAGGTACCATAGCACCGTGTCGAACATCTGGAAGTAAAGAATCCAAAAGCAGGAGTATATGGCAATCATGAGCACAAAGCGATAATCTTTCAGCACCATTACCGCACCCTTAAGCACCTCGCCTAGCTTTTTCTGTACGGTGGGTCTTGCTGGCTCTTTATACACAAACAGGGCTAGGATTAGAAGCCACCCTGTTCCCACTGCGGCCATGATAAAGATGTAGTTCCAGCCCAAGTTCTTCATTACGGGCACAAGGAACAAAGGGAATAGGAATGCACCCAGGTTGATGATCCAGTAAAAAATACCGAAGCCAAGCCCCGAGTTGCTCTCGTCGGTGCTGCGAGCAATGGTGCCCGAGATGATGGGCTTGAAGAAACCTGCCCCAGTAACCATAAGCATTAAGCTGGCAAATACAAAGTAGTACGATGTGCTGATGCTGGTAAAGAAGTATCCCAGCGACATTACAATGAACGAGAAAATAAGGGTTTTTTTGTAGCCAAACTGGTCGGCAAGGGCCCCGCTCAAAATGGGCAAGAAGTAAAGCAATGGGGTGATAACACTCTTTATCACACCTACGCTCTCCTTGGTAAAGCCAAGCCCACCGTGGGCCACATCAAGAACTAGGTAAACCGAGAGTATTGACATTACGCTATAGTAGGAGCCCCTCTCGAAAAACTCCATAACAATAACGGTCCAGAAATTCCGAGGGAACGAAGCTATCCCCTTCTTCTGCGGTTGTTTTTCCATATGTAGTAAGATTTTTTTGAGAAATATGCGCCAAATCTAATTTTTTATTTCGCTCAAAAAAAGAACATTAGGCACTTTTATTTACTCGCGAGGAGAAAAATGATCATACCGAAGCTTCGAACTACCCAAAGATCTTGCGCAAAGTGGTTGAATTACTATCTTTTAAGCACTATGTACCTAGGGGTAAAAACTTTGCAACTTTTTTGTGTTTTTCCATTGCGTTCGAAAAGAAATGGTGTAGTTGGTGTTTGGCAAATTGGGAGGTCGAATTACTCAAGCGCTTCCATTCCAATGATTTTGTTGAGAATTGCGTAGATGGTTAACCCCGAAACGGTTTTTATGCCTAGCTTTCGGGTGATATTCTTGCGGTGTGTAATCACAGTATGTGGGCTGATGAAGTTCTTCTCAGCAATTTCCTTGTTTGATAGACCTAAGGCAACATCCTTAAGTATCTCAATCTCCCTTTCGCTCAGCTCTTGGTTATCTGTGGTAGAGTCGGAGGGATCTGTCTGGTTTAGTATGTCCTTAATCTTTTTGAGTACAGATGATTTGCTTTCGGAAAGCATAATCTCGCTCGTAACATTTTCGTAAATTTTATCTGTAGGTTCTATCCCAGAGCATGAGATGGTCACCATAGCTATTTTTTTCTTTCTGGTCGACAGAGCTTTACGGTCGGTTGCGGAAATGTTTCGTAGTAACTCGGTATTGATTACAACGGCATCGGCGCGGTGGTGCGCAACAGTTTCAACAATTTTTTGAGCTGTTTCCAGCTCACGGGCCACAATGGTGTTAGGCAGCTCGTTAATTAGGCTTACCAAGCCCTTACGAATTATGTACGATGGCTCTACCACTATAAAGGTTACCTTGCTCATTTTCTTTGCAACAAAGCTTTTTCCATTTCAATAACCTTAGGGGCAAGCACCTTCTCCTCAATGCGAGCATGGTTGTTAATATCCTTTTGTAAGAGCGAGAACTCCTTTAGAATACGAACGCAAACCATTTGGTTTGATACGGGTGGTACATATTTTATGAATAGCGTGTTGATGTCGTAGAGCTTCGACTCAATATCATCATGCTCTTCCAAAAAGTTGGTCATGGAGTATTTCTGCATGGCCTCAAGTACAGCCGGAGCTCCATTCCCGTTGGCATACGCCTTTTCTACTGCCAAGTTGTATGGGAAAATATCTCTATCCTCCCAGTGCAGGTGGCTAAAGAGTTCGGTTTTATAGTCGTTAAAAAACTTTACAATGGGTTTAATTTGGCTTGGGTTCTCACAATCCTCAAGCATCCTATTCATCAACTCTTCAATAAATGGAATATCCTCGTCGATATAGCTGCGGTGGGTTTTACGAAGGTACTCCACTATTTCGGCCACGCTAAACCTTTGAAGGTGCTTCTGAGGGAAGTAGTTGGGGTCATGAAATGCATTAAGTATCTCAAGAAAAAAATCGGTGTTTATTCCATACTCGGCACAAACTTTAGCCACCGACTTCTCGCCAAAGCCCAGCTTAACCCCAAACCGATTGATTACATTTAGGGTATTAAAATCGGACTGAACAACCTCGGCCAGCTTCATGTTGTATGTAAACATAGCGCAATTTTATGGTAGGATGTGATGGTACAAATATAGCAAACAATAAAGTTTAGGTACTCAACTTTCGCATACAACTTATCCCCTTGACATCTAACTAAATGTCTAATTTTTCAACTGTTTAATTACTTGATAATAAGCCACCTAATTAATTTTAAAATTCTTTCTGCCTGGCAGACAGGTGTGTATACTTTGTGCAATCCTTCGTATCGCTTTAACTTCGTTGCATTCCCTTTAAGATTGATGTATACAATTATGGTTTATCAGGCTTTCATCGGTTAGCTTAATGCAAAGAGCGTTGGCATTGGGCTTTCCAATGATAAGGCTATTGCAACATCCAGCGGCCTGCAGAAAGCTGAGCATATTTAGCAAGGACTTGTCTTTCTCGAGAATTGAAAAGTCAATAAAGTCTGTATTTGCTAACTTTTCAGCCAGGTTAGCTGTTGCATCCTGATCCCAAAGTAGCATGGCATCTCGCACCCTATCGGAAAAGAATTGCTCCACCCGCTCGGCCTTCTCCTCACGGATAGATGTAAGCTGAATGAAGGTACGATTAAGGAAGCGCCCTGTGCGCAATGAAGTACGAGTATCCGCCAAGCAGCAGCAACCCCACAAAGCAAAAAAGCATTGAGAAGATAGAAAGACGGGTTTTAATGGATCAGGCTCTCATGGTGTGGGTTTCAATTACTTCAAATGTAATATTTTTCCCGCACCACCTGCACTAAAGATGTGGATGATTTGTGGTTACACTAAGAAGTGCTGGTGTAATATGCATCGAGCGCAATTTTATACCTTTGTCGCTCACTAATTTTTTTGCTATGGATATTTTCATCCCATTTGAAATTAAAGAAATTGAGCATGCCAGCTATCACCCAATAGTAGTTGCCATAATTGGACATGAACAGATTAATATGATACTCGATACGGGAGCATCACGCACAGTATTAAGCAACAACCTGGTGGTAAATTTCGACAAAACTACAGGAGATGATGAAGAGGCTTTTGCGGCGGGGATCAACGCCCAGCGAATGCAGGTGGAGCAGGTGGTTATACCTAGCATACGAATTGGCGACTTAGAGTTTTTCGATATGCTAATTTTTAGCACCGATCTAAATGCAGTATCATCGCTTTATGAGCAAATGGCAGGAATCCGAATCGATGGGCTACTGGGTTGCGATTTTTTGGTAAAATATGGGGGTGTGGTGGATTTTAACACTCAAAGAATGGTGCTCACTAAATTTCAACAGGCGAATAAGTCGTTTTAAGATTCTGATACTCTGAATATGATCAGAGATTTCAACCACAAGGCAAGGTTTTATGGCATTTCTCAAAAAAAGTAATATATTTGCCCCACATTTTCAAAATAAACTAAAAGTAATCAATCGTTTAACACAAAAAACCAATGCAAAATAGAGGAGCGATAAGGTTTATTGCAGTAGCATTGACGCTGGTATGTTTGTACCAGCTATCCTTTACCTGGTTTGCCAAGAAAGTAGAAAGGGCAGCTGCAGAGTATGCTCAGGGCGATCCGAAAAAGGAAGCATTTTATCTCGATTCCATTTCAAGCGAGACTGTATACAACTTTCTATGGTTGCGTCAGTATTCGTACCGCGAAGTGAAGGAGCGCGAGATCAACCTTGGTCTTGACCTAAAAGGTGGTATGAACGTAACCCTTGAGGTATCGGTTGTAGATATTCTACGCTCGTTATCAAACAATAGCAACGACAGCGCATTTGTTGCTGCTATCGATATGGCGCGGAAGATGCCTCCTTCAGAGGATTTCATCACTCGCTTTGGTAGAGCTTTCGAAACAATTGCTCCCAACGCTCGTTTAGCGTCTATCTTCAACACTGTTGAGCTGCGCGATAGGGTTAATTTTAACTCAAGTAACGAGGACGTGCTTAGGGTTATCCGGGCAGAGGCCGAGAGTGCCATAGCCAACTCGTACAACATTATTCGTAATCGTATCGACAGGTTTGGTGTGGCTCAGCCAAACATCCAACGCCTCGAGGGGTCTGGCCGTATATTGGTTGAACTTCCTGGCGTAAAGGAGCCCGAAAGGGTTCGTAAGCTACTACAAGGAACTGCTAGCCTTGAGTTCTGGGAAACCTACGAGAATAGTGAGATATTCCCCTACTTGCAGGAAGCCAATGCCAAGATTAAAGAGATTAAGGATGCCGAAGCAGCTTTAGCCAAAGGCCAACAACCCGCTCAGGTTGAGGAGGCTGCTCCTGCTAAGGAGGTTCAAGCTGATGAAGCAGCTTCCCAGGAGGAAGATTTGCTCGAGATGCTTAAAGCCGAAGGCGACTCTACTGATATAGACGAAGCCGATTGGGCAAAGGAGTTCCCTCTTTTTGCCATTCTTAGCCCTAACACTAACCAGCAAGGACAAATAATGGGTGGCCCGGTTGTGGGATATGCTCATTATCGCGATACAGCTCAAATAAACTCATACTTAAAGTTGCCTCAGGTTCAGCAGCTAATGCCCCGCGACCTTAGGTTGCTTTGGCATGTTAAGGCTGTGCCATGGGATAAAACCAATAGTATTTACGAACTTATTGCCATAAAAGTAACCAGTCGCGATGGGAAAGCCCCTCTCGATGGTGGAGCAATTACCGATGCCCGCGACGATTTCAACTCAACTGGAGGTGAAGCCGAGGTGTCGATGAGTATGAATGCCGAGGGAGCCAAGATTTGGGCTAGGCTTACGGCCGATAACGTTGGTCGTTCCATTGCCATTGTGCTCGACGATTATGTTTACTCCTACCCAAGGGTAAATCAAGAGATTCGTGGAGGACGCTCCTCAATTACTGGTGGTTTCACCATTAACGAGGCTAAGGACTTGGCCAACGTGCTTAAGTCGGGTAAACTCCCCGCTCCGGCAAAAATTATTCAGGAAGAGATTGTGGGGCCATCGCTTGGTCAGGAAGCCATCGATTCGGGCTTGCGCTCGTTTATCATCAGCTTTATCATCGTGCTAATATTTATGGTTTTCTACTACAGCCATAGGGGCGGACTTATTGCCGACTTTGCACTGATAGCCAACCTGTTCTTTATATTCGGTGTGTTGGCGTCGTTTGGTGCAACCCTAACCCTACCTGGTATTGCTGGTCTTGTGCTTACCATTGGTATGTCGGTGGATGCCAACGTGCTTATCTTCGAGCGTATCCGTGAGGAGCTGAAGGCTGGTAAGGGCTTGAGCCTGGCTATTTCCGATGGTTATAAAAACGCCTACTCCGCAATTATCGACGGAAACGTTACCACATTGCTTACGGGTATAATTCTTTATCTTTTCGGTTCAGGCCCCATCCGTGGTTTTGCAACCACCCTAGTTATTGGTATTATCACCTCGCTTTTTAGCGCCCTATTCCTTACCCGCCTGGTGATTCACTTCATGCAGCAGCGTAAGTACAATATCACCTTCTCTAACAGGATAAGCGAGGGTGCTTTCAAAAACACCAAGTTCAATTTTATTGGCGCCCGAAAGATATCGTACGCTGTTTCGCTTGCGCTTATACTTATTGCAGTTGGTTCGCTTTCGATACGTGGTTTGAACTATGGCATTGACTTCTCTGGTGGCCGTTCATACGTTGTAAGGTTTCAAGAGGATGTATCAACTGTAGATATTGCGGCCAACCTTCGTGAGGTATTCGGTGAGGCACCCGAGGTAAAAACCTTTGGCCCAAGCAACCAGGTGAAGATTACAACCAAGTACTTGATTGATGATGATGGCGAGAATGTTGATAACGAGATTGACTCGCTGCTTCATGTTGGGCTTATGCCTTACCTGCCCGATGGTACAAGCATTGATGTGTTTAGGGATGTTTACAAGCAAAGCAGCATGAAGGTTGGGCCTACCATTGCGTATGACCTTCGCCAAGAGGCAGTTATCGCTCTATTCTTTGCCCTTGTTGTAATATTTCTTTATATCCTTATAAGGTTTAAAAACTGGTCATATGGTACTGGTGCAGTTGTTGCGCTTTTCCACGATGCCATTATTGTAGTGGGAATATTCTCTTTACTTTATAATAGGGTTCCCTTTGGGCTTGAGATAGACCAAGCTTTCATTGCTGCAATACTAACCATCATAGGTTACTCAATAAACGACTCGGTGGTTATCTTCGACCGTATTCGTGAGTACATAGGCCTGTATCCAAAGCGCGACAGGATGGTTACGATGAACAATGCGTTGAATGATACCCTAAGCCGTACGTTCTCCACATCGTTCAGCACATTGGTAGTACTTGTACCCATCTTCTTCTTCGGAGGTGAAAGTATTCGTGGTTTCATCTTCGGATTGATTATTGGTGTGCTTGTGGGTACATACTCATCGCTATTTGTTGCTTCGCCAGTTGCTTACGATATTAAAACTTGGGCCAGCAAGCGAGCCGAAAAAAAAGTTGTACTCGCAACTAAAAAGAAGAAATAGTACATCACGTTAGGCATATTTAAAATCCTGCGGAAATTTCCGCAGGATTTTTTTTGTAGTTTTGTAGCAAATCAAATTCGGCCCTATGCTTCTATTTATTGGCGGAACCGAGATAATAGTAATTGTATTCGTTGTGCTGCTTCTGTTTGGGTCGAAAAAGATCCCTGAGGTAGCCCGTGCTGTAGGGAAAGGGTACAGAGAATTCCAGAGGGCTACCGAGGATATTAAGCGTGAGCTATCTGACCTTGAAGGGGAGCCTACCTCTAAAAACAAAAATGCCCAGGGTTCCAAAGCCGATGAGAATATCCATTCCAACAATAGTTGATTTTTTATGGGACCTATTTCAGTAATTGATATCTAACCATAAATGAACTGGTTTCTCTAGCATTACCTGAACCCAACAATCGGCACAAAATAAAGTTTTGACAATAAGGTATTTCTGGTAAAATGCTGTATCTTTGCAGCCATTTTTCACACACATCAATAGTTTTCAGAGTTCTTAACCAGTACATTGTAAATGAAAGAGAAAGAGAAATTCGGAAAGAAACCCGTGAGGCGGAGTACGTCCGACGAGAAAGAATCTGCAAGGGTATACAAACCCCGTACAGCCAAACCACTAAGTTCTAAACCTCAAGCGGAAAAGTATTCCAACGATGAGGAGAAATCCCCTAAGCCCACCGAGCGAAGAAAGACCCTAGAATTTAAGGAGAAGCGTGAGCGTGGAGACCGCTACGAGACCAAACGTCAACCAAGAAGAGACGATAAAAAATCCGATACATCGCATACCTATATGCCGCGTACGCTAAAATCAAAATCCTTTGAAAAGGAAGCGCCCAAGCGCGAGCGACCCGAGGAGAGTTTTGAACCAAGAGAAGAGAAAAGGGATAGCGGAAAGAAGAGTTTTTACGAGGATAAATATTCCAAACCAAAATTTGAAAGACCTACCAAGGAGAAATTCGAAAAACCTTCGAGGGATAAGTATGCAAAATCGTCCAGCGATCGGTTCTCCAAGCCAAAGTCAAATAGGTTTGCCAAGCCCGATTTCGAAAGCAAACCAAAGCCAACCAAACGTTTCTCAACACCACCTGAGATTGAGAATGAGCTAAGGACCGATAAGGATGGTTTTATTAGGTTGAATAAATACATTGCCAATTCGGGTTTATGTAGCCGTCGCGAGGCCGACGAGTTTATTGCAAAGGGCCAAATCACGGTGAATGGGATAGAGGTTCGCGAGCTGGGCACAAAGGTGAAGCTTACCGATGAGGTGCGCTTTAAGGATAAAGCGCTGGATCCCGAAAAAAAAGTTTACATCCTACTCAATAAGCCAAAAGATTACGTTACAACCGTTGAGGATCCAAATGCCACCCGTACAGTAATGGATTTAATTGAAGGAGCCTGCGAGCAAAGGGTGTATCCCGTTGGCCGTTTAGACAGAAACAGTACCGGTTTATTGCTTTTCACCAACGATGGTGAGCTTACCAAGCAGCTAACACACCCTAGCTTTATGAAGCGCAAGGTTTATGAGGTTGGCCTCGACCGAAATGTTGCTCCTCAGGATATGGAAGCTATACTTAAAGGCCTCGATTTTGATGGGGAGATAGTTGCTGCAGATGCCATTGAGTATGCCGACGAACGCGATAAATCAATAGTTGGTATCGAGATCCACTCAGGGCAGAATCGAATTGTACGCCGTATGTTCGAGAAGTTGAACTATCGAGTGGTAAAACTCGACCGGGTATACTTTGCCGGGCTAACCAAAAAGAGTTTACCCCGAGGCAAATGGCGTTTCCTTTCGGCAAAGGAGGTGAATATGCTTAAAACGAATAGGTTCAAGTAGGGTTATCTACTGTCGATCATAGCGGGATCGTGTATTCGATTCCGCTTTTTTTTTATGTAGCTTTGCCTGCAATTTAAACCTACTGATAACCCTGAAAAGTGAAATATTTTTTTGTTCTTGCGGCTCAACTTTTGGTTGTATTTGCCTTACAAGCACAGCATGTAGTTTCTGGTAAGATTGTTGACAGGGAAACTGGCCAACCACTACCCTTTGTGAATATAATTTACAATCAAAAGGGGCAGGGTGTCACCTCTAATTTAGAGGGAAACTTCGAGATAGTTTCACCAGCTCGCATTGATAAGCTAAGAACAAGCTACGTTGGCTATCTCCCCAAGGAGATAGATATTAGCGCCCATAGCGATACCAAGGCATTGCTTATTGGCCTAAGTCCAACAACCTATAGTTTGGACGAAGTGGTTGTGCGACCTGGCGAGAACCCTGCCCATAGAATAATTAATCTGGTTTACGAAAACCGGCAACGTAATAACCCAGAGCGACTTGCGCAGTTTCGGTATAATAGCTATAGCAAGATGTACTTCACGGCTCAGCGCGATACCATTAATCTTAAGCCTAAAGGAGAGGAGGGGGCAGCATCCCCTGCCGCGGACTCGCTTGAGCTTAAGGTTGAGAGGGTCCTTAAGCAGCAGCATCTGTTGATGATGGAGTCGATTACCGAGCGAATTTTTATGCACCCCAATAGGAGCCACGAAACCATTTTGGCATCAAAGGTTTCAGGATTTGAAGACCCTCTCTTGGCATTCCTTGCAACTCAGTATCAGTCGTTCTCGTTCTATCCCGAGCTGCTCAATCTTGGCGGTAAATTCCACCTCAACCCCATTAGCAAGAACAGCACCCGGCGCTACCTTTTTATTTTGGAGGATACGCTTTTTACTCCAAGTGCCGACACCGTTTTCGTAGTATCATTTAGGCCATTACGTAATGCTAACTTTGTTGGCTTGCAAGGTGTGATGAATATTAACTCCAATGGCTACGCCATTCAGAACGTAATAGCCGAACCGGTAGAAGCCCCATCGCCAGTTTTTAATATTAAGATTCAGCAACGATACCAACTGATCGACAGCGTTCAATGGTTTCCTGTTGAGCTTAACACTACCCTTTACCTAAACACTGGAAGTGTGCAGCTTCAGGACTCTGCCAGCCAGCAGCTTGTAAAGTTTATGATGGTGGGTAGGGGAAGTACCTATATCGATAATATTGATCTAATGCCCAACCTTAGGCCCAGAAACTTTAGCCACGTCGAGGTTAGCTTTGACCCAACGGCATCGGCACGTGACGATAAGTTTTGGAATAGCTATCGGGTTGAACCTCTTACAAGCCAGGAGTTACGAACCTATCAGTTTGTCGACAGCATCAGTAAGGAGGCTAACTTTGATAGAATGATGAGCATTTTTGACGCTGTGCTCATGGGCAAGATACCCCTAGGTGTCTTCAATCTGGATCTCAATCGGATTATGAATTACAACCGCTTTGAGGGGTATCGCTTGGGCCTGGGGCTCGAAACGAACCAAAGGGTATCAAAATGGGTTACACTTGGCGGTTACTATGCCTATGGCTTTAGTGACAAGGAAGATAAGTTTGGCGGTTTTGCTCGGCTAACCCTAAGCCAGCTGCATCAGATTTATGTTGAGGGGCGATATGAGAATGATGTGCGTGAACCCGGTGAAGTGGTGTTTGAGCGACAAACAGGGATGATTAATACCGACCTTTTTCGCACATTTATGATTGATAGGATGGATTACACCCAGGCGTATTCGGTTGGTTTCGGTTTTAGGTTTCATAAGCGCCTTACCCTTGGTGTAACTGCAAACCAAACCGACTACAGCATAGCCTCTGGCTATGGGTTCGACCACCCTTCATTGCAATCACCTTTTGCCTACCGAACGAATGAGGTGGGGGTTCAGCTTAAGTTTGCACGGCGCGAATCGTATATCCAAACCGTAAAAGGGCTTATGCCCTTTGGGTTTGAGCATCCCATAGTATGGCTTAATGTGGCAAAGGGTATTGAGTACAGCGGTAAAGGTTTTGACTATACACGTTACGAGGCACGCATCAGCCATAGAGTAAATCATAGGATTATTGGTAGAACTAGCATTACCCTAAGCGGCGGGATGATAACAGGTGAGAAGCCTACCTCGATGTTGTACTTTACCCCCGGAAGTATGGATAAGTATCCTTTAGATGCTACCAATTCTTTTGGCACCATCCATCCGTTTGAGTTTGTATCCGATCGTTACGTTTATTTATTCTTCAGGCACAACTTTGGTGAGCTGTTTGGCAAAAGTCGATCTACCCTATTCAAACCGCAGGTAGAGGCGGTTCAGAACTTTGCCATAGGGAGCTATTCGAGAAGCCCATACCATATGTTTACGTGGTCGGAGCCAAATACCCTATCGCGAGGATTTTTTGAGAGCGGTTTGTTAGTGAATGGGTTACTTGCCAACCCATTTTACTCGTTAGGTGTGGGAGCTTACTACCGCTGGGGGCCATACACCAACCCTGTGTGGAGCGATAATGTGGCTATAAAGTTTACCATAGCCACAAACTTTTAGCGCAGCTACTTTTGAGCCTTTTGTAACTCTTTTTGGGCTGACCTGAGTTTTTTCTCGGCTTCCTTTTTCTGCTTCTTGGCATTCTTTAGGTTAGCTTTTCCCTTGTCTACTGTTCGTTTTCCCGAGTCATACTCCCTAAGCATAGCCCTATATCGAGTATTCCAGTCGCGTTCGTGCGCCTTATTCTCCAAGTCAATCTCTCTAATCTTGGCTTTTGCTTCTCGGGCTTCATCTCGATCCTTCGACCTCAGCTGTCGCTCCAGCGGTTTCTTTTGGTTAAAGTAATCCCTGTCGATATCCTTTTTTTCCTGTGAGAGTTCTTTAAGAACAGCTTCGGCCTTAGCCATCTCAGCTTCACCCACTGCAATTAGGCTATCAGCTGAGAAGATAAGTGCATCGGTGGCATCAACCCTCTCCTGTGCCGACTTTACCTTACTTACAAATCGTGCAATCTTTGGATCGTCCGATTGTCCAAAGGATACAAGAAGGAAATATGTAAGGGTGTATAACGTTAGGGCAACTCTTTTCATAGCATAAACATTGATGTAAAACAATAAATGATTTCTGGATGTTGTGTTTTCAACAAGTATTTAAAGAATATGATTACTCAATGTTATACCTAAACTCATTTCTATAACTAGCTGCAGCCACCATTAGCCTGTCAAATTTCATTTCCCCAAAATATCGTCGGTTAAACATATAGCAGTATTCATTGAGATAACTCTGGAGGAATTCTGGCTGTATGTCGTGGAAGGTATTCAGCAATACCCTTTTGGCGTTACTTTTGGCTATGTGTACCCACGGTAGAACTTTCCCAACATCCTCCTTTGGGATTACTTTAGGGCGGTGTTTCTCGACTAAATTCTTTAGGTTGGTGTATGAAGTGGAATCATCAGAATCGATGGTAGAGTCTCCCTTGATATATCTTACCACTTTTTCATCCATTGTCTCAGCCTTAAGATTATCTTCGACAAACATTTTGATATGGCCTACTTTAGGAGGTTTTCCGCCCCTGGTTACTTTGCCCTCAACAGGAACGCTTTCCGCCATAACTAATACCTTGCTTTTCTTTTGGCTTCCGCGACCTCGCTTTAATGGTTTGCTTTTTTCTTCCTCGGGAATTGCTGTTGAAAAGAAGCCCTCGTCAAGTTCAATTACATTCTTGAGATTATATTCTGCATCCCGCTTACCCATGGCCAAGCGCAACTTATGAAGCATTGCCCAGATGGGGTTGTAGGTTGAGTGACCTAATTGCCTTTGTAATTCGCAAGCAGAAAATGATTTCTTGGTTGAAGTTAACAGGTGAATGGCTATAAACCAATACCTGAAAGGGAGTTGGCTACCATGCATCACTGTATTACTTCGTAAACTTTGACGATACTTGCAGCGCTTACACTCATAATTCTCCTTATCTGATTTCCAGTAGTGCTCTTTGCTTCCACACCTAGGGCAAACCACTCCTATCTTTTCTCTATACTCTTTCCACTTGACCTTACAACTATGCTCGTCAGGAAATTGGGTTGAAAAATTTAAAAGATTCATACAGGTTGGTTTTCAATGATATGCAGCAAAGATAGTGTTTTTAGGTGAAATATTGAGTATCCATATTAAAGAATTATTTCCCTTTTCAAAAATACAGGTTATTCGTCATTTTGAATGGAATGAGAATTTAAAGTCATTGCCTAAGAAGTATACCATCGCCATAAAATTGTCAACATTTCGATATCCTCTTGCTCTATGTTTTGATAATTGAAATACACTATTTAGTCCTTCCGAAAGCGCGTTTGTTACTAGAGATTTCATTGAGTTTATAATTCTTTGAAAATGATTTTTCACTGTTTTCACAAAAAAGCTAAAATTGGTTTTAACGCGTTTTGTTCCGCCATTTGTAGACACTGATTTAGCGTTGGCTCGATTGCTTTTGCCTGTATCCTCCACATTGCTCAAATGCTGTTTGTAGTTTATATGCTTGGGCCGTGTCTGTTGAGGCTTCTTCAAGGAATTTTGTTAAGCATTCCTTCTGTTCCTTGTTGAGATTTTCTTCATTTTGCAGCCATATATCTTTGTTTTCTTTAATCTCTCATTCGAAGCAACCTCGACCTTTCTTACCTTATCTACCGCCTCTTTTAGTGCTTTTTTTATATGGAATTTATCAAATATAACTTCTGCACTACTGAAATAAATCTTTGGTCCACTCATGTAGCTTTTGGACATGTCCATGCTGATCTGCTTGATGTAGTTGGGGGCTCCGCGAGTGACCGTATAATTTCTGATAGCATTGGCTGAAAACGCTTTGATCTCGTCCTTCACAAACATCAATTACTTTCCCTGTACCATGGTCTGTAAATATGGAAACATACCTTAACCCTTTTTGGTATGACTTCTCATCAACGCCAAAACTTGTTGTTTTTGGAACAATCAGTTTTCTGGACTCCTTGCTTAATGTAGCGATGAATGGTGCCCCAAATATTGCTGTCTGGCTCTCTTAGTTCTATTGAAAGGGTTCTAATGGATACATTTTTCGCCTTCGTCATGATCAACACTTCCAGCTGAAAACTATAATGGGTATTTTGTCTGCCGAATGGATGCTTGTCCAATACCAACACCCCATGTTCAGGACAGCTTGTCCTTGGCATTTTTATGTTTAAATAGCAACTATAGTCACAGATGTCTAAATGACGCCAAACCCTATAATGCCCATCATGCACTTTACTTAGCTTACCGCATTTACTGCAAGAGAACCGGCTTGCCGATTCATAGCTAGTAAAACGTTTACAGACTTTGTGGGGGAATGAACTTCAATGTTTTCAATGAACCATGGGGCATCTACCTGTAGTATTGTTTAATTGGACTGTCCATTTTTTTATCCGGATTATAGTCCTTTTTCCCTATTTCCACTATATTTGACGAATAACCAAAATTGAAGCAAGCTGTTTGGTGATTGGCGCCACAAAGGATAGTTTCCATAGCCACAACGAGGCGTTAAACATATCCAAGGCAATTAGGGGTTGTAAGTATATAGATTTGGTTGACAGTAAACGCTCGCATAGCAAGGAGGTAGCTTTGGTAATTGAATAACTTGTGAAAGGCCAATCATATTATGAAGCGTAGTAAGACAGAAATTAAGGCGTTGGTTAATGCCTACTCAAAAAGTGAACTGGCCGAGATGGTTATCGCCATGGCTTCGCGAAAGGAGTATTACGACTACCTATCGGTACATTTCTTCGACAAGCAGGAGGGCGAGCTAGAATTGTACCAAAAGGCCATTGAGGATATCGATAAACTTTGGATAAAGCGATACAAAGGATTCTCCGAGGAACTTCGTATGGCCAATATGATTGGTGCATGCAATAAGCGGGTTAGCGAGTTTGCCAAAATATCAAAGAACAAGAAGCTGGAGGCTGACCTGCTGATGTATATACTTGATGATGTGTTTAGACTTTATTCGAGGTCATTGGGCACATGCTTTACTTCGTTTGATTCCAAGGTCGCATTAACTGTGCGCAGGGTGTTAACCCTTATAAAAAAGTTGCATCCCGACTACCATATCGAGTATGAAGAAAAAATAAATAGCTACCTCGATGTTTTACATCGAAGGTCAGACCACTTAGATTCTGTTTTCAATATGCCAAAATCAATATAGATATGGAACTTTCAAAAGCCGACAAAAAAGCTGCCCGAAGCATAATTGAGAAGGGGCTGCAGAAGGAACTAGAGAATGGACTAAATGAATTTTACCAACTGCTTAGGGATTGGAAGGATAATCAAGCCGATAATCGTGATGTTTACCATAAACTTTATAGTCGAGTAAGGGAGTTCGACAAGCACATCGCTTGGCGTTACGATAGGATGAGCGGCAAGGATTATATCTTTGTAATTACAAACCAGCTAATTGAGGGCCATATAAACGATCAGAATTTGACCCTGTTGTCGGTGGAGGCTCGGGGGATGATTGATAAAATAATGAAATTATGATAATACTACCAAAATAGCTAGCTATGAAAATTCCATTAGACTCATTTGAACAGTATATCGATGAAACCATACTAAAACGGGGCTTGCAGTATTTCAAGAAAGGGTACGTTGGCGAGCCCGAGCTAATTTCACCCGGCGAGTTTGAACTGCTGGTTGAGGGAACCGAAACCTATGTTGTGAACCTAAAGATTGATAACAATGAGGTGACCGAGTTTGTGTGTACCTGCCCCTACGATTTTGGCCCCGTTTGCAAGCACGTGGTGGCAGCCCTTTTCTATCTGCAAAAGGATGAGCTGGGGCTTGAGGTTAAGGAGAATAAATCAGCAAAATCTGTTGCAAAGCCCAGGACCAAAAGCAAGGGGATAGCCGAGCAGGTGAATGAGCTGCTGGATACGATGCCGCATGAGGAGTTGAAAGATTTTGTTCGCGAAAAATGTGACAGCGACAGGTCCTTTAGGCAGCTGTTTGTGGGGAAGCACGCTTACAGGATAATTCCCGAATCAAAGGAGCTGTACGCTAAGCAGGTTAAGGCCATCCTCCAAAATGCCAAAGGACGAAAGGGGTATATCGGTTACTACGAGGCTCGGGATGTGGGCAACGAGGTTTACCAAATGGTGCAGAATGCCGAGCAGCTGATGAATTCTGGGAGCACCGAATCGGCCATGTATATGGCTATGGGGATACTGGAGGAGATGACCAAAGCCCTCGACTACTCCGACGATAGCAATGCCGATATTGGAACCAGTATTGAATCCAGCATTAGCATTCTTCACGCCATATCGGAATTGGAATTGCCCGAGAAGATTAGGAAAAATCTTTTTGATTACTGTGTAAAAGCTTATAAGAAAGAAATTTTTAAGGGTTGGGATTGGCACAACGCTATGCTTGACATTGCTGTTAAAAATCAATCGACTGAGGAGGAGGTTAAGCAAGTATATGAGCTGCTCGATGCTGTGAAACCCAAGAGGGATGGTTGGGATTGGGATTACAGGCAAGCACAGCATATTAGGTTAAATCTAATCAGAAAAACCGAGGGTGATGAGCAGGCCGAAAAGTATATGGAGGAAAATGTTTCGAACTCCGATTTTCGCAAGGCCGTTATAGAAAAGGCCATTAAGAACAAGGATTATGAAAAGGCCATCGCGCTTTGCCAGCAGGGCATTAAGGTTGATAAGGGGAAGTTTGATGGGTTGGTAACTAATTGGAAGGAGCTGCTGCTGAAGGTTTACCAACAGCAGAATGATGTTGACAAAGTGCTTGAACTTTCGCGAACATTGTTTCTCGAGAGCCATATGGAGAGAAAACCTCACTTTGATGTGCTGAAAAATAATATTGCTAAGGATCAGTGGAACGATTATGTTGATGGGCTTATTAAGGAGCTGAAAGCCAAGAGCCGGTGGGGCGATTCCTCAACCGTGGCACAGATATATATTTGGGAAGAGCGTTGGCCCGACCTGCTGGCCATAGTTCAAAAGAATGTTTCTCTCCATACCATCGATGTATACTCGCGGTACTTGGTTAAAGAGTTTCCCTCGGAGGTGGCAGCACTTTACCAAGTGGCCATTTTAAAGGACATGGAGGTTAATATGGGCCGTAATCACTACCAAAATGCTTGTCGCTATTTGCGTAGAATGATAAAGATGGGAGAGCGAGACAAGGCAAATTTTGTGATTGATGAGCTTCGAAGGCTTTACCCCAAGCGCAAAGCGCTGATGGAGGAGTTGGAGAAGGTTTAGCACACAGCCCAACGGATTTGGTTGTCGGCAGAAATTATAATTGAAGTTTTACGAGGCCCCAAGGGGCTTTCGCAGTATTAGTTGCTGTGGAACACTGTCAGTAGGCGATTCGCAAGTTAGCTATGGCTCCCGATACCCAGAAGCAGGGCTCGCTGCACGAGTCGTAATCGTAGAATATCTTTGTTTCAACCCTGTTAAAAACATATCGTGTCCTACCATCAACCTTGTACTTTGCAACTACCGTGTGCAGCGTCTCATTTTCAATGTAGATGTAATGAGTTTCCTTGCTGGCAACCTCTTCTAGCACGATCACCTCGTTCTCGGGTGGGCCTAAGTATACCGTTATGGGAACTTCAGTGTTCTCCTCGTTAATGGTAAGGTGCAGCTTAACCCATGAGTCCAGCGGCTTGTCGGGGTAGCATTCCGAACATTTAAACTCTAAAAGTTTCTCGATGCTGCAACCTTTAATTATCACCAGTGCAATAGGTATAATGATAATCAAAAGCTTTCGGGAATATCTCAACAAGCTTCGACTGCTTAGGTGTTCCATAGGGTAAACAGATGTGTTTTGTTAATCCTTTAACCTTAGGTCAATAACAGTATTGCTTACGTAGTAGCATTTGCCCGATTGCGATACGGACATTTCAATTCCACTAACCACCTGGTAGGTCTTACCATCCTTCTGGTAGTAGGCAATAACCGTGTACTGCTTGTTGGTTTCGAGCCAAAGTTCCCTAGAGTACCTGTTTAGCTTCTTCTCGTATCTAAGGGTATTATTCTCCATTGTACCCTCGTATACTGCCACTTGGATGTTCTGGTTCTCTTCGTTTAGGGTTATCAAGGCTAACACGCCAAAACCTAACGGCTTAGTCGATAAGCAGCTGGAACGTTTTTCCCCTAGTCCACAGCCCTGCAGTGCTACCATCATCAAAAGCAATAGCAGGTACGCTGGGGTTATGTATGTCGATTTTTTACTCGTCATATACTTTCATCCTTAAACTTGGTGTGCTTAGTACCAGTCAATCTTCTTCTTTTTAACCTTTGATTTTGTTGGGTCAATAATGAATCCTGTGGTGATGCTAAACGATAGGGGAGACTCTTTTAGGTGATCCATAGTGAGCAAGTGGAAACTTGTCGATAGGTAAAACCAATTTCTGGCTAATGTCCACCGTATTTCGGGTGTAATCAAGTGATAGGTTTTGGCTTTATAAACACTGCTCTCTACGTTGAACTTTCCCCACGATGTGATCCCTTTTACCCCTAGCGAAAAGCTAACCACCGATTTTTTGCGCGTTGTGCTCTGTGCTAACTCTTTAGCAATGCTAACGCTTGCAATATTCCGTCGCTCAAAGAATTGATACGTGGCATAGGTGTCTTCAATAACAATGGCCTTGGTGTAGGGCCTTATCCCAATGTCGATTCCTAGGCTAATGCCGTAGGGCAAAAGGGTTGTGTTTGCTCCAATGGCCATAAAAAAGTCGTTGCTATTGATGGTGGTTTTTACGTATGGTGCTACGTAGTGCACCTCAATCTTTTTTGATAACGGGCTTCCAATGCCATTTAAGGTGAGCGCTAACTCTTTTAATCCGTTTCGGTTAGCCAAGTCGGCATAGCTCATTTCGGGTGGGAGGTTGTGGAGTGAGGCTTTCTGCTCAAGCAGAAAAATTGCTGCTTCCTCTGATTTGTTTGCTATGGCTACGGCTAGGGCCGTAATGCCTTTGTTGTCCCTCTTGTCTATATCGGCTCCATAATCGGTGAGTAGCCGCATCATGGTGGTGTCGTTAAACTGAGCAGCAACCATAAGCGGGGTAATCCCATTGTTGTCGGGTTTGTCCACATCGGCCCAGTTCTCAAGCAGATAGTCGGCTGCCTCTAGTGCGCCAGAGTATACCGAAGCCATTAGGGGTGTGTTCCCAGAGTAGTCGGCCGAGTCGATATGCGCTCCGTAGCTTAGGAGTAGGTAAGCCATATAGGGATAACCATAGGCGCTGGCATAATGTAAGGGGGAAACGCCTTGGCTATTTATGGGGTGTGGGTTTGCACCATTTAGCACTAGCAGCTCGGCAATGCTATCCTTATGGTTTGAGGTGGCAAAGTGTAGGGCGGTTAGCCCTTCGGGGTTAGGGGTGTCTAGCTCTGCCCCGTAAATCATTAGCTCGCGGGCAATCTCGTAATGCCCTCGCTGTGCGGCATACATAAGAGGTGTGGTGCCATACCAATCGATGTTAGGGCTAATTCCAAATTCAAGAATTTGTTTTACATTTTCAAAATTCCCTGAGTCCACCTGTTGAACAACCAACAGGGAGACATCCTCAATGTTTAGTTTGTGCTGTTTTTCATCGAGGGGTGATGTAAAATAACTTTGTGAAACCTGACTATATACGAATTGCAAACCAACGATTGCTATGCAGAGGAGGGTGAGTGAAAGGTTTTTAAATGGTTGGCTCATAAATGCTAGGTTGTTATGTGCTTGTAGCTATGGGGTTGGTAAAGTGCTGGAGATTGAAACGGTTTTCTTATCCAACTGAACGAAGCTACGAAAAAGCGAGAAAGTCTCATAATCCGTTATCATCCAACTTTTTATTAACCCCTTATTGTACACTGGCGTTAAATTATATGTCGTTTTATTCGTTTTAAATTTGCTGCAATGTCTTTCAGTCCGTGCGTCGGGAACAGACACACTTCCTGCCTTGCCGTCAGGCAGGTTTGCCAAGTTTTGGATTGCAGGGCAGCTTGTGCGACTTGGCAATGTGTGTGGCTGTGAAGGGTTCGCATTACTTAAACATTTTCTCAAAATCCTTAGTAAAATAATCTTTTACAGATGAAGGTACACCAATGGGTTCATTGTAAAAGAATAGCTCCACGTTAACATTTATGTCGTTGTACTGTAATTCTTTTGAGTTGAAAATGTTTTCGTAACCTTTTGCTTTATCTTCTCCATTTCCTGTACCAACTACATTACCCTTAGGGTCAATGAACTTTATTAGTAAATTGTTTGAGCCTTTTTCCTTTAACCAAAAAATAAAGTCAGGGAAGAAACTTCTATATTCCTGTTCTCTTGTGTCATAGTAAGGAATTGAAACATCGTCTGTAGTTTGGTCAATTTTTGAGAAGTACCACCAATCAAATTTTTCTAATTTGGTTCTATTCTCTTGTAGCTTCTTTAAAAATTCAATTTCTGATGGTACCCAAATAATATGCTTGAAAAGTTGACGGTGAGCTTCTGAGGTAAGAAGTATAGGGTTATAATAATGCTCTGCTAAGAAGTCTGTATTCAGCTCAATTTTCAAACCATTGTAATTATAACTGCTGGGTTTCCCATGATTATTGAATAATGCAAGTTGTTCTTGCAATTCCTGGTCATCCAATTTCTTTTCCGAGTATGCTGCAACTATATCGCTTACAGAATTATATTCAGATTTGCTGCTTTTCAAGGAATTAATAATTGCCTCTTCCAACAACTCAAGTTCATTGTCTGGAATATTTGCCATTTCAATTTTTTCAAAATGGTTTATTTCTGTCAAAACAGGCTCAAACGACCTTAGTTTTTTGGGTTTCTGATGGAAATGATGATTTAGTAGTAGAAGATTATCAAAAGGTTCTCTGCCTGAATGAGAAATAGTGAAATTAAAATTCTTTTCATCTCTAATTTTAGTTAGAGCAGAAACCAATGTTTTTGAAACATTTATCGGTGATTGCATTAACACAATCTTATCCTTTGAGCCAGATCCTGAACCTATAAACTCTATCAGTTCATTGTACTCATCTTTGTTTATTGAGTATGCGGGTATTTCAGAAATAACTTCTTCGTATTTTGGTATGAGTAATTCTTGAGGAATTTCAGTTTTTGAGATATGTTTAACAATCTTCCATTCATCAGCATCCTTTTCTCTGCTGAGGTTCTCGGTAATGTTTTTAATTACTTCCTTTTTGGTTGCAAAAAGGAAGAGGCTTTCAATAGGCAAGTTACTTTTCAGAATTTCTGATTTTGCCTTAATGTCAATAAATCTAAGTAAACTTTCTGATTCTTCAGGATTTGTAATATGTTCTAATCGCTTGCGAATACCCGAAATAGGCTGAATACGAACACCACGTCCAATTGCTTGCAGTACAAACTTCTGCGCCCCTTCGTCAACTCCAATATTTATGAAATTAATAACATTAGGCCTATTACTGTCCCAACCTTCGGTAAAGATTCTTGAACCCAACAAAATATTTATACTACTATCGTTGCTGTTGATTGTTTTGAAATACGAGTTGGTAAGTGGCGTTTCAGTATATTCGTAATTTTCTAAAACATTATCGCTCCATTTTGTAGCATCGGATGCCACAAGTAAGCAGAAATGATGACCTGCTGCGGCTGTCTTCAACCTAAAAGCTACTTCTCTGCTGTTGTTTAGCATTCTCGTATATTCAATTTTACCGAAAGCCGAGGCGTTAAAAATGTATTTAAGTATATCGGTTTTTGTAAGTCCATTTATTACCTGAATAAATGACGATGGAATTTCTGCGGTGTTAAACTGGTACGATTTATTTATAAGTAGGTCTGAACTTAACTCTTCCTTTGCTTTATCTATGTTAAAATCGCCTGAGGCGACAATGGCTAATTGTTTAAAAAATAGTTTTAGCTCTGCATCAACAGTATTTACTTCGTTTGCTATGGTTATTAGCAAAGGATTGTGGTAAAGCTCGGGGTGGAAATTTTTTATAAATTCTGCTTCTTTCTTTATGGCGGTGATAACTAGCAGCGATTTTACTACGATTAGCGTTTTTTCTGAATCGCTGTAATCGCCCTTGTTTTTATTCCAATTCTTGTATTCTGAACCGCTAACTGTAATATGCTTTCCATATCCCGATTCAATAAACTTTTTAAGGTTGAAGTTGTATGCAGTTGTAACAATATCAACAGTATCGGTAAAGGTGGCTGAAAAGCTAAAGATAAACCCTTTGTGTGCCAGAATGGAGTAGTATGCTTGTCTTATGCTGTCTTCCTTATCGCCTTTGTGCGCTTCGTCGAGCAGAACATACCACTTACCATTATTTAGTACTGTTTTGTAGCTCAGCTGTTCAATTTTGTCAACATCTGTAATGTTATCGCTTCGATAGTAGAAAACGGTTATGCTCTCGGTCTCGTACAGCGATGTTTGAATGTGTTTTTGCTTTTCAAATTCACGAAGGTCTTTCAGGTTAATTTTTACAGTGCTGTTCCTGTTAAAAACTTCAATGTGTTCTTTAATTTGGTTTAGTATTTCAGGTTTTGGTGCTAGAATAAGAATATCATTTTTTGGAATGTAATTACTATTTGCCAGCTGATGTAAAAACTCAATCAGCTTAATGAGCACAAGAGTTTTTCCAGAACCTGTTGCCATCCAAAGCGATGCTCTGTTTAAAAATTCCGTGTATGGTATCTGGTTCTCTTCAACATTAAAGTATTGCCCAAGCAAATTGAAATGGGTGCTCTCTTTGGAATAGCTCATTTCGGTTTTCCATTGCTCGGTTATTTGTGTGCTGTAATGTTTTAGCAAGTGTTCCCTTAGCTGCCCACCTTTACCGTAAAAGTAGTAGAGCGCATTTAAAGCGTGTTTTAGCGCTTTTTGCTGATATTCGTGAAGTTTCCAATCTATACCAAATGTTTCCTTATCCAAGTTTTTGTAAAACTCGGGCAAATCTGCTGGATTATCCTTGAGTAGTTTTTCTAATACTATTTTTGCCATTATTCCTGGTCTAAATTCTTAAGGGACTTGCTGCTTTTGCCCAATTTCTTTTCTTCCGATTTTACCCTGCGTTCCAACTTCTTAATATCTTCTTCGGCTGGTAGCTCTTCGGGTTTTATGCCACGCTCAAGCAGTATTTTTCGTACCGATTTATTGTTGGTGATGTGTTCAGCCGAGATTCTGCCTTCGGTGTTTAGCCCTTTTTCTTTGGTGTTGAATATTGTAATTTCAGTAGCAAAGTCTTTTGCTTTAATGGTAATTGTGGGCAAAAAATCGGCTAATGGTCTATTTTCGGGTACTCTTAGCTTATGCTTCATTTGCTGAGTGGTTTTGCCCCCAAAAAGGGCGGCATCGCCTTTGCTGCGAATTAGCGCAAAATTTTTATCGCTACCCGTTTGCTCGTAAATTATGCTACTAAGTTCTTTTTCAGAAAGTGAAAGCTTGGTTCGTGCCTGTAATCGCTCCCAGTCCTTAATACGCTGCTCAATGAGCTCGAACTTTCGGGTTTGTACAGCAAAATAGTTTTGTGCAAAAGCGATGGCTTCTTTCTTTGGGTCTCCGTTTTGTGCAATTAAATAGCAGGCATAACGGGTAAGCATAAAGTCTTGAATTTCTCTTTGCGAACCCGAACCCAAGGTTACCATTTTCCCGACTTCGGCAAAATGGTCTAATATCTCATTGTCGCTGGCTTCGCAAGCAGTTTTTGCCTTGTTTATAACCTTTACAAAATTATCCCATTTGGTGTAGCCTAACAGATGCTGAATATCTCGGGCAAACCAAAACTCAATACCTTGCTCTGTAAAGTTTACGTGCTCTTCAAATGTAGCGGTAAGTGCTGTTATTATTTCCTTCTTCATAGCTTCTCTATTTGCTGTTCCACCAAATTAACGGTTTTATCCAAGGGTACTTTTCAAATGTCATCTCGGCGTAAACAACTTCGGACCCATCTTCAAAAACTACTTTATCCTCAAATATTTGCTTAATATGCTTGCCCGAAACGTTTGAAAGTGTTTCGGCAATATCCACATCGGGGTAAAGCCTTTCGAAAACCACCTTGGCGTTCTTGTTCTGGTAATCTATCTCAATGGCATCGAGCAGCTTCTCGTCCTGCAAAAAGCTGTACTGCTCAACCGAGTTTTCTCCTTCCTTGCCCTGCCATTGGTATTTTGCCCTTGCCAAAACTTCTTCGTACTGCTCTAGTTCGTAGTATTTGAAGAATCCGCCACCTTGCCATTTAACATCTTCATCTGATGAAATACCAATAGAAAAACCTGCTAAAACATCTTTCATTCTTGGCAAAATATATGAGTAAAAATGGTCTCCAATTTCCATCCCAATCCACTTCCTAGATAGTTTTTGGGCAACAGCAATTGTAGTTCCGCTTCCTAAGAAAAAATCAACAATGGTGTCGCCAATATTTGATGAAAATAATATTACTCTTTTTAAAAGTTCTTCTGCATTTTCTGTTGAGAAGTTTGAACCAAATGCATATCCTTTTAAATCAGTCCAAGTTGTATCAATTGGTGTTTCATCAGTTTGTAAGTACTCAGGCAAGCCCTCGTGTCTATTTCCATTGATGTCTTTAAATGCAATAGATTTATTTATTCTTAGACGTCTGTTTTTCTCCATCTCAAAAATTCTCGATTGCTTAAAAGTCCAATGCCTTCCTTTAGGTGGCAGCATTACATTACCACCAATTATTCTTGCCATTGTTTTTTTCTTACCGTTTTCGTCAACAATAATAACGTCACTCGGGAATAAATCTAAATGAGCATCTTCAATTGGAGACTCCCTTAAGCCAGGTGAACTCATAGGTCGCCAGCTTGGCTCTAAAGTTTGCCCGCAAAAAGTACAATTTCTTGGACGATACATTTTATTTGGTGTATGCCTACTGCTTTTACCATAATAAAAGAGGCTTTCAGTAGCAAAGTTTAACCTACTTAATTCATCAAGTTGCCTTTTAAATCTGTTTACAACTATTTCATTTCTGTAGTTCTCGTCACCCAAAGCTTTGTCAAGCAATAGTTTTACGAAAAAATTACCATTATAATCACACCTAACAAAGTAACTGCCTTCGTCTTTTAGTAAATGTTTTGAGATATTTAACCGATTATCGAGAATTGTATTCCAAGTAGAATTTTTATACTTCACTTTGTATTTGTAGTCTGCTTCGTTTTCTTTATTAAATGGGGGGTCAATATATATAGTTTTAACTTTGTTGGCATAGGCAGGTCTAATTGAATTTATACCCTGCCAGTTGTCAGTTTTTATTAATTTACCATTAAGTTTTTCTTCAATATTATCAAATACGGATAATATTTTGATTTCTAATGATTTGAAATGCTTAGTGTCTATCGTAAGGTACTTGAAACGTTCGTTAAAACTATTTTTAGAAATTAAATCATTAATTGCAATGTCTTTATTCCATTCTTTCTTTTGCTCTTGAATCCCTTCGTGATTAAAGATTTCAGTTAGAATTTCTAATCCTTTTGAATCAGAATAGTTTCGAATGATAGTTGTTTCATTGTTAAATATTTCTCCTTTGGGTTTGTTTATAAAAGGAAATAAATTGTCAATAGTCAAAACATAATTTGAATTTCGCACAAACTTAGGTTTTTCCCAAATGGCTTTCAGCTCGTCTTCAAAGCGGGCAATGTACTCAATAACCTTGTGCGCAATTTTCTTAATGTTTTGCATTCGCTTAACGGTTGCCGCATCAAAGTCGGTTTCAAGGTCGTTAAAAAGCCAGTTGTACACATAAATATCAAACTGCTCCTTCAAAAAGCCTTCTGCATCCTTGTGTATAAAGTAGTCTATCTCGTTTTGGCGTTTGTAAATGGTGAAAATCTTTTTCAGGTCTTCTTCGTAAAGTATTATTCCCTTTTTGTGCAAGTAATGCAGCATTAAGGTATAGTCGTTCACGCTAAACTCCACCTTTACCGATTTAAGCGCATCGTCAATATTCTCAAAATAGATGCACTTTCGGCTGTCGGTTTTTCTTTCAAAAACTGTTGGGTCCAGCTCTGTTTTTGCAAATACAATGTTTGGGTGTATGCTTGCACCGTACTCATCTAAGCATTTGTCAATTATATCGTTATTGTTTTTTAGTTCTAGGTATTCCTTAAGCCTGTCGTACTTGTTGTTCTCCTGATAGCGTACTTTAAAAATTACTTCATCCTTGGTAGCTTTGGTTAAAAAGAACTGAATGGCTTTTTTTTCGTTACCCTTAGCGTGCTTAATTTCAGATGCATCGAAAAGAATTTTAATGCCGTTTACATCGGTTTGTAAATCTTCGTAGTTGGCTTCCGATTTTACGTAGTAAAGCTTTTGAGTTTTCCAGAAAAGGGCAACATCATCGCGGTCGGAATAAACCTTTTCGTATAGGTTTTTATGTAGCTGCGAGTTGGCAAAGAATACAGTTCCTGTTTCGTTCAAATAGCAATCGAAAAAGCTATACAGCTTTTCAAACAGCTCTTCACGGAAGCCTGCTTCAATCTTACTTTCTATCTCAGCTTGTATGTACGGCTCAATATCAGCGAAATACTTTGCTTTAATGGCCATTAAATTAACATAGCCCGATTTGCCTTTAATTGGATGCCCAATAAAGGTATCTTTCAGTGCCGAGAAGAATCGTTGTTCGTATATATTGCTCATTTCAAGTTTTTTTGCTCAATTAATAAATCTTTTACTTCCACATCAAGGATTTTAGCAATCTCATAAAGCACTTCTAACCGTGGTTGCTGTCGGTTTTGTACATATGAGTTAACCATGTTGTAACTTTTACCCAACTTTTCGGCAAGCCAAGTCTGTTTAATTCCTTTTTCTTCAAGTACTTCTTTAATTCGGTTCATTACCAAAATTTTCAAAATGCTAAAGTAGTCCTTTGTGTTTTATATCTCAATTTACAAGATAAAAAGTAATTAAAAAGTTATCAACTTTTTGGGGGTGGTGGGTGGGCTTGGGTGCGGTGGCAAAACGAAGGCTCTTTTGGCTGCGAAGCGTTGGCCCGTGCGGTGGGGCAGCCAAATGTGCCTGAGTGTGGGTTGGCAATCAATTCATTCTTTTGTTTTTAAGCAGCAAATTTTCCTATCTGTCTGGTTTTCTTCGCTTGTGCACAGCTATGGGGTCGACAACGAAACCGGAAGTATCTTCCCGTTGAAATGACTGTGACCTGTTAATGCAAAATTACATATAAAATCGGCCATTTCGGTGGCCGATGTTGGTGCTTTATAGCCGGGGAACGCCTCCGCAAGCATCTCGGTGGCTACAGCACCAAGGGCAAGGCAGTTAAACGCAATGCCAGATTCTTTTTGCTCCTCGGCAAGGCATTCGGTTAGGTTGGCCAGCGCCGCTTTGGTGGCCGAGTAGATCGATAGTCCTGGAAATTTGGCACTTCCCTGAAATCCGCCCATGCTGCTAATGTTCACAACGTGCGAACCCTTTTTCAGCATTGGCAAAAGCAGCTTGATGAGCTGCGCCGGGGCTGCAAAGTTTACTCGTATCATACGCCACAAATCCCCGTCTGGCAGCTTGTCGAGCGGCCTGTTTATCAGTAATCCAGCATTGTTTATAAGGATATCGATATGCGTGAAGTGCTTGCCGATAAGCTCCTTCAGGTTGGTGTTGGCCAGATCGTCCGAAGCCAAATCGAAAGGGATGGGGTGCAGCTTAGCTTGAGGGTTAATCTTTGCGCATGCATTGCGCAGCCTTTCGAGCTTCGACTCACTTCGGGCGATGGCAATAATATTATGATTTCCGTGGAAGGCAAACTTTGAGGCTAGTTCAAAACCAATGCCCTGCGATGCCCCGGTGATAATTATATTCATACAGCATTTAGGTTTGCGGATTAAAACAAAAGTAATAAACTTCCGTTGTAAACAGATAGAGGTTTGACTTTTGTTGGTGTGTTTGCAAACAAAAACTGTGCTATTTTTGTAGTTTGATAAAGTGAGAAGTGAATTAAACTGTAGCCATGAGATTAATTACTCGCACTAAGCTGATTGTGCTAATGTTTAGTACGCTTTGCTCCGTTGGGGGTAAAGCGCAGGAATCAACAGTTAAAACGCCAGCAAAATTTTCCGATAAGCTGTTTTGGGGCGGCTCGCTGGGGCTTACCATTGGCGATATAACGCAGGTTGATGTTATCCCCGTTGGGGGGATTTGGGTTATACCGCAGTGGTCCTTAGGGGTTAGTGGACGCTATAGCTACTATAGGCAAAAGCGATACTTTTGGGGCGAGGCCGCCTCGGCTTACAATAGCCATATATGGGGTGGTTCAGTATTTACTCAGATATTACCAGTGCCCGATTTTAGCGAAATTCTTCCGATAAAAATGCATGGCGGCATAATGCTCCATGCCGAGTACGAGCGCCTACTAATCGATAGGCGAATGATCGATCCGTTTGGTTCATCCGTAAGCGGGAAAACATGGGTAGAGCTGTTCCTGGCTGGTGTTGGCTACAGGCAAAAGCTGGGCGATAGGGCTGCGCTCAATATTATGCTGCTGTGGGAGCTGTCGGGCAGCAGCTCCTCGCCCTATCCCCAAAACCCAATGATTAGGGTGAACTTTACGCTGTAAGCATTGTTTCAAACTACATACAAAGAAAAAAGGCTTTGGTTACCAAAGCCTTTTCGCGTACGTATATAGAATAACTCCTTTTATTCTATAACATTAACGTTGGTAGCCTGAGGGCCGCGCTTGCCTTCGGTGATTTCAAATTCTACATCCTGACCTTCGTCTAGACGCTTGAAACCTTCTTTAGCAATGCCTGTGTAATGTACAAATACATCATTGCCTTCTTCAGTTTGAATAAAGCCAAAACCTTTAGCTGCATCAAACCATTTTACTTTTCCTTTCATAACGAATTGTGAAAATTGATAAATAAATTAAAATTACTTCATTACAAAGGTGATGATTTGATTTGATATTCCAAGAGTTTTTTGATTTTTTTTTGACCAATTTCAAACCATAGCCTCCTTTAGTGTGTTCAATGCGCAGTATATCAGTGTTGTAGTAGCACTTTTTGCCTGTGGCTTGGTGATGGTTAATCCTAAGATATTAAAGAACTTGTCGGTTTTTAAGCCTTGTACTGGGTTGGTTTTTTCATGGAAGGAATTATCGGATAGCCGAAAAATAATGCAGCCAAAGTGTAAAGGTTAAAGAGTGTAAACGTGATAACAATCAGCCCACGAGTTTTGGTTTTCTTAAATTTATGCCGTTTCTTTGAGGCGAGATAATCATTATCAGAAAATTACTAATCAATAAAGTATAGTTTCATGAACGTTTCAAAAGACAAAGTTGTATCAGTTAGCTACGAGCTAAAAGTGGATGGTGAGATTGTTGATAAGGCCGAGGTGGAAAGCCCAATGCAGTTTATCTACGGAAATGGCACGCTAATCCCTTCTTTCGAAAATAATATCAAGGATATGACAGCTGGTGATAGCTTCGATTTCTCAATCCCTGCCGATCAAGCCTATGGACAGGTAATGAGCGAGTATATCCTTAAGCTCCCCATCGACATATTTGAGCGCGAAGGTAAAGTTGACGAGGAACTTCTACAGGTTGGCGCACGCCTGCCCATGGTAGACCAAGAGGGCAACCAGCTAAACGGCTTGGTGATGGATGTTAAAGAGGATCATGTTGTGATGGACTTTAACCACCCATTGGCTGGTCAGGATCTTCACTTCACAGGGAAAGTTGAGGAGGTTCGCGATGCCTCTGCCGAGGAGCTAACCCACGGGCATGTACATTCGCACAAGCACGATGAGGGGCACGACTGCGGTTGCTAACCACATAGGAACATTTGAACAGGAAGCCGGTTTTGCCGGCTTTTTTTTATGCAATTTCCCCAAAAATAGCGGCGTTATGTAAATTTTTATTTCTCAAAAGCATCAAAATTGATATATTTGACCAAATAATACACTTTCTCTATGTGGAGCAGACTACCTCTTTGGGCAAAAATACTTTTTGGGATGTTGATAGGAGTTCTGGTTGGTATTGTAGCCGTATCTCTTGGTATTGGGTGGATTGTAAACGATTGGATAAAACCATTTGGTATCATCTTTCTGAACCTATTGAAGCTGGTGGCCATGCCGCTAATTTTTGCCTCTCTGGTAACGGGTGTTGCAGGTTTGTCCAATATAACCAAGCTTTCCCGAATAGGATTCAAAACCATATCTTACTACTTAGTTACCACGGTTATTGCCATTACCATGGGGCTCGTGCTGGTGAATGTAATAAAACCCGGGGAATCATTTCCAGAGGAAAAAAGGGTTGAGCTACTGCAGAAGTACGAGCATGATATTGAGGGCCGAAAGGTTGCTGTGGACAACATCAAATCCGATGGCCCTTTGCAATTCTTGGTGGATATAGTGCCCGAAAATGTTGTGGGGGCAGCATCCGATAATACGAATATGCTTCAGGTTATTTTCTTTGCCATCCTCTTTGGGCTTGCGCTGGTTATCTTGAAGAAACCAAAGGTTGAGGTGGTGAAAGATTTTGTGGCAGGGCTCAACGAGGTTATCCTTAAAATAATCGACTTCATCATGCAGTTTGCCCCCATGGGGGTCATGGCCCTGCTGGCTGGGCTCATTGTCGATTTCTCGGGCGATAATGTATCCGACTCGCTACAGCTGTTCGCAACCCTTGGGCTATATGCCCTTGTGGTGATTGGCGGCTTGCTTTTCGTGGCACTGGTTATTTATCCAACCTTTCTAAGGCTATTTGCAGGCATTCGCTTCACCGATTTCTATAAAACCATGTTTCCAGTGCATCTGGTGGCGTTCTCCACCAGCTCAAGCGCAGCAACGCTTCCGGTTACCATGGAGCAGGTGGAGAAGGGGCTGGGTGTAAGCAACGAGGTGGCCAGCTTTGTGCTGCCCGTAGGCGTAACCATCAATATGGATGGAACCAGCTTGTACCAAGCCGTGGCGGCTGTATTCATTGCTCAGGTGTTTGGCATCGATTTAACCCTTGGGCAACAACTCACCATTATTCTTACGGCAACCCTTGCATCCATAGGTTCTGCGGGAGTCCCCGGTGCGGGCATGGTGATGCTTATCATTGTGCTTAATGCTGTTGGTTTGCCCGTTGAGGGGCTTGCGCTAATCCTTGCCATCGATCGGCCGCTCGACATGCTCCGCACCGTGCTTAACGTTACGGGCGATGCCATGATCGCCACTATAGTGGCCAAAACCGAGCGCGAGATTGACTACACGCCCGGTATGATTGAGGAGGCTGACTAGCTTGTTTTGTTCTGCTCATCCTTCAGCATGCTGGTATGATTTGTATTTGCAGCCTTAATTGTATGGTAAATAATAATGGTTGCCATGGCAACAATCGCTACCATCAAAGCGGGACTCGTATTGTCGCCCAATGGTATTGGATCAGGGTAGCCCCTTCGCTCTTCTGCTCCTCCAATGGTTAGCCTCTTCCCCTTTTTAAACCCAGATTAGACATTAGGAGTTCTGCGAACTAATGGCTTAGCTGGGTTTAACCCCGATTTAGAAAAACTAAATTTGTAAGCATTTATGATTGCAAATTTTTAGTTATTCTTAATCGATTTGTCATTATAACATTCAATTAATTTGCGTATTAACAGTATCGTTTTCTAATGGCGGTCATTAGAAAAAAACGCTAATGACAAATTTGGGTTAAATGCCGGTGATCCTAATCTCCGTTCTACGGTTTTCGGCCCTGCCATCCTCGGTGGCATTATCGCCAATGGGCTTGGTTAGCCCATAACCTTTCCATGTAATTCTCGATTCATCTATTCCGTTCTCAGTAAGGTATTGCGCTACCGACTTGGCCCTGTTCTCCGACAGGGTGAGGTTATAGCTGGCGCTGCCCACATTGTCGGTATGGCCACCCACCTCAATGGTAAGCGTGGGGTTAAGGTTAAGCAGCTCGGTAAGCTTGTTGAGCTCCGAAATCGATTCGCCTTTAAGCTGGTACGAGTCGGTTTCGTAAAATACGTTGCGCATGACAATAATCCCCCCAATCCGGATTGGCGTTAGCTCAATATTCTTGCGGTAGGGTTCATCGGCGCTATATATGCCCGACAGGTCGAAGTGCTCCGAGTGGTAAAGGTAGTTGGGAGCCGAGGCAAACATGGCGTAGCTCCTATTGGTGGGCAAGGTGAGTAGAAACGAGCCGCTGCTCGAGGCCTGCGCCTCGGTGATAATGCTGTTGTTTGCAACATCTACCAAGCTAAAGTTGGCCCTAATGGGCCAGCCGCTACGCGCATCGGTAATGGTGCCGGTGATGTACGAGGTGGGGGTAGGCCTAATCTCATGAGGAATCTCAAACTTAAAGATATCTCTTCCTGCCTCGGGGTTTACATCCGACGAGTAGTAGGCCATGGTGCCCTTGGCGTTAACAATTAACCCATCCTCGTCGCGATGCGTGTTGATAGGGTAGCCAAGATTTTTGGGTGTGCTCCAGGTGGAGTCGTTTATCATTTGCGACATGTAGATGTCCAATCCACCCATGCCCACTCTACCATTCGACGAGAAGTATAGCGTTCGGTTGTCGAAATGGATAAACGGCGATTGCTCATTGTACTTGGTGTTAATGCTATCGCCTAGGTTCTCGGGGACTCCCCACTTGTTGCTGTCCAGCTTTTGAACTCGCCAAACATCAAAGTCGCCCATGCCGGTATTCCTATTGCTAACAAAGTACAGCGTTTTGCCATCGGGCGAGATGGAGGGTTGTTTCTCGCTGGAGTAGGGAAGGTTTATGGGGTTTGGTAACGATTTAGGATTACCCCATTGGCCATTATCATCCAGCTCGCTAAAGTACAAGTTGCAGTAGCCCCTACAAATGGTGTAGTACATGGTTTTGCCGTCGGCGGTGAGCGATTGTGCCCCCTCGTTGAAGTGGGGTGTGTTAATGGGTGGCCCAATGTTCGATACGGGCTTCCACTCTCCCTGCTCGTTTCTGTGGGTTATATAAAAATCTTCCTGATGCCTTCCGGAGGGCTCGCCAGTTGGCGATGGTACAGGTTTCTTAACCGTTATCACCAAGGTATTTTCCGAGGCCGAAAGGCTTGGCCAGTACTCATCGAGGTGGGTATTAACATTTGGCCCTAGGTTAATAAGCTCAAAGGGAACAGGGTTGGCCATGGCCTCCATGGCAAAATCGCAGCTTTTGATGTACAGCTCGGCCAGCTCGCGCATATCATCACGTATAAACGAATACTCCACAAACTGGCTAAGGTGCTGTTTTGCCCTGGGGTAGTCGGGAATCTTCATGAGCATAGCCCCTAGGCTAAAGTATAGGTTGGGGAAGAATTCGGGATTTATGGCTATGGCATTCTCACCATATTCAATCGCTTTCTCCAGATTGTTTATCCTTTGGTACACCTGCGAGAGGAATAGGTGGGCCTCGATAAAATTCTGGTCAATATCAATGGCTTTAAGCAGCGCCTCCTCGGCCAGGGCAAACTCAAACCTGTCGTATGCCTGCATCGATAGCTCGTACTCCTTTATGGCCTTACGCTTTTTGGTGCTTAGCTCTGGTATTTGTGCAAATACACTAATCCCTGCTAGCAATGAGGCCAGGAGTAATATAGTAACTTTTTGATGATATCTATTCACAAGCATACGCTTTTAGTCAATGGTTTATAGCATGTTTAGTTCTATCAACATCAACACATTTTGCAAAAAACAGCTTATGTGGTTTAACTGAATGATGTGAGATCAATTGTGATTTGTCAAAAGTATGAAATTCTTTAAAATATCTTCCTTTCAATTTGTCAGTAGTATCAATGTAAATACAACTACCCCGCACCAGTGGTGCGGGGTAGTGTGGCTAGAATGAGTGTGGCTGGTGCTAATTCGATTTAATTACTCTAAATGTCATTGTCATATCATTAGCATGAATTTCGATGATGTAGACTCCATTTTCGAAACTGCCCAAGTCGATATGGGTTGAGATTTCATTTACACCCGTTTTTCTTTTTACCAGCTGTCCACCTATGTTGTACACGCTAATAGAACCATTCCGAAGTGCTTCCTCAAAATTGATGTTCAAATGGCCTGAGGTGGGGTTGGGGTATATGTTTACTCCTGACAGCAGCTCCAACTCGCTTGACGATATGCTGATGAAGTAACATTCCGATATAGCCGAGCATCCATTTTGTGTAACCTCAACAGCGTATGATCCAGAACTTGTGGGAGTGAATATTTGGTTTACTTGTCCCTCAATGGGTTGGTAATCGCCATTGCAAGCTAGCCATTGGTAGCTTGCATCAGTAGCATTGGCTACCAACGATTCGTTATCAAGCGTAACCGTAACATCTACTTCGATTACGGAAAGGTTTAACACGAATATACTATCGCACCCTGCAACGGTTTGTTGCTGGTCGAAGTAGGTTCCCGCCTCGGTGTATTCATTTCCCCGCCACGTTAGGATTTCACCCTTACATATCTGTTCATTATCAACAAACTCGTAGGTAGGGTTAACCGTTATGGTCACCCCATCGCTCACCTGGCAGCCGTTGAGGCTTGCCGTTGCGGTGTAGGTGGTGGTTTCGGTGGGCGAAACGGTTGTGTTGTCGACATCCCAGGTCACCGTGCCGTTGCTGGTGGCGGTGAGGGTGATTTGGTCGCCGTGGCAAATCTCGTCATCGGCCATCACCTCCAGCGTAGGCAGGGGCTTCACCTCAACGGTCACCCCATCGCTCACCTGGCAGCCGTTGAGGCTTGCCGTTGCGGTGTAGGTAGTGGTTTTGGAGGGCGAAACGGTTGTGTTGTCCACATCCCAGGTCACCGTGCCGTTGCTGGTGGCGGTGAGGGTAATCTGGTCGCCGAGGCAGATCTCCTCATCGGCCATCACCGTTAAGGTGGGATTGCTGTTTACGGTTATTGTTACCTCATCGGTGGCCGTGCCGCACTGGGTAGTTGCCGTTACCACGTAGGTGGTGTTTTCGGTGGGCGAAACGGTTGTGTTGTCCACGTCCCAGGTCACCGTGCCGTTGCTGGTGGCGGTGAGGGTAATCTGGTCGCCGAGGCAGATCTCCTCATCGGCCATTACTTCCAGCGTAGGCAGGGGCTTCACCTCAACGGTCACCCCATCGCTCACCTCGCAGCCGTTGAGGCTTGCCGTTGCGGTGTAGGTGGTGGTTTCGGTGGGCGAAACGGTTGTGTTGTCCACGTCCCAGGTCACCGTGCCGTTGCTGGTGGCGATGAGGGTGATCTGGTCGCCGTGGCAAATCTCCTCATCGGCCATTACTTCCAGCGTAGGCAGGGGCTTCACCTCAACGGTCACCCCATCGCTCACCTGGCAGCCGTTGAGGCTTGCCGTTGCGGTGTAGGTGGTGTTTTCGGTGGGCGAAACGGTTGTGTTGTCCACGTCCCAGGTCACCGTGCCGTTGCTGGTGGCGGTGAGGGTAATCTGGTCGCCGAGGCAGATCTCCTCATCGGCCATCACCTCCAGCGTAGGCAGGGGCTTCACCTCAACGGTCACCCCATCGCTCACCTCGCAGCCGTTGAGGCTTGCCGTTGCGGTGTAGGTGGTGGTTTCGGTGGGCGAAACGGTTGTGTTCTCCACATCCCACGTCACCGTGCCGTTGCTGGTGGCGATGAGGGTGATCTCGTCGCCATAGCAGATCTCGTCATCGGCCATTACTTCCAGCGTAGGCAGGGGCTTCACCTCAACGGTCACCCCATCGCTCACCTGACAGCCGTTGAGGCTTGCCGTTGCGGTGTAGGTAGTGGTTTCGGTGGGCGAAACGGTTGTGTTGTCCACGTCCCAGGTCACCGTGCCGTTGCTGGTGGCGGTGAGGGTAATCTGGTCGCCGTGGCAGATCTCGTCATCGGCCATTACCGTTAAGGTGGGATTGCTGTTTACGGTTATTGTTACCTCATCGGTGGCCGTGCCGCACTGGGTAGTTGCCGTTACCACGTAGGTGGTGTTTTCGGTTGGCCATACGGTAGTGCTTGGTACATCCCATTCTATGGTTCCAACGTTGCTAATGGTTTGTAGGTCGATGCTTTCGCCAATACAAATTGCCGAATCATCCATTGCCTTAACGGCGGGATTGGAGATAACATTCACCGTTAGGCTTTTTCCTTCGGTCTCACCACAAGGGTTGCTCCCCTTGGCCTCTAGTGTTGCTTCTCCGGCGAAACTTTCGCTCCACACTATTTGTACAGTCCTATCGTCGGCCTGTAAAACACCTGCTTCCGTTGGGCTGAGGCTCCACTCGATATGTGTAATGTTTAGGGCTGCATCCACTGTATAGCTGGTTGTTGAGCCCTGACAAACCTCCGAGTCGCCCTTTGGAGTGTTTATGTAGCCGGGTTGGCAGGTCTCAATTTCAAACTCATCGGTCATAACCACGCTCCATTGTCCTTGCGTATCCTTAAACTGGAAATGTACGGTATGTCCACCAGCGTTTAGGAATGGCGGCTCAATGCTTGCCACCAGTTGGTACGGATTTACTGGAGTTTCTAGGTGTATTTCAATGGTCTCACCCTCAAGTTCGTTAAACCAGTAGCGGTACATCTGAATAAGGTTTTCGGTTGGTGTAGGGGGTGATACCTTGTAAAAGAACTGGCTCACGGTATTGCTCCATTGGCCATTGCTATCCTTAAAGCGGATATGAAGGGTATGCAGGCCATTGGTAAGGTTGCTGGCATCCAATTCTTCATTGAAGTTTATAACCGGTTGGTTGCCTAAAGCGCCATCTACTGCGTTATCCCTTTGTTGGTTGAACCAGTACTCATATCCAATCAATTTGTTCTGCTCAAATGATGTTTCTGGCACTTTGTAGAAAAATTGGCTGAGTGCGCTACTCCAGTGATCTCGGCTATCCTTAAAGCGAATATGGAAGGTATGCAACCCATTGGGTAGCGAGCCAATGCCAACTTGTTCGTTAATCGTAAAAGTAGTTTGGTTATTAGCCTCTTCTGCAATAGCACTGCTGTAGTTGTTGTTAAACCAGTACTCGTAAGCAACCAGCTTGTTTTGTTCAAGGGTTGATAGGGGTACTTTGTAGAAGAATTGGCTAAGGGCGCTGCTCCACCGCTCCTCGCTATCGCGAAAGCGAATGTGGAAGGTGTGAAGTCCATTGGGTAATCCGCTAGTTTCTATCTCATTATTAAAGGTATAGATAGTGCTTGGGCTTCCAATGCTTTGGGTAACCGCTTCGGTGGTGTTGGAGTTGAACCAGTACTGATATGTATCAATATTGGTTTGTCCCCAAAGCCAGGGTGAAGCTAATATGAATGCTATGGTAATTAAAAATCTATTCATAAGTAAATTGTTTTTAATTGTCCTGCGCCTCAACAGTAATATCTACTTGTAGCTTGCCCTCCTCGTTGGTGCTTGTGGCTATATCTTTTGCAGTAATTTGTGGGATGCTTGGAAGGTAGTTCTCTTTTACTGGCTCCAAACCGCCATGTATTCCCACCTGGTTGCTTGTGGTGCCAACAAATTCGTCTGGGTTCACAAGTCCATGATCCTCTTCAAAGCTATATGTGTTGGCTAGGTATGATTTGAATATGCCAGGCATTTCCACATCAGTGTAATTTCCGCTCCAGGTGTTGGTTTCATCACCAGTGGGATCGTTCCTAAATACATTATTAACAAAGGTGTTGTTGCTAACATTTGAGAACGTATACACGGGATTGTTATAATTGTAAAAAATATTATTCTCGAACAGGGTTTCAGTAACGTTAAGAATCATATATCTATAATTATAGGATGTTGTTACGTAGCCTTGACCAACAATAATGTTGTTGCGTACCCATGCATTATTGCTAAGGTTTTGAAATAGATTGTAGTTGGGCGATTTTATAATACAATTGCTCACTATAAGGTTTTTGGTATTGTTTCCACTAAATGTTCCAGCAATAATACTCTCAGATATTATCACATTCTCCGATGGGTTATCAGTTTCCCCGCTAAGATTAAGGTTCCCATCAATAAAACAACGCTTTATACTAAGATTGTCAATTTTTGCATTGGAGAATGAAACGTTACCGGTGAAGTATATTCCCTCAAAATGACTATCGGAAGCCCCTGCCGCTATGGTTACATTACCCGACAGCTTGGTTTGATCAGTTGCAATGGTTGCATCGGGGTGAATTCCAGTTCCGTAAATGGCCACTCTCTTGTTAAAAGTTGGGGCAGAGAATTGCTGACCAGGGAGGTATATCACATCACCATCGGTGGCTGCATTGTAGGCATCAGTAAAAGCGTTGATCCCGCCAAATACAGTGGTTTCCCCATTGCTCTCCAATACCACTTTATTCTGTGCCTGAGTTGAAAAAGCAAGTAGCAATAATGCAAAAGTTATGTAAGTTAGTATTCTCATAATAATTGCGTTTTTTAGTTAGACATTATGTTGTGTTCGTTATTGTTAATTATCCTGCGCTTCCACCTCAATATTCACCTCTAGCTTGCCCTCGGCATTGGTTGTTGGACTAATAGTTGAGCTTTTGATATTTGGTATAACAGGAATTGCATCGGCTTTATAGGGGAATACCCCTCCGTAAATGCCCACTTTAGTACCGTTGTTGTCAACATAGGTTTCGGGGTTTGCTAGGTGGTAGTTGTCGTTGTAACTAAACGCTGTACCATCTTGGTTTAGAAACATTGATTGAAAGTTCACTCCGGTCCAGTTGTTTTCCGCTTGAGCTCCAGTTCCATAGTTCGGTGCTGTGGCTTCAATTACATTGTAAAAAAACTTGTTGCCCACCGAGGCACTTATTAGGCTAGTATTGTTTGACACCCTGAATATATTATTCGTAAATGTGTTGTTGTTGCTGTAATATACAGGGTATGGGTATGATGTCCAAAAAAATATGTTGTTGCTAAATGTATTTCCCTCGCTTCCATGAATATATCCACCTAAAATTGAGTTGTGAATACCTACGCCTAGCGCATTGGATAGGTTAATTGTAGAGCTAATAACCGATTCAATGAAAGATATATTGGTTGATGGAGCGCCTGTAGAGGTAAATGATACACCAGCACTGATGTAACATCGCTTTACCGTGATGTTACTAACAGTTGCACCAGAGGCTACATTTACTGATCCAATTATATGTACCCCTTCAATATGAAAGTAGTCAACACCATTGTCAAGCACCACATCCCCATTTATAAAAGACTTCCCCGTGGGCGATTCGGCACTATTATAATGCCCCGTGCCAAAAATGGTGAGTTGTTTTTCAATTTTAGAGGGTGGTGCAAATGTAGCCCCAGGCAGAATAATCGTATCGCCATCCACTGCATCGGCATAGGCTTTCTGGAGGCCATCGGTTTGGTAGTAGTTGGTTATTTGCCCATTGCTGTGATGGAGCGAAACAACGGTTTGTGCATCCAACGATTTCGACAGTGCACACATCGTAATTAGTAGTGCGCTAAATAGAATTCTTCTCATAATATTATTAATTTAATGTTATCAATTGGTTTTGTCTTTACTACCAAACAAAACTATACTACCACAGCATACAGACGGTAACAAACCGTAAAAACCGAGCTCCAAATAGTAAAAACTTGATAAAGTTTGCTATTTTTGGGATAAAATCACCAGTTTTCGGAGATTAGCATGGTAAAAATTCTTCTGCTCAACCCCATATACGTAACGCTTTTTTGGGCAATTGTCCTTAATACCTACAAGCGTGAGGCCCACCAGCCTAAGGTTTTTTTAGGATGGTTTATGTTTGTGGCCTCATGGGTATATATATCGCATTACTTCTACTTTACCCGGCAGTTTGGCGTGTATTTTTACCTCGACAGCATTTACACCCTAGCGTACCTTTTGGTTTACCCAATGTACCATATCTATGTACGGTTGCTTACGGTCGATTCCCATTTCAGCATAAAGAAACACTTTAGGTACCTCGTTGCACCATTAACACTATTCCTGCTTACCGTTGTTGGCTATATAGCTATGGGCAAAGAGCAAGGTGTTGAGTTTGTCTCCGAAATTTTGGTGAACGGTAAAAGACCCACCAATACAATGCATGAGGTCATGTTTATAATGTTTGTAATTGGGAGGCTTACCTTTTTGTTCCAAACCCTGTTTTACCTTGGGTACAGCTTTAGGCTGATACGCAGCAATAACCTAAGAATACAGGATTACTACTCCAACATGGAGGATAGGAAGCTTAACTGGCTTCAGCTTTTCAATATCTGCTTTGCCCTAACATCTGTTTCTAGTGCTGCCCTTGCCGTGTTGGGGCGTAACACATTTCTTGAGAACACCTACCTGCTTATATTTCCTTCCGTTGTTTTTACCGTAATGCTTTTCTTTGTTGGATTGCTGGGCAATAACCAAAAGGCAATATTTACCGAGATTGAAAACGCTCCTGACCTGAACAACGAGGGGAAAACTCCCCAACGGATAAAGGCTAAGCTCGATAATCTTTTCGAGAAGGAAAAGGTGTACAAAAACCCCGACCTTAAAATTTGGGATGTAAGCTCCATGCTGGGAACCAACCGTACCTACGTTTCCAATGTTATCAATACCGAGTATGGTCGAAACTTCTGTGCGCATGTAAACTCTTATCGTATCAATCATGCCAAGGCGCTAATCCAAAGCAACCCAAATCTGACCAACCAGCAAATTGCCGAGCTGTCAGGCTTTGGTTCGGTAAATTCGCTGTACAGGGCATTCCAGGCTTCCGAAGGGGTTTCGTTGGGGCAGTTCCGTAAGCAGATGGGCAATAGCAATTCGTAACCAAATTGTAAACGGTTTTTTAATTCTTTTTGCAGCGTGATGTTAAGGGCTTTGCCCAAATCGCTTTGGTTACTGTGTTTTTAAACATCAATACAGCTGCTTATTGCCGTTTCCCAAAATTTTGCCAATCGTTGAGGGTGTTTGATGTGCCTTGCCCAAATCCTTTGCGCACCCACTGGTAAAACCTTCAGAAACCCATTATGCAAAGGCTTACATATTGATAATCGTCATTTTACAACCCGCCTTTTATTTCATAACTTTGCCCACATAAAGAGATTGAAAATTATTAACTAACAAAAATATCCGCGTATGAATGCTAAGGATTTGTTTGCCAAAGCCAAAAAGCTAAACGCTTGGCAATACAACAAAAAGGAGCTCTACAGGGGCTATACCGACAAAATTCTTTACATCAATGTGGGCGATGCCGCTATCAAGGAGAAGGATGTACCTGCACAGATGAAGGAGAAGTTTGTGGGTGGTAAGGGCTACGGCCTTCGCCTGCTTTGGGATGCTACTACCCCAACCACCAAGTGGAACGACCCCGAGAATGAGGTTATCATCAGCTCAGGCCCCATTGGTGGCATTACTCAGTACTCTGGTGCTGGTAAATCGCTACTGGTAAGCCTTTCGCCCCAAACCGACTCCGTAATGGATTCGAACGTGGGTGGCTTCTTTGGCCCTTTCCTTAAGTTCTCTGGTTTCGATGCGCTGGAGCTGCAAGGCAAAGCCGAAAGGGATGTAATCATTTACATCGATGGTAAGAACAATAAAGTTGAGATTTACGAGGATCCAGGCTTCGCCAAAGACTCACACATCCTTGCCGAGCAGCTTTCGGAGGTATTTGCCGACGATGAGAAGGACTACAAGAACATCGGTATCGTTTCGATGGGTGCTGCTGCCGACCATTCGCTTATTGGCATGGTAAACTTCACCTTCTACGATGTGAAGCGTAAGAAAATCCGCCTAAAGCAAGCGGGTAGGGGCGGCATAGGTACTGTTATGCGCGATAAGAAGATTAAGGCCATTGTGGCTAAGGTCGATGGCGTGAAGGGCAATCTTAACAACGTGGCCGATTTGGATAAAATCACTGCCGTGGGACGTACCTACCAGCAGGAGATACGAGAGCTCGACGACCACCAGTGCCAAATGCGCAAGAAGGGTACTGCCAACATCGCCAACGTGATGAACGACTACGACTTGCTACCAACCCACAACTTTAAATTTGGTAGCTCGGTTGACGGACAAAAAATCCACAGCGATATTTTCCGCGATAAGTACTTTACCCAAAACGTACCCGATGGTTGCTGGATTGGCTGCGCCATGAGCTGCGCCAAGGGGGTAGACGATTTTGTGCTTAAAACTGGCCCATACAAAGGCGATGCCGTTATTGTTGATGGTCCCGAGTACGAAACCGTTGCTGGTTTGGGCTCGAACCTTGGTATCTTCGATCCCGAGCAGATTATCGAGGGCAACTTCTACTGCGACACCTACGGTATTTGCACCATCACATGGGGAACCTGTATGGCATTCGTAATGGAGTGCTACGAGAACGGTATCCTTAACAAGGAGCGCACCGGTGGCCTAGAGCTCAACTTCGGCAACTTTGAGGATGCCATGGAGGTTATGCACCAGCTGGCCCGCGGCGAAGGTTTTGGCCTAATCGTTGGGCAGGGCGTTCGCAAGATGAAGGAGCACTTCGTTAAGCATTTTGGTGCCGACGAGAAGTTCCTTAACGATATAGGAATGGAGAACAAGGGGCTTGAGTACTCGCAGTACGTTTCAAAAGAGTCGCTTGCACAGCAGGGTGGCTACGCCATGACCAACAAGGGCCCACAGCACGACGAGGCTTGGCTTATCTTCATGGACATGGTGAACAACCAGCTACCCTCGTTCGAGGATAAGGCCGAGGCGCTTCACTACTTCCCCATGTTCCGTACTTGGTTCGGACTACAGGGGCTATGTAAGCTACCCTGGAACGACGTGGTGCCAAAGGACAACGCCGAGCAGGACGAGCCACACAAAATTCCTGGTCACGTGAACAACTACGTTGAGATATATAAAGGGGTAACAGGTCAGCCTTTCGATAAGGAAGAGCTAATCCGCCAGAGCGAGCGCGTGTACAACTTCCAGCGTATTTTCAATATTCGCCGCGGATTCGGATTGCGTAAGCACGATGCACAGCCATACCGTGCCGCTGGTCCCGTTACCCGCGAGGAGTACGAGAGCCGTCAGGAGCGTTACGACAAGCAGCTTAAAGAGCTGGTGGGTATTGACCCAACCAGCATGAGCATCGACGAGAAGATTGCCGCCATGCGTAAGTATCGTGAGGATCGCTACGAGCAGCTGCTCGATGCAGTGTACAAGCGCCGTGGATGGAACAACAATGGCGTTCCAACCATCGAGCACCTTAAGAACATCAAAATGGATCTGCCAGAGCTTATTGAGGTGATTACCCCACTTCAGTAGTTTGGCCGATATAGAACAGGAAGCCCAACCCAATCATCGGGTTGGGCTTTTGCTTTTTACCCTACAGCCTACTCGCTAGGTGTGAACTTAACCAAAGCAAATTAGTTAGTTTATTATAGGTTTGCTATATTTACTGATAACAATTTTTTTAAGATTGTTCGCTTCGCTCAGAACCTAGTTTGCTATCTCACGAGCTTTGCGAGCAACAAAAGTAGTCTTTAGCTATGTAGCGCAAACTAATTATAAATCATTGTTGTCCGGGGAAATTAATGCTACAAAATAAGATCCTTCACTCCACTGCGTTACGCCTGCTTGCCAGCAGGCAAGTTCAGGATGACAGTGCGTTATAAATTGAAGGGGAGAGGGGGGGGGCTTGGTGGCGGCTTCGCCG
>Ga0334883_1000454_pt1 | contig 73929 bp, 56 predicted proteins | sample GraSluR1_MG_6_FD_207230 | JGI IMG/M metagenome (GOLD analysis project Ga0334883, IMG submission 207230) | Sludge microbial communities from methane-producing bioreactor in Wageningen University, Netherlands - Granular Sludge_09_05-R1 | ecosystem: Engineered > Bioreactor > Anaerobic >... | reverse complement strand
TATTAATCTCTTCAATCGCTATATGCCCCTGTCTGCCAGCCAGGCAGGCTCTACGAGGGCTATAGTATTAATATTCTGTATAAACCAATCAAAAGAATTGTTTTTATTTATTTGTTTTGTGTCCTTAACTTGACGGCTATGGCCGCCTGCTTGCCTGCAAAGGCTGGCTCGCAATATCAAATTCATTATTATTATGTTGTATCATAAGTTTTTCATCACTTTAGGCATATTTGCGGATAATCATATTAATTTAAAGCTATAACTACGTAAGCATGAACGAATGTAAAAGGAAAAAACGCGTTAGTGAGCTCAATCTACTCTTTCATAACATAGTGTTTGACTTGCCATAAAATGGAAGCTATCTTACATTCAGATTGATAATTGAAATTACTTATAAAAACCATCATCGCCAAGGTTATTCATTAAAAAAAACTGCATAGCTTTTGATAGTTATGTATAAAAACGAAAACCCTTAAAAAATATAGCCATGAAAAAACTTATTTACATATCAGTTATTGCTTTCCTAACCATAGGAAATTGCATGGTTGCGGCACAAGGTTCGCAAAAGGAATACCTCGGACTACCCGGCGACAACCTTAATCTTTACGCCGTGATGGATCTCTTCCAAAGCGCTGAAACGCTTGAGGCTTTTGAGCGCAAGCTTAACGATCCGGAGCAAATGGTTAACAACCTCGATTTGAACAACGATAATTATGTTGATTACATCATGGTTCTCGATTACGCCGAGGACGATTTGCATAATATTGTTCTTCGGGTTGCACTTAACGAGAATGAGTATCAGGATGTAGCTGTAATTGTGGTTGAAAGATTTCCCAACGGTTCGGTGCAAATTCAGCTGATTGGAGACGAAACCCTTTATGGTCCCAGCTACATTGTTGAGCCTATTTATGCAGAGACCCCCAATCCTGGCTACCGTGGGAATAGCGTGTACATAGCCGAAACGAACTATGATGGTCCTGCTGTATCCACAACTTTCTACGAGGTATCTCAATGGCCTATTGTAGTTTACGTTTACAGTCCATACTATCGCCCTTGGCATTCGGCTTGGCGCTGGGGATACTACCCCTCCTACTGGAACCCTTGGCACCCTCACTACTGGCATTACTACTACGGATACCACTCGCATTGGCACCCTCACTACTACGCCCACTACAGGCACTGTAGGTATCACAGGAGCTCTCGATACCAAACCGTGTACTACTCGCGTGTAAGGCGAACCTCTTCAACGGTAGTTGTAAATGTTAACAACGGTAGGTATAAAGACACATACACACGACCCGAAACCCGCAGGGCTGGCGAACAGATTGCCAGCCAAAGGGTATCGGAACGTCAAAGAACAACCTCCGGTACCGCTTCGGTAAACAGCACCACCCGAAAGCAGGATAGAACCAAGGTGGATAACACCACAACAAGGGTGAGCAACCGAAATTCGGGCAGCGCAACGGTTACAACCCCTGTAAGGCGAATTGATAACAGCAGGCGAACCAACGCTACACAATCGACAAGGGTAAGCTCTCGCAATACGAGTAGCAATGCCTCAAGCAATGTTCGATCGGAGAATGCTTCTTCCCAGAGAGAAACAAGCGGTAATAATGTAAGGCAAAGCACTCGCCAATCGAATACAACAACTACGGCAAAACCCTCAACACAGCGAACAACCAGCAGGGAGGTTAGCAACTCTTCATCAAATAGCAATAAGGGTTCATCAACCTCAGTTTCACGAAGTAACCCATCGTCGTCCTCTTCGTCAACTCAACAAGCTAAGCCAAGCCAGAGCACCCGATCATCGGCAAAAACCAGCTCTTCGAGCAGCGGTAATAGTAAGAGTTCGGCTACAAAAAGCGAGTCTGGCAGCAGCTCGAAGACAAATAGCAATAGCCGAACTAGGAGCAGGTAATTAGTAAACAAAGGGTCACGCAAACCTAAATTCAGTAGCCTAGCACAATAAAAATTTAAACATTCAAAAATTGAAAAAGAAAAATCGTAAGTTTAAGTTCACACTCCAATCAACACTGATAGTGGTTCTTTTCTGTTTTTCTTTATTGGGTTGTAGGGTGACAAATAAGATTTATGAAGAAAATGACATTGTATATTCTACCAAAAGGATAGAGTTGAAATTAGATCATCATCTTCAAAACCAGAGATCTCCTTTAACATACGCTAAACAATCTATTGTAAAAGAAATATCAGAAAATGGAACTGTTTATAAGGTATTTGATGCATTAATATTAACCAGTTTAAGTTATCAGGTGGAGGATAAAGTTTACATAATCATTGACAACGAGTTCTTCGCTATGGAGATCGACAAAAAGGAATATGAACACACAAGAGAAATAGTGGAGCAAAAGGAAGATATAGCCACATCTGATTCAACAAGCATTTCTGTTGTGACTGGTTATTCAGAGAATAACCGAAAGATTACCAGATTTAGCTATAAATTACCAGATAACGTGATAAAAAAAATAAAGAATACTAACCGCGTTTTATTTCGTTATTACTCTGGGCCAGATATGATGACCATAACCCTTGATGGTAGAAAACTAAAAAAGTTAAAACAGCTTATTGATAGGATATAAAGAGTATAGCTTGCTAACAAGGGTATAAAATTTAAGGTACTACCACAAATTTAATGGAAGAATGTAAATTATAGTAAACCTAAATCTTTGGTTTGGGTTTGAAGACAGAAGTCAGAAGACAGAATTAACATGCTTCAACCTTCCAACTTCCCTGCCCGACTGCATCGTTCAGGCGGGGGTCTTCGGACTTCCGACCCTAAAATCATTCCACTAAAATTGCAGTAGTACCAAATTTAAGCAGCTTTAAGGAGTGAAGCTACAAGACTGCAATTAATACTCCAAAAGCGATTACGACTATCTTCACATTTTATACCCGCACCCTATATCATACCTGTTTAAATGGTGAAAGAACTCCTCTACATAACGAGGAGATCTTCCGTTTTCAATGGCAAAATATATTCTATCGCTAATTATTAGGAATTAGGTATTAGGAGCAACACCTGACTCACTCCATACTTAACATAATTATAATAAGTATAGGCTAAATAAGAATTTTGAGATAAGGGGTTTTTACGCTAAAACTGTTTAAAACCAATTATCTCCCTAACCTCCTTAATTGTTCGGGTTGCGCTTTCGCGAGCCTTCTCTGCTCCCATTTTGGCCACCTTGCGAAGGTAGTCGGTATCGGCCAAAATTGATTCTATTCGCGTGTAGAATGGCTCTGTGAATGCCACGATATCCTCGGCAAGCTGTTTTTTCATGTCGCCATAGCGAATTTCGCAGCTGTTGTACTTCTCGATGAAATACTGCAGGGTATCGGGTGATGAGACTACGCTCATAAGCGTGAACAGATTCTGAATGGGCTCGGGCTTGGGTTGGTTTGGCACAGTGGGACCACTATCGGTGACCGCTTTCATCACCTTCTTGCGAATGGTTTTTGGGTCATCGGAAAGATAAATGGCGTTGCCCTCCGACTTACCCATCTTACCGCTTCCATCGAGGCCGGGAATTTTTACTAGCTGCTCGCCAAAGTTATAGGCAATGGGTTCGGGAAAATACTCCACTTTATACAGCCTATTGAAACGGTTTGCAAATGTACGTGTCATCTCAAGATGCTGCTCCTGATCCTTACCCACGGGCACCTTATGAGCCTTATGAATAATTATATCGGCGGCCATGAGCGTTGGGTAGGTTAGTAGACCTGCATTCACGTTGTTGGCCTGATTGCGAATTTTATCCTTAAACGATGTGCAGCGCTCCAGCTCGCCCAGGTACGCGTTCATATTTAGAAGCAGGTAAAGCTCGGGTATTTCCGGAATATCGCTTTGCACGTATAGGGTAGCCACCTCGGGATCGAGACCACACGCTAGGTATTCTGCTAGCACCTGCTTTACCGATCCGTGAAGGTTCTCGGGTGTGGGATGTGTTGTGAGCGAATGATAATCGGCAATAAAGAAGTAGCATTTATTCTCATGCTGCATCTTTACAAAGTTTTTTAGGGCTCCAAAGTAGTTACCCAAATGGAGTTTCCCGGTCGACCTGATTCCGCTTACAACAATATCCATAGCAATTCGATTAATAAAATGATTTGCAAAGATAGCAAAGATTTAAAATGTGGAAATACTGCTTAGGCTTGGGTTAAGCCTTGTGCCCATAGCGAATTTGCTTGGCAAGCTCGGAGGCGAACACAAAATCGTTAAGCTCCTTGTTGTCGGAGCGCAAAATCTCCTCCTTTGATCCCTCCCACCATTTTTCGCCCTTATATATATACACAATGCTGTCGCCAATACCCATCACCGAGTTCATATCATGGGTATTTACAATGGTAGTAATACCATACTCCTCTGTTATCTCCTTGATTAGGTTATCGATAAGGATTGAGGTTTTGGGATCGAGGCCAGAGTTGGGCTCGTCGCAGAATAGGTATTTGGGATTGAGGGCAATGGCCCTGGCGATGGCCACCCTTTTCTTCATTCCGCCACTGAGCTCGGCGGGGTAAAGCTTATTGGTATTGTCCATATTGACCCGATGTAGACAGAAGTTAGCGCGATCCCTCTTCTCTTCGTCGGTAAAATTGGTAAACATATCTAGAGGATACATCACGTTCTCCTCAACGGTTGCGGAGTCGAATAGGGCAGCCCCCTGAAAAAGCATCCCCACTTGCTGGCGCAAAGCCTTTTTTTCGCGAAAATTTAGGTTGTTGAAGTCAATATCGTCATAATAGATTTCGCCTTCGTCCACATCATGCAGCCCTACTATAGATTTCATAAGTACAGTTTTCCCCGAACCACTCTGACCAATGATTAGGTTGGTTTTACCACTCTCAAAGGTTGCTGAAATATTCTTGAGTACCACCTGGTCGGAAAAAGACTTGGATAAATTTTTAACACGTATCATGACAGCAATAGTTGTGTTAAAATAAGATTAAACAATAGAATAACCACGCTGCTATAAACAACAGCTTTGGTGCTAGAACGCCCCACTTCAAGAGATCCGCCCGACACGTAGTACCCGTAGAACGCCGAAACGCTCGTAATGATAAAGGCAAAAACTATGGTTTTGATTACTCCGTAAACAATGTAGTATGGGATGAATGCGTAAAGTATTCCTTCGACATATTGCTGGGTGGTGATTACACCCGCTAGGTTGCCCACTATCCATCCTCCAATTATTCCCACCGCATTGCTCATTATGCAGAGAAAAGGATTGAAAAGCATTGCGGCAACAATTTTGGGCAGCACAAGATGACTTGCTGAGTTGACACCCATTATCTCTAGGGCATCTATTTGCTCGCTTATCCTCATGGTGCCAATTTCCGAAGCAATATTGCTGCCCACCTTGCCAGCCAGAATTAGAGCCACTATTGTTGATGAAAACTCTAGCAAAATGCTATCGCGGGCGGCAACCCCAATAAGGTAGTTTGGCAGCAATGGATTCTCGGTATTGTATGCTGTTTGAATGGTGATAACCGCACCCATAAAAAATGATATTATGGCAATTATACCAATGGAGTTTATCCCCAGCTTGTCAATCTCCTTTACCGTATCGCGATAAAAAATTTTCCACTTCTCTGGTTTTGCTATCACCTTTCCCATGAAAAGGATGTATCGGCCTATGATATGGAACAGCTGCATATGCTATTATTTTTTACAAATGTAGTAATTTATGGCCAAATGTGCTTTCTATCTCTTGCCCTCAATTCTCTGCTATGCACAAACAACTGTGAATATGGTTAGAGAAAGTTAGCAGTATGTTAAAATTCTGTTAGCTTTTTGGTGGTTTAAATTTTAAATGTTTTTTTGGTTATCTGAACTTCTATTCACCTTAATAATTATTCCGAAAAATGAAATAGCAAACCATTAGATTTCGTAACCAATTATAAACCGATTTTCAACCGATAGGATGCCTGTTGAAATCTCTTTTTTTATTATCAACAAAGGGATACCAACACTTGTTAATAAAGTGGAGAATGACTTGGCTTTCACCGCTTGCATTTGTTAATGTTGTGTGAAAAGTTTGTTATCACACATTTAATAACGAATTTTGCAAGCAATACCGTTTTAACTTTTCAACGCTATTAACAGGATAACATCATCATTAGGTTTTAAAATTTATTAAAAGAAAAAAGATTATAATATTATGGCTGTTAATAAATCATCGAAAAACCTCGAAAAGGGTTTTATCGACTTACCAATCGACCAAAATATTAACCTTGTTGATGAAATTAACAGGTTGAAGAAGGAGAAGAATGCAGTAATACTTGCGCATTTCTATCAAACCAACGATGTGCAGGATATTGCCGATTACATTGGAGATAGCTTGGGATTATCGCAAAAAGCTGCTGAGGTTACTGCGGACATAATCCTTTTTGCAGGGGTACACTTTATGGCCGAAACAGCAAAGATGCTTTCGCCCGACAAAAAGGTGCTAATCCCCGATTTGAATGCAGGATGTAGCTTAGCCGATTCATGCCCTCCTGATGAGTTTGAGCAGTTTGTCAAGGAACATCCCAATCATACAGTAATTACCTATGTAAATACAACTGCCGAGATTAAAGCTTTATCGGATGTTTGTTGTACTTCGAGTAATGCAGTGCAGATTGTAGAAAGTTTCTCCAAAGATACCCCCTTACTATTTGCTCCCGATCGAAATTTAGGTAATTATATTAAACGAATTACTAACAGGGAGGATATGGTGGTATGGAATGGTGCTTGCCACGTGCATGAAGAGTTTTCGTTGGAGAGAATACTGGAACTTAAAAAGGAAAATCCAGAGGCCAAAATTATTTCGCATCCCGAATGCCAAAAACCTGTCCTCTTAGTTTCCGATTATGTTGGGTCAACCTCAGCATTGCTTAGCTATGTGCAAAAAGATGTTGGCAGTAAGTTTATTGTAGCAACCGAATGGGGAATTTTACATCAAATGCAAAAGGCATGCCCAGAAAAAATGTTTATAGCGGCTCCACCTAAGGATAGCACATGTGGTTGTAACGAGTGTTCATTTATGAAGCTTATTTCATTAAAGAAGATTTATAACACGCTAAAATACGAATTGCCAGAGGTAGAACTTGATGAAGATATTAGAAGGAAAGCAGTAAAACCAATTGAGCGAATGCTTGAAATTTCGAAAAAAATTGGTTTAATTTAATCCTTACATATAGGCAACATAGAAGCATGAGCGACCAAGATTTTTTGAGAGGAATAAAAGCAACAGATTCCGATAGAGAATTAGATAGAAAGGTTAGGCCCATTGAGTTTGAAGATTTCAGTGGTCAAGAAAAAGTAGTTGAGAATCTAAAGATATTTGTTAAGGCAGCAAAAATGAGGGGAGAAGCCCTAGATCATGTTTTGCTTCATGGCCCTCCAGGATTAGGAAAAACAACGCTTGCAAATATTATTGCTCAGGAGCTGGGAGTAAACTTAAAGATTACCAGTGGCCCCGTACTTGATAAACCTGCGGACTTAGCTGGTTTGTTAACAAATTTGGAGAAGGGAGACGTTCTTTTTATTGATGAAATACACAGGCTTAGCCCAATAGTAGAAGAGTATTTGTACTCGGCGATGGAGGATTATCGAATTGATATTCTTATTGATAAGGGGCCAAGTGCAAGAAGTATTCAAATACAGCTCGATCCCTTTACTTTAATTGGAGCAACAACCAGGAGTGGTTTGCTTACCAGCCCATTACGTGCTCGTTTTGGAATAAAATCGCTTTTGGAGTACTACGATGCTGATACCATTAAAAAGATAATAAAGCGTTCTGCTCACATACTAAATATTTACATTTCAGAGGAGGCAGCCCTCGAAATATCATTAAGGAGTAGAGGAACCCCTCGCATAGCAAATGCCCTTTTGCGAAGAGTAAGAGATTTTGCTCAAGTAAAGAGTGATGGAACAATAGATATAAACATTGCAAGAATTGCGCTAGATGCTCTCAGTATTGACAAGCGAGGACTAGATGAGATGGATAATAGAATACTTACAACTATTATTCATAAGTTTAATGGAGGACCTGTAGGAATTAGCACCATTGCAACTGCAGTAGGAGAGGATAGTGGCACCATTGAAGAGGTTTACGAACCCTTTTTAATAAAAGAAGGGTTTTTAAGTAGAACGCCACGAGGCAGAGAGGTAACGCCGCTTGCATTAAAACATTTAGGAATTGAAAATTTTGGAAAACAGGGTTTGCTGTTCTAGTGGAATGATTTGGCCAATTTTTTAAGATAAGGTTTGTCAATCAGCGTAATTTTTTTCCCTTCCATTGTAATAATTTTATCCGTTTTAAATTCCGAAAGTAAACGAATAACCGATTCGGTGGCTGTTCCAACAATATTAGCTAGTTCCTCTCTGGTGAGCAAAATATTGAGGTACCCTTCGGTAGCTACGCCGAAGGTTTCTTCTAGCCTTAGCAAAGCTTCGGCTAAGCGTTCGCGTACCGTTTTTTGCGCTATATCCTTAATAAAGCTATTTGCCTGATTCAGCTCTCGGCAAGTTAGCTGCATAAGTGATAAAGCGAATTCGCCATTGGTTTTAACTAAATGAATAATAACATTGGCTGGGATTTGACAAATTTCGGCTTCTTGTATAACCTCTGCCGTTGTGCAGGCTGGTTCGTTGCTCAGAGTTGAGCGGTAACCGGTAATATCTCCATTCCTTGCAAATGCAACAATTTGTTCTTTGCCATCGGAGCCAGTTTTGTATATTTTAAGTACACCTTTGTTTAGGCAGAAAACTCCTTGTATTCTACTTCCCTCCTTGTAAAGGATATCACCCTTTTTGAAAACATTACATGTTTTCTGACTCTCCAGAAAAACAGTCTCTTCTTGATTCAACGTTTTGAAAAGTGAATTAGAAGATGCTGAACATCCCTTGCAGTTGTGTTTATCCTCCATGTTTCCCCGCTCCTTAATGAAATAAAACAATATTATGGTTAAATTCTTTCCAAACCAACTTTTTGGTTTCTAAAGCACACTGCTGAATTGGTTTAAAAAGCGTAAATCGTTTTCGAAATACATTCTTAAATCTTTCACTTGGTACTTAAGCATAGCTATCCGTTCGATACCCATACCGAAAGCATAACCAGAGTATTTTTTAGAATTGATATTACAATTCTCCAATACATTCGGATCAACCATACCGCAACCAAGAATTTCTAACCAGCCAGTATACTTACACACGCTACATCCTTTACCATTACACAAATTGCAGCTAACATCCATTTCGGCTGACGGTTCGGTAAAGGGAAAGTATGATGGGCGTAAGCGTATTTTTACATCTTTTCCAAAGAGCTCTTGTGCAAAGAAAAGCAAAGTTTGTTTTAAATCGGCAAACGATACATTTTCATCTACATAAAGCCCTTCAACCTGATGAAATATACAATGTGCTCGTGCTGAAATGGCCTCGTTACGGAAAACCCTACCCGGGCAAATAACCCTTATAGGAGGTTTTTCCTTTTCCATGACTCTAATTTGAACCGAAGAAGTGTGCGTACGGAGAAGAATTTCGGGCTCACTTTTTACAAAAAATGTGTCCTGCATATCTCGAGCAGGATGCTCATCGGGAAAATTTAGCGAGCTGAAAACATGCCAATCATCCTCAATTTCTGGTCCCTCGGCAATGCTAAAACCAAGATTTTTAAAAATATCAAAAAGTTCTTCCTTTACTAAAGAAATTGGGTGACGACTACCAAATTTTTGAGGGTAACCAGGAAGCGAAAGATCATAATCGTACGTTTTGCCGCTCGATGTTTCTAACTCCTCCTTTAGATGGGCAATTTTATTAACAGCAAAATTTTTAAGGTCATTTATTAGCTTGCCAATCTCCCTTTTCTCTTCGTTCGGAATGGTTTTAAAATCAGAAAACAGCTCTGTTATCTTTCCCTTTTTGCCAAGCATTAAAACCCTAAAGTTCTCAAGATCCTTCAATGTGTTAGCTGTATACTTTTCTACCTCCTGATTTAATTCTAAAATTTTACTCTTCATGTTTACCTATTTTTTTAAAACCTTTACCCTCATTTTTACATCCTTAATCGGTTTATCGGCAGGTCCTGTTTCAACAGCAGCAATCTTATCAATAACATCAAAACCATCTATTACTTCGCCGAAAACAGTGTAATCACCATCTAAATGAGGGGTGCCTCCAATTGTGGTATAAGCCTCAATTTGTTCCTTTGAAAATTTATATGGTTCAAGATTATTAATCACAAGAGCAATTGTATCCTGCATCTCGGTGTATATTTTTGTAAAATCTGGATTTATTCCTTCATCCATGAGCCTATCTGCTTTATCCATAACCATTTCATTAATTTTTGAGTTGCGAATCATTTGGTTTTTCCTTTCGGCTTGTTTCTCAAGTTCATTCAGGTTAAACACTTGTCCTTGGACAATATAAAACTGTGAACCCGACGATTTTTTCTCGGGGTTCTGCGCATCTCCCATTCGAGCAGCCGCAAGTGCCCCCTTTTTATGGATTAGCTGAGGTACGAATTCGGCATCTATGGTGTACCCAGCATCATCTGATGTAGATGTTGAACTTTCTTTTGTTGATGGATCGCCTCCTTGTATCATAAAATTTTCTATTACTCTATGAAAAACTACACCATCATAAAAGCCTTCCTCGGCCAGCTTAATGAAATTATCGCGATGTTTTGGAGTTTCATTGTATAGTTTAAGCGTAATATCGCCCATATCTGTTTCAATTAGCACTACAGCTTCATCGCCCTTAATGTGTGGTGACGATTTGCAGCCACCAAAGGTAGATAATATGGCCAATGCTATAACAGGTATCATTTGTTTAGCTTCAGTAAAATTCATAACGTAGTATTTTAAGAGTATTTAAATATCGCATAAAGAGCCGTAACGAATAAATTTTTATTTTTAGCTTTCAGAAAAATGGTTCGTACTATTAATACCTTTGGCAAAATTATTTGATTCGGTATAATGGTAATTATTGTGCTGAAAGTTTAATAGATTAATACAGCAAAATTAGGAAAAGGATTCTCTTTAACTATCAAATAATTTATTTTTTGTATAAATTTCCAGTAATGAAGATACTTGCTACATTTTTAATTTTTCTGATTCCCTTTTTATCTTCTGCGCAAAGGGTTGGTTTGGTTTTAAGCGGTGGAGGAGCCAAAGGGTTAGCACACGTTGGTGTAATACAAGCACTAGAGGAAAACGGTGTACCCATTGACTATATAGCTGGTACAAGCATTGGAGCCATTATTGGGGGGATGTATGCAATTGGATATACTCCTGACCAGATGATTGACGAGTTTGAGTCGGAACAATTTTATCAATGGAGTCGAGGTATTATACCCGAGGAGTTCAAGTATTTTTACAAGAAGCCTGAACCGGATTCCAGAATGTTTACACTGTCCTTTAAGCACGAGGAGAATAAGCTTAAGCTAGTTTTACCTTCGTATTTTATTCCTACGCACCAAATGGATATTGCATTTATGTCAATTTATGCACCGGCAGAAGCCAAAGCCAATAATAATTTCGATAGCTTAATGGTACCATTTAGAGCGGTTGGAGCTGATATATATAACAAGCAGGCTAGGGTTTTTCGTGATGGTAGTTTGAGCAATGCCATACGCGTTTCCATGACTTTTCCCTTCTATTTTAGGCCAATTGTTATTGATTCTCTGCCTCTTTTTGATGGAGGCATTTATAATAACTTTCCTTGGGACGTAATGCTGAACGATTTCAATCCAGATGTGATAATTGGCAGTAAGGTTTCGCAAAACTCCCCACTTCCAGGCGAAATGGATGCATTTTTACAGTTAGAACATATGATAATGCACATGACCGATTTTAACATACCCGACACGTTAGGTATTGTAATTGACTCAAACGTGGAGAATTTATCGCTACTCGATTTTAGCAAAAGTCGTGAAATAGCCCAGCAGGGCTATGATGCCACCATTAGCTTAATTGATAGCATTAAAAAGATGGTGCCTCGCACTGTTAGTGTTAAAGATGTGTTAGTTAAACGACATAATTTCATCGTTGATCAGCCCGACTTAGTTTTCGACAAAATATCAGTGAATGGGTTAACGGAAAGCCAGCTAGAATACGTGGTTCGTTCAATCCGAAGTCAAAGTTCACCCACATCTTTTGATCACCTAAAGAGCGAGTATTTTAAATTTGTTTCGGATAGATATATTGATAGAATATTTCCAACTCCCTTTTATAATAAGGAAACCAATTTATTTGATCTTGACCTTAATGTTACCCTTCAACCCGAGTTAGATTTGCACTTTGGAGGCAATATTTCATCGAGCAACTTGAACCAAGGATTTTTAGGTGTAGACTATAAGATGTTTAGAAAAAGTCCTACAGTGTTTAGTATTAATTCTTACTTTGGACGATTATACAGCAGTGCTCAGGCAAAGGTTAGACAGGATTATCCAACGAGGATTCCGTTTTACCTCCAGCTCTCAGGTGTGCTTAATAGGTTCGACTACTATGGATCTACAACCGAACCTTTCTTCGAGGATGTTAAACCACCTTATCTTATCAAAAAAGAGCGTTTTGCAAGATTTCAGTTCGGTTTTCCTACAAGTCCCAATTCACAAGTGAGCTTAAAAATAAATGCAGGCGAGAATGATTATGAGTATTACCAAGTTGATAATTTTAGGCTTAACGATTATCCCGATCATACCTTCCTTAACTTTTCGTCTGTTAATTTAAATTTCGAGAAAAACACTTTTACTCACCTAGTTTATCCGACAAAAGGGCAAAATATTGTTTTTCGACTTGGGTATGTAAATGCGCGCGAAGAGCATAAACCTGGAAGTACTAGCCAAACCACTGAGCAAGATTTCTTGTACCATGAATGGACATCGTTACGATTTATTGCGCACAAGTATTATCAAATTACCCCCAAAAGGCTAACACTAGGTGGTTATTTAGATTTGACCTATACCGATAGACCCTTTTTTGTAAATTATTCATCAACCATTCTTAGCTCACCCGGTTTTAAACCAACTCCTCATAGCAATACTCAATTTTTTCAGTACTTTCATGCCGATAAATATATTGGAGTTGGTTTACTTCCGGTGTTTAATATTTCAAATGATTTTTCTTTCCGAACAGAGTTCTATCTTTTTCAACCATATAAAACAATTCTTAAGAACGATCAAGATTTTACACCTTACTATGATGAGCCATTTAAAAATCGTTTCTTTATAAGTTCTGCTAGTTTAGTTTACCATACACCAATAGGCCCATTAAGCGCATCATTGCATTACTACCCCAATGAGGTTAATCAATTTCACTTTACGGTAAATTTTGGATATAATCTTTTTAATAAATCTGGCTTAGAGTACTAGAATGAGTTATTTAAAGCGTATTGCAGGCCATACAGCAGTTTATGGACTAAGCAGTGTAGTACCAAGACTTTTAAATTATCTTCTAGTCCCACTCCATACTCGCGTATTTTTACAAGAGGACTATGGGGTAGTTACTGAAATGTATGCATATTTAGCCGTATTACTAGTACTCCTAACCTATGGAATGGAAACAGGGTTTTTTCGGTTTTCATCAGAAGATAAGGAGTCTAATGTTACGTATTCAACTGCCTTTTTCTCATTATTATTTAGCAGCACAATTTTTATTCTTTTTGCAAGTCTGTTTTCTCAAAGTATTGTTAATGTCATTGGGTATCCCGATAATAAGGAGTATGTAATTTTACTAGCGTCAATTATTGGTTTAGATGCTTTTTCAACCATTCCCTTTGCCAAATTACGATTACTTAATAGGGCTTACACATTTGCACTTATTAAAATTTTAGGAGTAGTTATTAATGTATCGCTAAACTTTTTCTTTCTGCTGGTATGTCCTGCATTTCCTTTTTTTGAGGCAGTAGGTATATATAACCCCGAATTAGGTATTAACTACATCTTTATAAGTAACCTAATAGGTACATTGGTTTCTACTCTGGTTATATTTTTCGTAACAGGTATGTTACCAACTACCTTTAGTTTTAAGCGATTAAAAGTGTTATTGGTATACTCATTTCCGCTACTCATCAGTGGATTAGGAGGATCATCCAACGAATTTTTCGACAGAATCTTTTTAAAGTACCTTGCGGATCCCGATTCCAATCCTCTCTATCAGCTAGGTGTATACGGAGCCAACGCCAAGCTAGCTGTGCTAATGACTCTATTTATTCAGATGTATCGTTATGCAGTTGAACCCTTCATTTTTTCAAGTATCGATGATAAAGAATCACCCTCTAGATATGCTGTGTTGACAAAATATTTTTTAGCCTTTGCACTAACCATATTTATGAGTGTTGGCCTCTTTACCGAGTTATTTCAAGTATTAATAGGTAAAGGTTTTAGAGAAGGGATTGCTGTGGTTCCCTTACTTTTGATGTCCAATTTGTTTTTAGGTCTATACATTAATTTTAGCATTTGGTACAAGGTTTCAAATAAAACTTGGTATGGGATACTATATACATTTACAGGAGCTGCAGTAACAATGTTTTTGTATGTATTGCTAATTCCAATCCTAGGGTACTATGGTGCTGCTATTGCTAAGCTCATTTGCTATATTTTAATGTCTATAATATGTTACTTCGGAGGGCAAAGGCATTATCCTGTTCCGTATGAAGTTAAAAAGTTCGTACTTTTTATATTATCGGCGGTTACTCTTTTTATTGCAGGATATTTTGTAAATATTAGCTACTATCCCCTATCAATTATTTACCGAATAGCACTAATTTTAGCATTTTTAGCTATCGTAATTTTTATAGACAAGATACCTGTATTAAAATTAATTAGAACGTTTAAACGATGAAGGTTAATATTGTTAATAAATCAAAGCATAGCTTACCAGGTTATACTACCAACCTAAGTGCTGGCATGGATATTAGAGCTAATATAGATAAAGAAATAACCCTAAAGCCATTCGAGCGTATATTAATTCCTACAGGAATTTTTATAGAGCTTCCCAAGGGATATGAGGCACAGATACGACCCCGAAGCGGACTTGCATTAAGGAAGGGGTTAACGGTATTGAATTCACCAGGAACTATTGATGCTGATTATAGAGGAGAAATAGGTGTAATTATTGTCAACCTAAGTAATGAGATTGCTACCATTGAAGATGGCGAACGAATCTGTCAAATGGTAATTGCGAAACATGAAACTATTTCGTGGAGTGAATCGGATGAGCTTAGTTCAACAGAGCGAGGAGCTGGAGGTTTTGGTCATACAGGATTAAAGTAAGGAATATGCGTAATTTAATTTTCGTCTTTATAGCATCACTACTACTCACTGGATGTTTCTCTTCCAAGCCTGTACTCAACAGGCAGGTTTACCAAAGTGTTGGCCCTTTTTTGCATTATTACGAAGGAATACAGAATAGATTGTATGGTAATTATGAGGCAGCAATCAATAATTTAGAGTCGGCAAGGTTGCTTGAACCAAACAGCGATGCTATTTACTATGAGTTAGCTATTTGTTATAGTATGATTGGAGCATCGGACACAGCCCTAGTGAACCTCGAAAAAGCTGTAGAGCTTAACCCCGATAATAAGCACTACAGAAACTTATTAAGCATTTTTTATATCAATCAACAGAAGTTCGATAAGGCTCTTATAAATCAACAATATTTAGTTGATATTGATTCTACCAACATTAATTCTCAGTTTCAGCTAGCTCTACTTAATAGTGAGCAGCAAAATTTCGATGAGGCCCTGCACATTTTAAATAAAATTGAAAATCAGCTTGGCTATAATGTGCGCCTTGCAGAGGCACGACTTAGGATTTTAATAGAAACCAGTAGATTTTCCGAAGCTTTAGATGAGGTTCAATCAATAATCACTATAGATAGTGCTAATCCCCTATTTTTGCTGTATAGAAGCGAGATTCACTTCAAGATTGGCGAAGATAGCATTGCTTTGGCTGATATACATCAGGCAATTGCCATTGATACTCTTAATCCCCAACCACAAGTAGAGCTATACCAGAGATATTTAGAGATTGGTAATTATAGCGAGGCCCTAGAGGTGTTAGCTAATCTTTACGATAATGAATTTATTAGTTCGCAGGAAAAGGTTCGTTTATTCTACCCTTTACTCTTTGAGCAAACTATATACAACAATCATTTTAATAAGCTTGATCAGCTAGTAAATTCAGCTTTAGCTAAGCATCCCGATGAGATTTTTATTCACGAGCTCTCCTATGAGCATTACATAAGGCGAAGAAATTTTAAGCTTGCGCGAGAGGCTCTGCAAATACTAACGCTTCTGGATGAGGAGAGTCCCTCTCGATGGGAAAAGCTCATATCGTTCGATTACTCTATGCAAAAACAGGAATTAGTAATTTATAACTCCATTAAGGCAAGCAAGCTTTTTCCCGAACAATCAATTTTCTACATTTTTCAAGCATTGATTCTCGATGAGCTTAATGATACCGAGAATGCAATATTTGTTTTATCGCAAGGAGTCGATAATGTAGCCCATTCTGAAAAATCTGAAATGTACGGTACTATGGGTGATATGTACTATAAAGCAGGAAAAGTAGCTGAAGCATTTAGATCCTACGACCAAAGTCTAAAATTCAATCCTAATAATGCCCGAATTCTTAATAACTATAGCTACTATCTTTCTATCGCTAAACGTAATTTAGGTAAAGCCCTAGAGATGAGCTCTAAAGCCGTTGATTTAGAGCCTAATAATAGTACTTACATCGACACCAAAGGCTGGGTACTCTTTCAAATGGGAAGGTACGAGCAAGCACGAGAGGTGCTAAGGAACGCAATAGCAAAAAGTGGTAGTACCAGTGCCGTAATTAACGAGCATTATGGTGATGCTTTATATATGACCGGAAACAAAGAAAATGCTTACATTTATTGGATGAAAGCAAAGGCTATAGGAGGCGAGAGCGAGAAATTAGATGAGAAACTAAGAACCCGAACCTATGTACCCTAACCGTATTTATCTTGTAAGCGTAATTAGTTTTTTTATCTGGAGTTGTTCAAGCAAGCCACCCTTAACCAGCAGCCTCACCACAAACATTGATCACAACACCCAAATAATTACATCGCAGTTTGAACGTACCATTCTAAGAATTGAAACTGATGGTCATCTAAGGACACATAGAGCAAATTTAACCTCAGCACGCGATGAATTTGTGGTTATCACCATCTTTTCAAACCTACGTAAACCGCTTGCAACAGTTGTTTTCGATACGCTAGGATTAAAAATTATAGACATACATCAAAATTTTGGCTTCGATTTTTCCTATCATAATCTTCATAAGGCAATTGGTGTACCCCTTAATATTCAGTCTGTTCAGCGAATACTCTTCGGCGCATATGACATATCAGCTGAGGATTCAGCTAACTTTGTTAGTAATCTTTTAGGGAAAACGCACCCCGTATACGAGGTCGATGCTAGGTATAGTTTTAATTCATTTAACCGTTTAGAATTCATTAGCCTTGAGAATTTAACCAATGGTAAAGTGTTACATATCAACTTTTTCTACCGTAAAACTCCAGTTTTTCCAATGCCTGATGTAACACATATTCAAATAGAATTTAATAACCAACCAATGGAGTTTGAATTGGAGTTCGACAAAAAGCACTTTATTCTTAATGCTCCAGTATCTTTACAATACGATACGTTAGTCCCATTGCAAATTATGAATAATGAAAACGAGTAAATTTCTTACCCTTTTAATACTATTTGTTTTACCTACTATTCCTTTGTTTTCGCAAACATTAAGGGAGCTCGAAGAGCGCAAAGAAAGAACGCAAAGGGAATTAACGGAATCGACTCAACTTTTACAACGCACAGAGAAAGAGCGTGAGCAATCATTAAGTAATTTGAATATTTTAAAAAGGCAGTTGACCCTACGTACTAACTTAATCGGCGATATTGAGAAACAAATAGAGCTTTTAGAGAGAGATATTGAAGAGAAAACACTGCTAATCCAGTCGTATCAAAACGATTTAAAGAACTTGAAGAACGAGTACGCTAAAATGATCAGATTTGCACAACGCAACAGAACAGATATGCAAATTCTGGTTTTTATCTTTGCATCATCCGATTTTAATCAAGCTTACAGGCGAATGCGGTTTTATCAACAATTCCTGCAGTTTCGAGAGAAGCAAGCAAAAGAGATTATAGAGACTCAAAAGGCCATAGAATCTGAATTAGCGAAGGTATCAACAAATAGAAATAGGTTAGCCCAATCGCGTGAAGAGAAAACTATTGAGGTGAACAACCTTAGTAAACAGCAACAGCAATATTCATCATCTGTTAGGAATCTACAGCAGCGCGAAGCTCAACTCCGAAAGGAAGTTGAAGAACGTAAAAAGGCAATGGAAGCCCTAGATAAAGCAATTGCCGACCTTATAGCAGAGGAGACCAGAAGCGCCAAAACACAAATTCGCGATGCGCGTTATCTACGCATCTCTGATGGATTTGCTGGAAACAAAGGTAAATTACCGTGGCCAACCACAACGGGTGTTATTGTTAACGAATTTGGTGAGCACAGCCATCCGGTTCTGAAGGGAATTAAAATTAAGAATAACGGGATTGATATTAGTACAAAATTAAACGAGAAGGTAAAAACAATTTTCGAAGGAGAGGTGAGGAAAATTGTGTCAATTCCTGGACAAAATATTGCAGTTCTAATTCGTCATGGCGATTTTGTGACGGTGTACTCTAATTTAATTAAAGTACAGGTTAAGGTTGGGGATAGAGTACAAGCCCAGCAAGTTATTGGCGAAGTTTATAATGACGAGAAAACACAAAGTGGTATTTATAAATTACAGATTTGGCAAGAGAACACCCTATTAAACCCTACGGAGTGGATTTTGCCCTAAATTTTTAATTTCCCTCTTCATTTCGTAACATTATTAAATATATTAAGTAAAAGCAACTTGAGATATAGATACTTTAATGAAGAAATCCATCAGTATACAATCAACACTCGATAACATCAACCACATCGAAAAGTTAGTGGATGAAATTTCTGAACAGTGTAAATTATCCTCCGAAATCTACGGTAAAATCCTGATAGCTACTATCGAAGCAGTTAATAATTCGATAACACACGGCAATAATTTCGATATCAATAAAACCGTTGATGTGGCATTTCAAATAAACGATACTAGTATCCATATTTATGTTAAAGACCAAGGACCTGGATTCAACTACCATGATATACCCGACCCAACACGACCCGAAAATATTGAAAACGTTTCTGGACGAGGAGTTTTTCTCATGAGGAATCTTGCCGATAGTATCGAGTTCGATGACAATGGATCAAAGGTTACATTAATTTTTCACATCTAGCTACCTCGGCGTGCCAATTCTCTTCCATACCGTTGATGTAGATTTTAAGCTGCCCCAAAAACGAATTATAAAAAAGTGGATATCGCTGGTAATTAGCTCGTACAACTTCCAGGTAGGTGATATTAATTACATCTTTTGTTCCGATTCGGAAATATTAAAAATTAATACTCAATACCTGAATCATAATTACTACACCGATATAATCACATTCTCCTTTTCCGATAGAAACACGGTTTCTGCAGATATGTATATTAGTATACATACCGTAGCACACAACGCAAGTAAATATCAGCAATCTTTTGAGACAGAATTGAACCGTGTTATGGTTCATGGTGTTTTACATTTATTAGGTTTTAACGATTCAAACCATGACGAAGTTAATCAGATGCGCCAAGCTGAGGATAGTTGTCTGGCTTTACTAAATAATTTAGCTTAGGATGTTAGGAGATTTTGATGTTATTGTTGTTGGTGGAGGACATGCTGGCTGTGAAGCAGCTGCAGCGGCTGCAAAACTTGGTACCCGTGTTTTACTTATCACCATGGACCTTTCCAAGATGGCTCAAATGAGTTGTAATCCTGCAATGGGAGGGGTGGGCAAAGGACAAATTTTACGTGAGATAGATGCATTAGGTGGCTTATCAGCACAAATTACCGATGCTTCATCCATACAATTCAGAATGCTTAATAGGTCAAAGGGCCCAGCTATGTGGAGCCCTAGAGCCCAATGCGACCGAATGGTGTTTTCGCAGCTTTGGCGCGAAAACCTCGAATCAATTCCCAACCTTTTTCTGTGGCAAGATAGCGTTGTTGAATTACTTTTTAGTGGCTCTTCCATTGCTGGTGTAAAAACTAAGATGGGTATCGTTATAAATTCCAAAAATGTAGTTTTAACCAATGGAACATTTTTGGGTGGAATAATTCATGTTGGAGAAGTCAATTTTGCTGGCGGAAGGGTGGGCGAACAATCCTCTTTTGGAATTTCCGAGCAGCTTTTGAATTTTGGATTTGAGGTAGGAAGAATGAAAACAGGTACTCCTGTTAGAATTGATGGTAGAACAGTAGACTTTTCGCAATTAATAGAGCAAAAAGGAGAAACCGAAGAGCGTTATTTTTCTTATCGCTCAACTAAGCCTAATTCATTATTACAGCGTAGTTGTTATATTGCTCATACATCATCGGAGGTACACAGTATACTAAGGTCAGGGTTCGACTATAGTCCACTATTTACTGGTACAATCCAAGGTATAGGACCAAGATACTGCCCAAGCATTGAAGATAAGCTCAGAACCTTTTCCGATAAGGATTCTCATCAACTTTTTCTCGAACCTGAAGGGGAGAAAACCTACGAAATGTACCTTAACGGTTTCAGCTCATCATTGCCTGCCAATATCCAGTTCGAAGCCCTACGCACCATTAAAGGATTTAAAAACGTACATATTTTACGCCCAGGATATGCTATAGAGTACGATTATTTTCCGCCAACACAGTTAAAGCATTCGCTTGAAACAAAAACGGTAAATGGATTATTTTTTGCAGGACAAATAAATGGAACAACAGGGTACGAGGAAGCTGCAGCACAGGGGTTGATGGCAGGTATTAATGCTGCACGAAATTGTTTTAGCAAGGAGCCCATTATTCTAACACGCGATGAAGCATACATTGGTGTTTTAATCGATGATTTAATAACCAAAGGTGTAGATGAGCCCTACAGGATGTTTACAAGTAGAGCCGAATATAGGGTGTTGTTAAGGCAGGATAATGCAGATGAAAGATTAACCCCACTTGGGCATAACCTTGGTCTTATAAATAAAACAGACTATGAATCTTTTAAAGCAAAATACGAGAAAATTAACGAGCTATTTGACTTCACAAAATCGCATAGTATAAAACCCACCGAAGTGAACGCCTTGTTAAAAGGTCTCAATTCAAAACCAATTACTCAACCAAGGAAATTGATCGATGTTGCTTTACGCCCAGAAGTCCCCCTTCGCGACCTTTTGAGCCTCACAAACCAAATTACTACGAAACAGATTAACAACGAGATTATAGAGTCGGCTGAAATCAGAATAAAGTACGGAGGTTACATTGAAAGAGAAAAACAGGTTGCCGAAAAGCTGCAACGTCTCGAATACGTAAAAATACCCAATGACTTAGAATACGAAAGGCTACATTCGTTAAGTACTGAGGCTAGACAAAAGCTAACCAAGCTGCAACCCGAAACAATAGGACAAGCAAGCAGGATACCCGGAGTATCCCCAAGCGATATAAATGTTTTGTTGGTTTATTTAGGACGATAGTGTTCCACGTGGAACAGGGCAAACCATTTAAATAAATTGTTCCACGTGGAACAATTTATTTAAATGCATATCGTAACCAACAGAACTTAATGGATTTACAAGTGCTGCTGAAACTAAAATAGTGTTTTACATTTAAAAGTTAAAATATGGATAAGATTTTTGTAGAAGGGGTTGTTGTAAAACCTCTCGACCGAGATATGTTTGGGGCAAGGATATGTGTTGAAGGAGGAAAAATTGTATCCATTACAAAGGACCCAATGGTGCTGGAACCTTACATAATGCCTGGATTTATAGATGCCCATGTCCACATCGAGAGCTCTATGTTGGTTCCAAGTAAATTTGCCGAGCTAGCCGTAAGGCATGGAACTGTTGGCGTGGTAACCGATTCGCACGAGGTAGCAAATGTGGCAGGAGAAAAGGGGGTGCAATTTATGATTGACGACTCCAAGAGAGTACCAGTGAAATTCTTTTTTGGAGTGCCTTCGTGTGTTCCTGCCTCACCGCTTGAAAAAAGCGGAGCGGTTCTCAATGCAAACGATGTGGAAAGGATGTTATCAGACCCTGAGTTTTATTTCCTTGCCGAAATGATGAACTTTCCTGGAGTCCTAGCAAACGACCCCGAGGTTATGGGCAAATTGGAGGCAGCCAAGCGTTTCGGTAAGCCTATTGATGGTCATGCCCCAGGTTTGCAGGGGAGTGAGTTGTTGGCTTATGTTTCCTCTGGCATTAGCACCGATCACGAGTGTAGCACTGCTGCCGAAGCGCTAGAGAAAATCAAACTAGGGCAATTAATACAAATTCGCGAGGGAAGCGCCGCCCGCAACTTCCATTCATTAGCTCCTCTGTTAAGAGATAGCGCTAAATCTCTGATGTTTTGTACTGACGATTGCCATCCCGACTACTTAGTGCAAGGCCACATCAATAAAATTGTAGCAAAAGCTATATCCGACGGATACGATTTGTATGATGTTTTAACGGTTTCAACGCACAATCCCGTTAAACATTACAACCTACCAGTTGGGCAATTAGCCGTAGGCGATGATGCCGATTTTATTCTGGTAGATGATTTGGTAAACTTCAACACAATAGCAACATACATAGATGGAGTTAAAGTGTATGATAAAGAGAAAGTGTACTTCACAACTGCACCACAGAAACCTCCGCAGTTTGTGTTTAGAACCAAAATACCAGAGGTCGATCAGCTTAAAGTAGTATCAACAGGTTTTAAAATGAATGTTATAGAAGCTATACCTGGTGAACTTCTCACAAATTGGGTTCAGGTAATGGTTGATCAGGGGCAGGAGATTCAATCCAACACATCTGAAGATCTATTAAAAATTGTGTTGCTCGATAGATATTCCGATACAGCGCCTGTAGTAGCTTTTATAAAGGGATTTGGTCTTCAGAAAGGATCAATTGCTGCAAGCATTGCCCACGATAGTCATCATATTTTGGCAGTAGGCGTAGATGACCTTAGCATCCAAAAGGCGCTTCAATGGATTGTAGAGAACAAGGGAGGACTATGCTTTGCAAACAACGCTGAGGTAACAGGAATTAAATTACCTTTCTTTGGTCTTATGACCGATGAATTGGGGGAGGAAGTCAGCATTCAGTACGAAGAGCTAAATAAAGCAGTGCTGGCAGCCGGATGTAAAATTAAATCTCCTTTTATGACAGCATCATTTATGGCCCTTACCGTAATACCTAATTTGAAAATAAACCACAACGGCCTATTCGATATTAATAAATTTTCCTCGGTACCGTTGTTTTATTAATTACTTATATTTGTGAATTAGTAATCCAAAACTTATTCACAAATGTTTGTCCCTTTTATCCTGGGTATGTTCCTCGCTTTTAATATGGGCGGCAGTGGAACAGCTCCCTCCTTTTCGGCAGCGTACGGAGCCAATGTGATTCGTAAAAGCCTTATACCCGGGTTGTTTGGCCTAATGGTATTTCTTGGAGCAACAATTGCTGGCAAGAATACTGCGGCTACATTAGGTTCAGGTATAGTAAACCCTTCGCTTATTAATAGCGTAATGCTATCAATAGTATTTTTCTCGGTTGCTCTTTCACTCCTTGTTGCTAACATTGCAGGAATACCTCAGTCTACTAGTCAATCAACAGTATTAGCCATGGTGGCGCCTGCACTTTATTTTGGAGATTTTAATTCATCCAAACTTTTTTTCGAAATAATACCCACCTGGTTCTTGCTACCCATTGTATCGTTTGTACTAAGTTTTTTTGTGGGTAAGTATATTTACAAGCCCCTACGCAAAAGGGGCTACACCATTTCAAGCAAGGTGAATAATAGCTTTTTGCTAAAAGGTTTGCTAATTGTCCTTTCGTTGTATGTTGCCTTTGCAATAGGCTCAAATAATGTAGCTAATGCAAGTGGCCCCTTAACTCAAATGACATTAAATTTTTTCGATCTTGACCCCGAAAAGTATGGTTGGTTGGTAAGCAACTTTTCTATCCTAATTATTGCTCCATGTTTTGGATTAGGAAGTTCAATTTTCGGAAATAGAATACTTAAGAATACCGGTAAGGAGATCGTCCTATTTGGTAGGATAGAGGCAGCAATTATAGCTTTTATATCAGCATCGCTTCTTCTCATGGCCTCCTTACTTAAGGGCATACCCACCTCATTGGTTCAGCTCAACGTAGCGGCAATAATTGGTATTGGCATAGCCAAGCTGGGGGCCAAAAACATTCTTCAAAAGACTGAGGTTGTGAAGTTCTTTTTTATGTGGCTATTAGCACCAATTATTGCATTTAGCGTATCTTTATTTCTAGTATATCTCGCCGATAAATACGCCATTTTGTACCTGTTTTAAAATTTGTCGCCTTGAAAGAAAAGCCTGCAAATATTGTGCGTTACTTACCTAATAAGCCCGGCGTCTATCAATTTTTAAACGATGCCAATGAGGTAATTTATGTCGGTAAGGCCAAAAATCTTAGAAAACGTGTTTCTTCATACTTTAATAAGAGCAAGTACGAAAGCGCTAAGCTTAGAGTGCTCGTCTCAAAGGTGGTCGATATTAAGCATATAATCGTAGATACTGAAAGCGATGCATTACTACTTGAGAATAATCTGATCAAGAAAATTAAACCAAAGTATAATGTTTTACTTAAAGATGATAAAACCTATCCTTGGATTTGTATAAAAAACGAACCCTTTCCTAGAGTATATAGCACCCGAAGAATTGTGCACGACGGCAGTATGTACTTTGGTCCATATACATCTGGGGTGCTACTTAAAACAATACTCGATTTAATAAAGTCGTTGTATCCACTGCGTAACTGCAACCTGGTTCTAAATGAGCATAATATTAAATCTGGTAAGTTTAAACCATGCCTTGAGTACCAAATTGGTAATTGCCTTGCACCTTGTGTAGGAAATCAATCAGCTGAGAGTTATAATGAAGGTATAACTTTAATTGTTGATATATTAAATGGTAATATACAGGCGGTAAAGAGAGTTCTTAAAGACCAAATGCTATTGTTCGCAAAAAATTATCAGTTTGAACATGCACAGCAATACAAAGAAAAAATTGCTGCGCTTGAGCGTTTTCAGGCAAAATCAACCATAGTAAATCCCAAGCTGACAGATATTGATGTGTTTAGCATAATTGAGGATGTGAAATTTTCATGTGTTAATTTCATTAAAGTTGTTCAAGGTTCGGTAATTCAGTCGCATAACATAGAGTTAAAAAAGAGCCTCAACGAATCGGTTTCGGATTTACTTGCCCTTGCAATTACAGAGTTAAGGCAAAGAGTAAATAGCAAAGCCAAGGAAATTTTGGTTCCGTTTATCCCAGAGTTTACCCATGATGGTTTAAAATACACTGTTCCCACACGAGGCGATAAGCTTAAATTATTACAGCTTTCGCAACGCAATGCAAAAGCCTATGTGAATGAGCGAAATATTAAGCTCGAAAAAATGGATGGTGATAAGCGAAAGCTTCGGATAATAAAGGCATTACAAGACGATTTTAAAACCAAAACTTTACCTTATCATATCGAATGTTTCGATAATTCCAATTTACAGGGAACAAATCCTGTGTCGGCTTGCGTAGTGTTTAAAGACGCAAAACCCTCCAAGCGTGATTATCGCCTATTTAATATTAAGAGCGTTGATGGACCCGACGATTTTGCCTCAATGGCCGAAGTTATTACGCGCCGCTATTCGCGTTTACTATCAACTGGCCAATTGTTGCCTCAGCTAGTTGTAATCGATGGGGGTAAGGGTCAACTTAGTGCTGCTTATGGAGCGCTAAAGCAGCTAGATTTACATAATAAAATCTCGATAATTGGAATTGCAAAACGATTAGAGGAGATTTACTTCCCTGGCGACCCCATTCCGCTTTACCTCGACAAGAACTCCGAATCATTGAAGGTAATACAAAACGCAAGAAATGAGGCACATAGGTTCAGCATTAAGCATCATCGTAATCGTAGGTCAAACACTGCAAATGTATCTCAACTATCTGGTATAAAGGGAGTTGGGCAAAAATCGGTCGAGCAGCTCTTTAAAAAGTATAAGAGTATTCATAGAATTGCAGTGGCTTCGGTGGGCGAACTATCTAGTTTAATAGGAGAGCAGAGAGCACGGTTAGTATATAATCACTTCAACAGCCTCACATCGAACCAGAATGACGTAAAATCCTAGCTATAAATCAAACAATTTTTTATAGATTTCGTTTAGTATTAGTTATAGCAACAACATAAACCATATACCCAAAACCTGCAATGATTCGGCTTTTAACCATACTCTTATTCGTTGTATCAACTCAAATGGTTGCTGCGCAGGATTATGTTATACCCTTAGGCGAACACAAAAAGTTAAGTACAGCCGGTTCAACTGTAAATTCAATTTCGTCAGTTAAGATGCATTTTACTTTAGATGCGCTCTATGGAGTTACTGTGCAAGACAAGGAGTATGGAGAATTTGTCGACCTCTACTTCGGGAAAGGATATGCTACAGGAAAAATTGGTGAGCCAAAACTTCCGGCATACAAGCAATTAATTCAAATACCAAATGGAGCAACAGTTACGGCTCAAATTAATGGCTATTTGCAGCATGATATTTCACTAGCCGAGAATGGAATTGATGCCCCAATTTACCCCAACCAACCCTCTGCTCGTAAGAGCGATGACCCACAGAAACAACCTTTGCATTACAATAAAAGCTCCTACCTCCTTTCCTATATGGATGATGAGCCTCAGGTTCAAATAAGCATATTGGGTACGCTCCGAGGGGTAAGGATTGCCCTTTTACAAGTGAACCCAGTTCAGTACAATCCGGTTGAAAATACAATAAGGATATTTAATGATATAGATGTTGAGATATTGATAAATGGAGGCAGTGCTGAGCTTGAGAATGATATCCGCAGAAAAACCTTTTCGCCCTATTTCGAACCTATTTTTAGCACGCTATCTAATCCCTACACTAAGGATATTTACGAAGAGCAAACCGACCTAACTAAATATCCTGTTGGAATGGTGGTTGTTAGCCATAGGAGTTTTGAAGAAAAACTTCAACCCTTTATCCAATGGAAAACCGAAAAGGGATTTTCTTTGGAAGTTGCTTATACCGATGAAATAGGTGAAACAGCAGCCGATATAAAAAGTTACATCAGCTCGGCCTATAGCACTGGAGAGATAGCACCCACATTCCTTGTGCTGGTCGGAGATGTTGACAAGGTTCCAGCTTCGGCTACAGGTACAAAGACGGGCAGAGCAACCGATTTGTATTATGCCAGCGTAGATGGTGATCAATTTCCCGAGATGTACTACGGTCGACTTTCTGCCCAAACACCCGAAGAGCTTGAGAATATCGTTAGCAAAATATTGTACTACGAGAAGTATCAGTTCTCAAATCCCAGCTACCTAAATAATGCAACCCTAATTGCAGGTGAGGATGCCTCTTGGAATCCCCGTGTTGGGGAGCCTACTGTAAAGTATGCAACTCAAAATTATTTTAATTCAACCTACGGATTTAACACGGTTTGGGGATATGGTGTCGAGAATGATCCCAACAACCCCAATAATAATGCTGGTTATACGGGTTGTTACGATACGCAGCGTATTTCCGTTGGATTTATAAACTATACCGCCCATTGTAGCCAAACCACCTGGGGCGACCCATTGCTTAATGCTAATACAATCAATGGATTTTCCAACTCAAATCAATATCCTTTTGTAATTGGTAACTGTTGCGAGTCGGCCGACTTTGGTTTTACTGGTGGGGTGTCTATTGGAGAGAGCTGGATTCGAGCCAAGGATAAAGGAGCCGTAACGTATATTGGGTCCTCGCCGAATACCTATTGGTTCGAAGATTTTTACTGGTCAGTTGGGGCATTTCCTCTTCAGGGTACAAATGATGGTTATGTTCCTTCCTTCGATGAGAGTTCTTTTGGGGCTTATGATGCTCCATTTAATACGCAATACCTAAGTGCATCTGGACTTGTTTTTATAGGAAACCTAGCCGTTACCGAGGCACATATCGAAGGTTATAGTACTCACTCATCAACGCTTTACTACTGGGAAGCATATAATGTTCTTGGCGACCCATCGCTGGTACCATATTTTACTGAGGCAGAGCTTAATGATGTCGATCATATTGATATACTCCCTATTGGAGTTTCTGTGTATCAGGTTTCCGCCCTTCCCGGATCGTATGTGGCCATTAGTAAGGATGGGATTTTGCTCGGCTCGGCTCTTGTTGGCCTAGAGGGATCTGTAAATGTGCTCATTCAACCAGTGTTTGGTGGAGGAAATGTTACCATTGTGGTAACTCGCCCTCAAACCCAACCCTATTTTTCGCAAGTTCCAGCAGCAGTTTTGGGTGAACCCCATGTAACGCTTATGGAGTATACTTTAAACGACCCAAGTGGTAATAATAATTCACTCCCCGATTACGGTGAGGAGTTTTCTTTGGACATCAGTTTGAAGAATATTGGCGATCAGGATACCGATGAAGTAACCGTTACGCTTACTGGCTGGGATGAATTTTTTACATTAACCTCAAGTGCCTCAATATATGCAGGTGTTTTTGGTTCCGAACCCGATAATTCAAGCAAGATTATCGAGGATGCTTTTACCTTAAGCCTATCGGATGAGGTTCCAAATGGCCACAAGGCAATTTTCACACTCGAGATATCCGATGGATCAAAAGTTTGGAAATCATATTTGCAGCTTAAGGCGCTAGCGCCTCATATTAAATTGGGGACGATAGAGGTTGATGATAGCGGAGAAGGAACGCCCAGCCACCTCGACCCCGGTGAGGATGCCCTATTGGCAGTAGAGGTGTTGAATAGCGGCGACTCCCCATTGAATAGCATTTCAGTTTATTTAACAACAACTTCAAGCAACATTATCTTAGGAGCAGATCTACAGACTATTGATGAACTTGCTCCAGGCGATAAAAGTATAGTAAGTTACCCAATATCTGCGCTCGAGTCTGTGCCGTTAGAAACTATTGAAGTATTAAATATACGAATCGAACCCCAATCGTACGGACTAGAGCATGAGGTAGAGCTAATGGTTGGTAAGTTACCCGAAATTTGGATGGGTTCCTCCAATTCAGTATCCACATGCCTTGCCCGTTTTTACGATTCGGGTGGCCCTGATGGTGACTATTCCGATAACGAGGAGTACACAATGACCATTTACCCTGACGATGAGGGCAAAGCAATTTCAGCAGAATTTAGCTACGCATTTATTGAGGGTGCAGCAACCGCTTGGGATAAGTTGTATGTTTTCGATGGTGTGGATACCACTTCTGCTTACTTTACTGGAAGCCCTTACAGCAATTCCAACGGAGTTGATATTGGAACGCTAACTGCCACAAATCCACATGGAGCCATTACTTTTTATTTCACTTCCGATGGGAGTATTGTTTACAAAGGCTGGGAGGCACTAATATCATGCATTATACCTGAGTATATAGCTACTTTTATGGTGAGTAATGCAAAGAATGAGAGTGTAGAGAATGCAATTATATCTATTGTAGGTTACGAAAAACCCTTGGTAACAGATCAAACCGGTCAAATTGATGTTAAGCTAAAAAACGGAGAGTACAGTTTTACTGTTCAGGCCACGGGTTATCAACAAATGGAATCCACATTTCAAATTGCAGGGCGTGATGTTAATGTTCCTGTAAGTTTAACTCGTGAATTGCCCGAAGAAACTATCGACTCAGCGGTTATTGTTCAACCAAATCCCTTTAACGATTATATTAGGGTTACGGGTATTGCCAATGCCAAGCACCTAGTTTTAACCAATATGTTTGGACAAAAGTTGGCTTCAAAAACCATTGTTGATGAGCATTCAGTTACAGTATCTACAGCCTCTCTCCCAAGCGGTGTTTATATCTTAACCTTAGTTTACGAGGGAAACGAGAAGAAATCCTTTAGGGTTATAAAACCCTAAAATTAAGAAAGTTGTACGTACGTTATCAATGGTACGGACTTTCCATTCCCTTTTTAGTTTGATAATTGTATTGAACTCAAAAAAAAAAATTACATTTGGCTCAAGTATCTCTTAAAAGCCTTTGTAAATAACATATTTTGTGAAAACTATTTCTATTATTAATGGAAAAACTCGTAGGAATTTATATATCATCGTTGTATCGTTGTATACCGTAATTTCCTTTTTTTTTCTAGCAAATACCGAGTATCAGTACCGACGTACTAAAGAAATTCTTATAAGCGAGGCTGTGCGTAGTGCAACCGCGCACATTAATCAATGCTACGACTTAATAGCCCTTTCATTAAACCACGCCATATCATTATCGCTAAGTAGTGTTTCGGTAACCTCCGCCATAGAATCTCAGCAACCTGCTGCAATTGCAGAGGCAATTCAGCCAATTTTGGAAAATTTTATTGAGCCCCAGAATGCCTTTTTTTCCATTTTCACATCTGACGGGAAAAAGGTTTACGGAACTTGCTCCGATAGCCTTGAGCTTTATCATCAGTTTAATCTTTGCAGAGCTGGTTTGTCTGATGGTAGCCACATCGCTATTACCGATAGGGGTGTTTACCACTATCAGGCGAAAAACATACAAATTGGCGATAGTAAGTTTGTGCTTACCCTTGGCCTTAGCGATGTGGAGTGCTTTAAGGCCGTATCCAGCTCATCTCGTATTATTCCCTTTGTTGTCCGGTACGACAGTATCGCTAAACAACCAGCCATAGCCCCACTGTTTTTTTCGCCTACCGATGGCCACGATGTCCATCAGCTATTAAGTAGTATAGACTTAAGTAACCCAACGGCACCCAAAACCATAAGAGCCGATAAGGCATACTACGTGTTAACCGATGCAACACCCAGCGTTCTTCCCGAAGCAACGGATATCCTTAAAATTATATACGCCATAGATATAACCGAATACTATGCTACCTACCAAAATCATCTAATATGGGTTGTCGGTTTTATACTTTTTTTCATGGTGATTGCGGTTCTAATTGTAAGGCTTTTTCACAATAGCATTTTAAGTGCATTGTTAAGCATCAAGAAAAAGCTGGAGATCAATTTGCAACATCGAACCAACGAGCTACTTAGCCACAACGATCAGCTAAGCCAAATATTTAATGCTACAGCCAATGGGATTCGAATAGTTGATAAGAACTTTAATGTCATTAACGTAAACTCTTCCTTTAGCCTGCTAACAGGAATGCATGCAGACGCAATTATTGGCAATAAATGCTACGATATTTTCCCAAGCAGTAGCTGCCATACCGCTAATTGCCCGTTAGAGCAGATTAAGCAGGGCCTTAGCATTGTTCAATCAAAAGAGATTCGCTACAGTGCCCAGGGCAAAAAGCTGATATATCAGTATAAAGCCCGTCCCTTCGTTACCAAGCAGGGCGATTTGATCGGTATTATTGAGGACTTCAAGGATATCACCGACTTGCACACTGCTCAAGAGACAGTGAACCAAACCAAAAAGCAGTACGAAACCCTCCTCGATTCGATGCCCGTGGGGGTTTTTATTCGCGACTTTCAGGGTAATATGTACTACCAGAATAAGTATATGGATAAGGTTTTTGGGCCAGTGGTTGATGGGCGGAAAAATTTAAGAAAGATATACCCAAGTTTAGCTGACAAATTTTTTGAGGAAGACAAGCTGGTTGATAAGTATGGACTTTTTGTTACAGAGGAGAAGCTAGTTGATAGCAATGGTTTTGACCGTACCTATGTTACCCACAAGTTTAAATTTGCTGGAGCAAATAATGTGGCTTTAATAGGTGGTGTTTCCATTGATATTACCAAGCGTAAAAAGGCAGAGCAAAACTCATACGTGCTTACAAAAGCCATAGTCAACTCACCCATTGGGGTTTTAATAACTTCACCTAAAGGTGAGGTAGAGTTTTGCAACCCTGAGTTCGAAAAGTATGCGACCATTACCAGTGAAGACATACTTGGAAAACAGTTTCCATACCTTTTACCATCAAAAGAAAATAAGCTGCAAGACGCCATAGATGTAGCACTTAATGGAGGAGTTTATCAGGGCGAACAGCAACTCTCGCTGTACGATAATTTACCCCAGTGGTTTGCTATTTCCATTGCCCCAGTTCTAAATCGTGAGGGAATCATATCGCACCTAATCTTTGTTTTCGATAATATCACCGAACGTAAGGAGTACGAGAAACAGATTGTTATAGCCAAGGGCAAGGCCGAAGAATCCGAGAGGCTAAAAACCTCCTTCCTATCAAACCTCTCGCATGAAATTAGAACTCCTTTAAATGCAATTCTCGGATTTTCATCTTTACTCAGTAACGATTCCGTTTCACCCCAAGATAAAGAGGAGATACCAGCTCTGCTGGTTGGCCATTCAAACGAACTCCTCGATTTGATCAATGACCTTATCGATATTTCGGCCATTGAAACCAACCAGTTTACCATAAGTAAAACGGAGTGTAGGCTTAATCAGGTGATATCCGACGCCTTCAACGAGGTGGTTAGCAATAAGAAGTTTATGGAGAACAAATCCATTAAAACCATCGTGAAGTTGGGTGTTTTAGAAGATACCTTTAGCATTCTGGCCGACTCAAAACGGCTATCGCAAGTGGTTAAACATCTTCTAACTAATGCCATAAAGTTTACCAACTCTGGCTTTGTTGAGTTGGGCTACACATTTAAGGATGCCAACAATTTACTCTTTTACATAATCGATACGGGAGTTGGCCTCACACCTACAGAGAAAAGCATAATTTTCAACCCGTTTCGCCAAGCCGACGATAGCCGAACGCGTATGTTCAATGGTATGGGTCTAGGTTTGGCCATATCAAAGCACATTATCGAAAGGTTGGGAGGAAGGATTTGGGTGGATAGCACCAAGGATCAGGGCTCAACATTTTATTTTACTTTACCTTATATCCCGGTTAAGAACAAATTCGATACGGTGGTACTAACACCAAAGCACAAGGATGTTTTTAACTGGCAAAGCAAAACCATACTGGTTGCAGATGATATCGACTCGAACTACAGGTTTATACAAACCCTTCTTCGGCCAACTGGGGCTAATCTGTTATGGGCCAAGAATGGCCGAGAGGCTGTAAATATGGTGAAGGAGAATAAGGTAGATCTAATTTTAATGGATGTGGTTATGCCAGAACTCGATGGTTTTGAGGCTACCCGGGAGATAAAAAGAATAAACAGCAAGGTTAAAGTCATATGTCAAACCGCTTACCCAGCAACCGATCACCAGGTGGCTTGCCGCGAAAGCGGTATGGATAGCTACTTGGCAAAGCCAATACCTCCCATCCTGATGCTAAAAACCATCGACGAGTTTATATCCCACAACTAAAATGATTTGGGTTTTTTAAAGCCAAAAGGAACACAGAGGCATATCCTTTATTTGAGGTTTAGTTGGCTAAAAAACTGCGTTAGCACCATCCAGTACTGCTCGCTAGTGGGGTTTCTATCCCAAAGAGCCCTGGAGCCGTGAATACCCTCCCCGTTGCTTGGCTTAAAAAGATTAAGATGCTTAGGGTTCAGGTGATCCAGCATTTTCGCCATATCTTCATATTCTAGCGCTGTGCTCATGGCTAGCACGGGCACATACAAGTTTTGAGTAGCAGCTTTCACGTTGAGCTTATCGCCAAAGTATTCGCCAGGCGAAAAGGCCACAACCGCTTTAATTCTAAAGTTATCGGTTGCACAAACTAGTGCCAGCGATGCAGAGTACGAGCTGCCTATAACGATTATCGGTTTTGTTGATCGTGACGAAATGTAGCTTAGCGCTGCCTGAATATCTGCCATGGCATCAGTATACTGGGTTGATAGTCCCTTTGTTGTGGCATCAATAGCCGTTTGGTTTTTCACAAAGTTAACTTCTCCCCCCGAGCGTAAATCGATTGCGAGGCAGTTAAATCCAAGGTTAGCCAACTTTGGAGCGGTTTCTCTATACTCTCCGCGGCTATACCCAGCCTGGTGTAAAAGTAGGAGGTAGGGTTTTTGGGTTGATACCACGTAATGATCGGCTGTTACCGTAACCCCATCGGTAGCGGTAAAGGTAATGGTTTGCTGACCCCACAGAAGTGTAGGAAAACAAAGGGCTAGCAGTAATAATTTTCTCCCCATGGCCATAAAGGGTCAAGTAGATTTAAGTTAGCCAAATGTTGTTAGCTATCGAACCAGTATTGGATACGTCTCTTCAATTCGGGTAGCCAAAATGGTTACCCTGTTGGAGTGTTGTTCAACTATTGCCTGCTCAAAAAGCTCAAAGTACCTATCGTTGGTTAGCTGTGTTATCTTAATAATGCCAGGCTCCAACGACGATATGATGGGAGCATGGTTATGCATCATGGCAAACGAACCCTTCTCGCCAGGAACCCTAACCAGGTCAACCTCCTCTTTAAAGAACACTTTTTGTGGAGTGATTATCTCAAGCAGCATGGCTATTTGTTTTTCGATTCGTTCAGCATTTTCTCACCCTTTTCAATCGCTTCCTCAATGGTGCCCACCAGGTTAAATGCCGCTTCCGGATACTTATCAACCTCACCATTCATAATCATATTAAACCCTTTAATGGTGTCGTTAATGTCAACAATGGCGCCTTTTAGTCCCGTAAACGCTTCGGCAACGTGGAAAGGTTGTGATAGGAAACGTTGAACGCGCCGGGCACGATGAACAACGAGCTTATCCTCGTCGCTCAGCTCATCCATTCCTAAAATGGCAATGATGTCCTGAAGCTCCTTGTAGCGCTGAAGAATTTCCTTTACCTTTTGTGCCGTTCTGTAGTGCTCCTCTCCAACAATTTCGGCTGTAAGAATTCTTGAGGTTGAGTCAAGGGGATCAACGGCAGGGTAAATTCCTAATTCGGAAATTTTTCTACTTAGCACGGTAGTGGCATCCAAGTGTGAGAAGGTTGTGGCAGGGGCAGGGTCGGTTAAGTCATCGGCAGGAACGTATACCGCTTGAACAGATGTAATAGAGCCTCTGTGGGTGGAGGTGATTCGTTCTTGCATCAGGCCCATTTCTGTTGCCAGGGTGGGTTGATAACCAACTGCCGAGGGCATACGACCTAGAAGTGCCGAAACCTCGCTACCCGCCTGCGTAAAGCGGAAAATATTATCGATAAATAGAAGAATATCATTCCCCTTACCGTCACCTTTGTCCCCATCCCTAAACGATTCAGCCACCGCAAGTCCCGAAAGCGCTACTGTTGCTCTTGCTCCGGGAGGCTCGTTCATCTGGCCAAAAATAAGTGTGGCTTGCGATTTCTTCAACTCCTCATCGTCAACTAACGATAGGTCCCAACCGCCAGCCTCCATATTCTCTTTAAACTTATCGCCATATCGAATTACATCCGACTCTATCATCTCGCGAAGCAGGTCGTTTCCCTCTCGGGTTCGTTCGCCAACACCAGAAAAGACGGACATCCCTTCGTACTTCTTGGCAATATTGTTAATTAGCTCCATGATGATAACTGTTTTGCCAACTCCGGCACCGCCAAATAGGCCAATTTTACCACCCTTGGAGTAGGGTTCAAGTAGGTCAATAACCTTAATACCTGTAAACAGCACCTCGGTCTCTGTACTTAGGTCTTCGTACTTTGGAGGTTTGTTATGAATTTGATACTCATTATCCGCCGATAGGCTTTGCATCCCATCAATAGGGTCGCCTATTACGTTTAGTAGCCTACCTTTAATTTGATTACCCGTGGGAACAGTGATGGATTTCCCGGTTGAAACAACCCTCATACCGCGGTGCAAGCCATCGGTAGAATCCATCGCGATGGTCCTCACGGTTTTTTCTCCTATGTGCTGTTGGCATTCAACAATTAGGGGAGACCCATCGGACCGTGTAATGGTTAGGGCATCGTAAATCTGTGGTAGCTCTGAGCCTGATGCGGAAAACGATACGTCAACAACAGGACCAATTACCTGAATAATTTCGCCGATTATTTGTGACATGGCATTGTGATTTTCAAGATGATGTTCTACAAAAATAACTTAATTGGAATAATATCCGCAAAATCGCAGATGTTTTTGTTGATGATATAAATTACCTTCGATATTAAAAAGTATTTTTTAAAGAGAAAAGCCGCTTAGCAAGCGGCTTTTCTCTGCAATTACAATTAAGGTACTACTGCAATTTTAGTGGAATGATTTTAGGGTCGGAAGTCCGAAGACCCGCGCCTGAACGATGCAGTCGGGCAGGGAAGTTGGAAGGTTGAAGCATATTAATTCTGTCTTCTGACTTCTGTCTTCAAACCCAAACCAAAGATTTAGGTTTACTATAATTTACATTCTTCCATTAAATTTGTGGTAGAACCACAATTAAAATCTATCGGGCTTGGTAGTACCTAGAGATGTAGCTGTTAAATTGAGGCTCAAATGTCTCCCTTAGCTCTTTCTGATCAAAACGTTCCGCCACAGCCAGAAGCTCTTGCATAATTTGTAGGTTAAGCTCTGTGTCGTACCCTACGAGTCTGAAGAATTGGGGACTTAGGCTAAAGTAGTACCTTAGGTTCTCAAGCGATGCGTTAGCGTAATCGCTCAGGAGAGCGTTGGCTTTTTCCGTTTCGTTAGCACTGTAGTAGCTCTCAATTAGGCCAATTACAAAGAAGTCGTAGGGAAACTTTTGCTGAGGCAAAATTTCTACAATTCTGTCGAGTACATTTACTGCAGAATCAATCCTATTCATTTCAAGTAATTCTTCAGCTAACCTGTTAAAATTATTTCTAAGCCTAAGTACTAGCGTTGTTCTTTGTACATTGTGATCAACCATAACGTTTGGCTGATCTATCCCGCCCCACTTAAATTTGTCTAAATAATTTTCGTAGAGCTTATCAACGTTTAATCTACCTACCGAAAGGTAGTCGGTTGGCTCGGTAAGTATAGGCACCAACTTATATGCAAACCCCTCGAGCTGAAGGTAGTTGGATAAACCTATGTCGGAATCACCACCTGTTGAAACAAAGTATATTGGTCGTTCCCAGTTGTTGTTTGCCAGTATTTCAAGGATCATCATCTCGTTTTTTTGGATATAATCCTTTTCGATGGTCCACGTAATTTCATCTACTATTAGATGTGCATCCTCGGGCTTAACTATTCCATTCTCAATCACCTTTTCCTTATCAACAGTAATTTTGATATGTTTAGAGGGCAGGTAATCAATCATTTCGCCACCCTGTCCTCGATGACGAGTGTCGGAATTATCGCTACCCACAAAGTCCATTAGCTGTTTCAGCTCAACAGGTCGCTGAATCCTATCGAGGACATATACAACATCACGCGTACCTTGCACAAACTTATCGAAATCCATTGTAATGGGAAGGGGGTCGGAATCGTTGGACTTCCACTTCATCTGTTCGCTATACCAATCTGTCCCCAGTAAGCTGAGGTTTACAATCCTAACATCGGTTCTAATACCCTCAACTTCCTGAGCATACCATAGTGGGAATGTATCATTGTCGCCATTTGTAAAGATGATAGCATTCTGGTCACAAGTATTCAGGTAGTTATACGCAAAATCGCGGGCAATATATCGCCCAGACCTATCGTGGTCGTTCCAGTTTTGTGAGGCCAAAAGGGTTGGTACAGGAAGGGCAATCACTATGGCAGCTACGGCAGCAACCACACCCTTTGAGTATTTTTTTAGGAATTCGTAAATGGCAAGAACACCAATACCAATCCAAATTGAGAATGCGTAGAACGAGCCAACGTAAGAGTAGTCGCGTTCGCGGGGTTGAAGTGGCGTTTGGTTTAGATACACCACAATGGCCATACCCGTTAATACGAACAGGAGGGTAATTACCCAAAAGTTTTTCTGGTCTCGTATCAGCTGATAAACCAAACCCAGCAGACCAAGAATTAACGGCAGCATGTAGTAGGTGTTTCGTGCTGGATGATTTCTCATCTCTGTAGTAAGCTCATCTTGGTTACCTAGCCTTATGGCATCAAGCCCCTTTATACCGGTGAGCCAATTACCATTCATAATGTCACCGTGACCCTGAATATCGTTTTGCCTACCCACGAAGTTCCACATAAAGTAGCGCCAATACATATGGCCAATTTGGTAGCTGAAGAAAAACCTTACGTTCTCACCAAACGTTGGGACTCGCCGAACCTCCTGTTCGCCCGATGGGGTTGTTAATCTTATGGGTTTTCCCTTCACATCTCCCCACTTTTTGTACTCGGTGATATGGTCGGTTTGCCAACTCCACATACGCGGGAATATGGTTTTAAACCTATCATCAAACTGATACTCCGTTCTTAGGTAGGTCTTTTCATAGCGACCGTTCTTTTGAATGTATGTATGCTTGTCTTTGCTGTCAACCGCAGGGGCGTTGTAATACTGCCCGGTAACAAGTGGTCGGGTACCATACTGCTCGCGGTTAAGGTAGTGAAGTAGCGAGAATACTGATGATGGGTTATTCTGATTCATTGGTGGGTTTGCGTTGGCTCGAATCACAAGTAGAGCGTACGATGAGTAGCCTATGGTAATTACTGCCGTTCCCAAAATTAAAGTGTGGAGCAATACCCTTTTATGCTTTACAGTATACCACAAGCCATAGGCGAGAAGAGAAGCTAAGGCAGCGACAAAGATTAAAACCCCGCTGTTGTAGGGAAATTTGAACACATTAACAAAAAGTAACTCAAACTTTGATGCCACTGTAACTACACCGGGTATTATGACATACATTATGCCTCCCAGTATGGCAACCGATGCGGCCAAGGCTCCAACAATGCCCCATTTAGTTGTCTTATGTTTTTTAAAGTAGTATACAAATACAATTGCCGGAATGGTAAGTAGGTTCAAAAGGTGAACACCAATTGATAAACCCATGATGTAAGCAATAAGCACTAGCCATCTGTTGGCGTGAGGTTTATCTGCAACATTTTCCCATTTTAGTATAGCCCAAAAAACCAAAGCCGTGAACAGCGATGATGTGGCGTATGCCTCTGCTTCCACAGCAATAAACCAAAAGCTATCGGTAAATGTATAGGCTAAAGCACCAATAGCTCCACTTCCTATAATTGCAATGGTTTGGGCTAGCGTGGGTTCATTTCCGCTTGCTACAAGCAGCCTGTGCGAAAGGTGGGTTATGGTCCAGAAAAGGAAAAGGATCGTAAACGCAGCTGCCAAAGCCGACATAGCGTTTACCATAATGGCCACCTGACTGGGGCTGGCTGCAAATGTTGTGAAAAAATTACCCAAGAGCATAAAGAAGGGAGCTCCAGGAGGGTGTGGAACTTCAAGCTTGTAGGCAGCAGTAATACGTTCGCTGCAATCCCAAAAGCTGGCCGACGATTCCATTGTAAGAAGATAAACAGTGGCGGCTATTATAAACACTAACCACCCAATTATTACGTTAAGTTGCTTAAAGCTTTTCATTTCGTTTAGGTTTGTTTTATCAGTGCTTAGGTATTTGTATATTTTTGGCGAGGCTAAATTAATTTTTTTTGATCTTTTCTTACCTCTTTTGGAGTATTTTAGCTCTGCTACAAATTTAAAATTCATATACCTCCATCAATTTCTTGCTGTCAATATCTTAGGAGATCATACAAAAAGCTCAACTTTCGCTCACTCTGAATAAAATGTGATTTTTTAGTGTATCTGTAGCAAAACCCTTAGCCTTATCATCGTTTACAAAATGTTTTTTACCTAAATGCAGATAGCTAGTTCAAGACAAATGAATTATCAAAGGTGTTTCAAACCGATGAGGTTGAAACTACTGCCCTAAAAAAGTTTCCTCCCCTCAAATTCTCTACGTTTACTCCCATTAGTGACCTTAACTCCCTGTTTGATAATCAATAATTTTCAATCTTAACATTGTTTTAAGCACCAAAAAGCAAAATTAGCATTACCTTTGCACCCCCAAAAAACAAGTAGATGCTAAGTATCAGAAATATCGCCATTATTGCACACGTCGATCACGGTAAGACCACCCTGGTTGACAAGATGATTATCCAAAGCAACCTATACAAGGAACACGAGAAGCCTGGCGAGCTAATTCTCGACAACAACGATCTAGAGCGCGAGCGCGGTATAACAATTTTGGCAAAAAACGTATCGGTAACGTATAAAGGCGTAAAAATTAATATTATCGACACCCCGGGCCACTCCGATTTTGGTGGAGAGGTGGAACGTGTACTCAATATGGCCGATTGTGTGCTGCTTTTGGTCGATGCTTTCGAGGGTACAATGCCCCAAACACGATTCGTGCTGCAAAAAGCGCTAGCCCTTGGGCTAAAACCCATTGTGGTTATCAATAAGGTTGACAAACCCAATTGCCGCCCCGAAGAGGTACAAGAGCAGGTATTCGATCTGATGTTTAATCTCGATGGCACCGAGGATCAGCTTAGCTTTCCAACCATATATGGTAGCGCAAAGGAGGGCTGGATGTCAACCGATTGGAGAACTCCAGCGAAAGATATAACGCAACTTTTAGATGCAATAATTGAACACATTCCCGAACCTAAGGTTAACAAGGGATTGCCCCAGCTGCTAATAACATCCTTAGATTACTCATCCTACGTTGGCCGTATAGCCATTGGTAAGTTGTATCGCGGAGAGCTCAGCGTTGGGCAACAAGTTGGACTGCTTAAGCATAATGGCCAGCTAATTAAATCAAAAATCAAGGAGCTCCTTACCTTCGAGGGATTAGCCAAGCTTAAGGTTGATAGGGTGGAGGCCGGTGATATTTGTGCTCTGGTTGGGATCGATGGTTTTGATATTGGCGATACTATCACCGATATTGAAACCCCCGAGGCACTACCATCCATTGCCGTTGATGAGCCCACTATGAGCATGCTGTTTACCATCAACGATTCACCCTTTTTTGGGAAGGATGGCAAACTTGTTACATCGCGTCACCTAAAGGATAGGCTCGATAAGGAGCTTGAAAAGAACCTGGCCCTAAGGGTAATGCCCACCGAATCTGCTGATTCGTTTACCGTTTTTGGTCGTGGTGTCCTTCATCTTTCCATACTTATTGAAACAATGAGGCGTGAGGGTTATGAGTTGCAAGTAGGACAGCCACAGGTTATTATAAAGATGGTGGGAGGCGAGAGGTGTGAACCCATCGAGGTTTTAACCATCGATTTACCCGACGAGGTATCAGGTCGGGCCATTGAGCTCGTTACGCAAAGGCGAGGTAGCCTGCTCATTATGGAGCGACGGGTCGACAGGGTGCATCTCGAGTTCGAGATTCCCGCTCGAGGAATTATCGGTTTACGCAACATCCTGCTTACAGCAACCGCTGGTGAGGCCGTTATTGCCCACCGATTCAAGGGGTTCGAGCCCTATCGAGGCGATATCGAAACACGTCAAAACGGATCGCTAATCGCAATGGAGAGCGGTACCGCTTATGCCTACGCATTGAACAAGCTGCAGGATAGGGGCCGGTTCTTCATCGATTCGCATGAGGAGGTGTATGCAGGACAGGTAATCGGAGAGAACAGTAGAGCGGGTGATATGGTGGTTAATGTAACCAAATCGAAAAAGCTTACCAATATGCGTTCATCAGGGGCCGATGAAAAAGCATTTCTGGCACCTCCCGTAAAGTTTAGCCTGGAAGAGGCCCTGGAATACATTCAGAGAGATGAGTATGTTGAGATTACACCCAAGTCCATGCGCATAAGGAAAATCCTCCTCAACGAGCACGATAGAAAGAAGCTAAGTAAACAGTAGCGATTAGACCAACTTTTGTATAACAGATTTTGTGTTTTGATATTATTAATTACCTTTGCGGGATGTTTTTTTGGAAGAGGTGAGCAAAGTTTTAAATAGATATTTACTTCAGTTCAAGGGACTTGCAGTAGGTCAACATGTGTTTAGTTTTGATGTTGATAAGGCGTTTTTTGACGAATTTGAGGGTAGCGAGATAACCAATGGTCAGCTTGGCGTTGAGGTTATACTCAATCGCTTGAGCAATTTGCTTGAGCTAGACTTTTTTATCGAAGGCGATGTTGAGGTTAAGTGCGACCGCTGCTTAGAGCCATTTATTATACCAACCGAGTTCGAGGGTAAGCTAGTGGTTCGTATTTCCGATTCCATCGATGAGGTAGAGGTGAGCGACGACATATGGTATGTTAACAGCAATGAGCACGAGCTTTTACTTGCCCAGTATATATACGAGAGCATATGCCTTAGCCTACCCATCCAGCGCTACCATGGTATCCTGGGAACCGATGCAGAAGATTGCGATAGCGAAATGCTTGACCGTATACAAAAGCTTTCGCTGACAGATAATAATAACACAGGAGAGGAGGGCTCAACCGATTCTCGATGGGATAAGCTTAAAGATCTTATGAATAATCAGAATTAAAACTTTTTACGTAACAATAAATAATTACCAAAATGGCACATCCAAAGAGTAGAATTTCGAAGCAAAGGAAAAACAAGCGTAGGACTCACTACAAAGCAGAGGCTCCAACCCTATCTACATGCTCAAATTGCGGATCAACCACACAGTATCACAGGGTATGTCCAGAGTGCGGATATTACCGTGGCAAGCTAGCAATTGAGAAAACAGTAACTGCATAGCAGTAGCTGGTTTTCCCCATTCCTACAAATTCAAAAATCAACTTTTATGAAGATTGGTGTAGATGCAATGGGTGGAGACTATGCACCTGATGCCATTGTTAAAGGTGCAATAGAAGCCCAAAAACAACTTTTACCCGAAGAGCAAATTGTTCTTTTTGGCGACAAGGAGAAAATTCTGCAAATTCTCAGTAATGAGGGTGTGGACGAATCGAATTTCGAAATCGTTCATTGCTCCGAAGTGATTGGGATGGGGGAAAACCCGGCAAAAGCAGTTGGCAAAAAGACAGACTCGAGCATAACCGTTGGTTTTTCATGGCTTGCCCAAAAGAAAATTGATGGATTTGCCAGTGCAGGTAATACCGGCGCAATGCTGGTTGGTACTATGTACACCATAAAATCTGTACCCGGAATTATTCGTCCGGCTATTGCCAGCTATATACCTGTTGCCGAGGGTAAATTTAATTTGCTGCTCGATGTTGGTATTAATCCCGACTGCAGACCAGACGTGTTGTACCAGTATGGAATACTTGGGAATATTTATGCCAAGCTAATTTTTGGTGTTGATAACCCAAGGATTGCACTGCTTAATATTGGTATGGAGGATGAGAAGGGCAACCTGGTAATCAAAAGCACCTACGAGCTGATGAAGGATAATTCCGATTTCAACTTTGTGGGCAATATTGAGGGGCACGATATTTTCTCCAATGCGAAGGCCGATGTAGTTGTGTGCGATGGATTCGTTGGGAATGTGGTGTTGAAAGAGGCCGAAGCCTTTTATCATCTAATTAAAAAGCGCAAAATTTCAGACCCATTTTTCGAGATGTTTAATTTCGAGAACTATGGGGGAACTCCAATACTTGGTGTTAACGCACCCGTGATAATTGGTCATGGTGTTTCCAACGCAAAAGCCATTATGAATATGATTTTGCAAACCAAATCAGTTATCAGTTCAAACCTATGTGGTAAAATTAAAGAAGCATTCAACTAATGGGAAAAATTACAGCAGCCATTACCGGGATAGCCGGTTACGTTCCCGATTATATCCTCACGAATCAGGAGCTTAGTCAGATGGTCGATACCACCGACGAGTGGATTATGACCCGTATAGGAATAAAGGAACGTAGAATACTTAAAGGCGAGGGCCTTGGTACAAGCCATATGGCGACGTATGCAGTGAACGATTTGTTGCGTAAGACCAATACCCACCCCGATGAGGTTGATATGCTGATATGTGGAGTGGTAACTCCAGATATGCAATTCCCCGCCACGGCCAATATCATTAGCGATAAGTGTGGTATAAAGAATGCCTTTGGATACGATTTGAATGCCGGTTGTTCAAGCTTCCTTTATGCGCTGGTTACTGCATCTAAATTTGTTGAGTCTGGTTCCCACAAAAAGGTTGTGGTTGTTGGCGCCGACAAGATGTCGTCAATTACTGACTATACCGATAGGCAAACATGCCCAATTTTTGGCGATGGTGCAGGTGCTGTTCTACTGGAGCCCACCGAGGATGGTTTTGGTGTGGTTGATTCAATTATGCACGTAGATGGTTCTGGTCGCAAGCATTTACATCAGGTTGCCGGTGGTTCATGCTATCCAGCTTCTGCCGAAACCGTAGCCAAGCGTCAGCACTTTATTTACCAGGAAGGGCAAGCCGTATTTAAAGCAGCCGTATCCAATATGGCCGATACCGCTGTTGAGATAATGAAGCGAAACAACATTGAGCCAGAGCAGCTTGCTTGGCTAGTTCCTCATCAGGCCAATATGCGCATTATTGAGGCTACCGCTAAGCGTATGGGAATACAGAAGGAACAGGTTATGATTAATATTCAGCGTTACGGAAATACCACAAGTGCAACTATACCCCTTTGCCTTTGGGAGTGGGAACCACAGCTACGTAAAGGCGACAACATAATTATCGCCACTTTTGGAGCTGGGTTTACTTGGGGTGCAACATACCTTAAGTGGGCCTACGATGGAAGCGCTGTTAAGTAATGATAGTAGTATACAATATGCTGAAAGCCTGGCAATTGCCAGGCTTTCTTGTTGTAAGTATATTATTGCCTCGAAATTATTAGTTTAACCGATTCTCGATACGTAGGCGTTTTAACCAGCAGCAGGTAAATTCCGTCCGAAAGATCGCTTGTGGGTATACGTATCGATTGGGTGTGCAACCCTTTGTTAAATCGCTTCATTTCGGCTCCCATGGCAGAGTAAATTATTACCTCGCCCTCGCCCATATACAATCCCGTTAAGTTAATAAAATCATTAGCTGGGTTTGGGTATACACTAAACGGATTTTCACCTTCAATATGGTCTGATGTACTTTCATCACCCCAAATACGCACAGCAAACTCCGGATGGTCGATGAATGGATTTCGGTTGTGTTGATATTTTTCGAAAATAACATTGTTCCGGTCAATCTCCTTTTCGCTTACGGGATCGTTTTGGTGCCACTCTAGCAAAAGATCAACAACCCACTCCTCAAAAGCAGGGTGTTGAGTTCCATTGGTAACCTCATTCGACCAAGTGTGCATTTGGTCGAAGTACCGAGTGGCCATATAAAAGTACGTGCGGGCAAAATCGCCTTTGTACTCATCGATGGGCTCGAAAACAGTGCCGCTGTAACCAGCAAACGATGAGCTTCCCAATTTGCTTCCGTTTGATGAGGTGTAGCTTGCTGTACCAACCTCCCCAAATGGGTAATCGCTTCTCACTGCATTCACCTTTTTATCCGTTGGGTAAATATGGAAAAGATCAGTATTCATAGGATCAATGGCTCCTCCAAACCAGCTGCGAGGAAATGAGTGCTCTCTATTATAAACATCACACTCCACGGTTCCTCCAGAGCCGCTATCCTGATCGTCACCAAATGTATAGGAGCACGAAGAGTACATATCCCACACCTTTCCATCTGTTCTCATATCGGTTTCGTAAAAAGCATCCCAGAGATCAGGGGTGTAGCTAAGCACTGTGTGATTATTAATAATGTTGTGAAGGGCCTCCATAAGCTGTTTCCCTTGTTTATTCTGAGCCGATGAGTAATAATCGTCGGGTGCCTGAGCAAATGCTACTGAAGCAAAAAAGTAAATTAGGGTAACCAGAAATAATTTTCTCATAAAATTCTATTTTGGGTAAATAACTCGATCCATTGGAATGTCAAAATCATTTGTTGGTACAACATCTACCATCTGGAAGCTAAAGGCAACACCAACCTTAAATATGTTTTGGCCCGTTAGAAGCTTGTCGTAGTAACCCTTTCCTCGCCCCATCCTATTCCCGTGGATATCGAAAGCTACGCCAGGTATTATGGCAAAGTCAATTGCCTGGTGGTTGTAAATTTTACCCTCATGGGGTTCCATAATACCAAATGAGGAGCCTACCCTCATACAATCCATACCGCTAAATTCGCGCAGTTCAAGCATGTCGCCTACCACGAGGGGTAAAAATATCTGTTTATGCTTGTACCATTTCATAATAAAGTCGTGGGTAAAAACCTCATCGGGCATCGACCAGTACGCAAGCACAACCTTGGCTCTTTTAAAGGCTTCCAATTTTTCAACCTCTTCGAATATTTGTGCCGACTCCCTCATCATTGCCGACCCGTTAGCCTCCTTTTTCCTCTGCTTAATCTCTCTTCGGAGATTTCTTTTTAGTTCAGCTATGTAAGTATTGTTCGACATAGTATTGATAGTATGTATTTTAATAATTTTTACTTTAATCAGAAGTTTATGGTTGCATTGTGTAAATTAGGTAGATATCCCATTAATGACTCTAACGACATTGAGAAAATTATACCGTGAAAAAAATCACCTTCATTCACCCTGTATCCGCCCCTGTATCCTATGTTCAAAGGGTAGGTTGTGCGAAATATATGAAAATCGGCAGTAAGATCAATGCCCAATGAATGTATTTTTTCTTTTTGGGGAGTGAGGCCCTGATCGGTCTGCATATACCTGTTTTCGATGGCATTATCAAAGAATATATTACCTACCAACCGCTTTAAATACAAAACAGGGCCAATGGCTATGTCGGGATATGCAGCGGGAAAAGTGTAATCGATACTGGCGGTGATCACAGATTCTGATAAGGAGCGTTCGTATCCTCTGGCTGGGGTGTATCGAAGGGATCTAAGGTATTGCTTCGGATCTTGTTTTTCTCCTTGCCCCGTTAGTAGCAGGCTGTGGTTTGTAGTAATTCCAGGAAGGTAAAGCCAAGCCTTAACGTAAGAGGCACTACCCATCACCCTGCTGGTTGGCGAGTTAAGGGTGGCTGCATAGAATTGTACACCGTACCTGGGCCGAATATCCCTATGAGCCATTCGTGTGATGGAGTAGAACGACAGGTATGGCTCGGCAGCATTTGACCATTTTTGGTAAACCTCGTTACGGTAGTCCCACGTCCAATTGTTTGTGTAGATAAACGAAACCCCAAGATTAGCTGAGGTAACTATACGCCCCGAGGTAAACGTGTGGGGTAACCGAACCCGTATACGGGCCGTCATGCTAGGATTACCGGAATAGGCTAAAAAGTTTGGAGCCAAGGGGCCGTGTTGTACCATTGCAAACTCGTTCCCGTAGTTGAAGCTAGCCATAAACTTGGGATACCAGCCCGTGTATTCAATGTGTGCATGCGCCCCATGAGTTTTATTGTATGAGTACCCTAGGCTTGATGTTAAGCTACTCGTTAAATTCTGCGAAATGAGGGTTATGCCTGGATAGAATGTAGCGTTTCCATCAGTTAGATCCATAGGGTTAAAATAGATGGGGGCCCAGCTATGAAAGTTGAATAGGTTTTTTGCCCTTACATATTTGTATGATTCTAGCCGATGGTTAATACTACCTACCTCTATATGCCTTTCGGCCGACATTTCGGCTGTAGGAAAGAACGGCTCTTCCTCATCGCCCCAATGATATATTTGCGTTGAGTCGGGTTTTACAGCTACAGGATATGAGCCATTTGCGGTGAACTTTGAGGCTACAAGCATATTGTTGTAGCTTATATCACTTAAACCAAAGGTTGATTCGGCTATTTTATATTTACTGTTAGATAATATGTTAATAGCAAATATGTTTTCTCTATAATTATGGGTTTTGGTAAAGTATAACGTACCGTTGTTATATGCTAGGTTGGAAATATCGTTGTGTATAGGACCAATTAACGTGTCGGGATAACTTTCAATATCGTTATACCTGATTACAACCATTCCGTTTGGAGATGCACAACGGGCAAAAATCTCAGAATCATCGCCTTTACATATTTCCTTAAGCTCTAATGTGGGTTGCAAGCGAATCCTGTGTACGACATTACCCTTTACATCAAGAATGGCAATATAGCTTTCACCATCCACCCATTTCTCTATGGCTGCAATAGTACCATTGGTAAAAGCAACTGGATTAAAAAAACGAGTTTTATGAGTAATCCTGCTTGCCTTTTGCCGCACAATATCATACATCCATATCTCCGAGTAATTAACGTAATCCCAACGTGGATGAGCGCTATACTGGCTCCACAATGCCGTGTTGTTTGAATATGAAACACGGCTTGTTGTAATTCCTGGGGTATGTAATTCTTTTTGTGAGCCGCTGTTCAAATCAATGGCAACTAATTTTGGCCTATGCGACATTGATTTAACAAGCGAAATCAATGTACTATCGTTAAGCAGATGGGGGTACGTGTATTCTACGTAATTGGTATTCTTACTGTCTTTGTTTAATAACCACTTAAAATTGGTTGATTCATCTATAGGTTTAAATCTTTCCCATAGCGAATCGTGGTATGATACAACCCCATCAAAAGCTCTTTTTATGGTTTGGTTTGTGCTCTTTTTAAAAGAACGGTGAAAGGGAAAAGTGAAGAATAGCTTTTTAGAAACCGAAGTTAACGCATCGCTCCATACCTCCGAACCATACCTGTAGTTAGTGTAGCCAACCAGCTGATAGCCGAAGCTGTAGTGGTTTGGAATAAAGTCTTTATACGAGCCCAGCAACCATTTGTCATAGCTAAATTTCGACCCATTATTTTCTGCAAAGTGAGCCAGGTAGTGCCTGTAGAAAGAAGCCTGCCTTCCGCGCCCTGCCTTTGAGTAAGCTGTTTCAACAAAAACCGCATCACCCTCTAAAAACCAGAGTGGGGTTAGTAAGAGTTTAAACCCTATGGCTTGCTGTCCGAGGGTTATATTACCAAATCGCCAAGTACTACCATACATTTTATCGAGCTGCACAATGTGTCGGGTTTCATGCAGCGCAAGGTGGTTGAGCCAGAGCTCCGATGATGCATCTAACGAACTTGTGGCAATAATCTCCATTCGTTTTGGGGCCCACGAAACAAATCCGTTGGACATAACGCTATTGCCATGAATAACAACCGGAAATTTTCGTGGTGTATGGTTAAGCGTGGCACAAACCTTTTGTAACGAATAATCAAGGTATTTGTTAAAAACGAGTGCAAGGGAATCGGTTCCTTCATGAAAAACGATATGGTAATTATCGCTCTGAATCTGTTGCCACTTAAGTTTGAACGGTTCCTGGCCACTATTGTAGTACTGACCCGAAACCTGACCAGAAGTAAAGACAATGACGAAGATTAGTAGAGCATTACGCATTGGCCAATCATTGTTTAATGATTTTTGAGAGGTGTGTAAAACTGCTGCTTTTGGTGGATAAAAAATAAATTCCCGAGGGAAGTCCCGCGGTGCTTACACTGAGCTTCTCGCTGGGGTATATTGTTAATGTTTTTCTTAATACAATACTGCCTAACTGATTAAACAACAGCAATTCTATTTCTTCTGCTCGATCATATTCGCTCCAGAGAGAGAGGTTGGTGCCAAATGGGTTTTGAACCCTAATACCACCCCAAGGACTCACGTTAATCCCTGAACTCAACAATGGATTTGCATCTACATATAGCTTAAGCGTAACTGGCAAGTGATCGGACATGCTGTAAAGGGCATTTATCACATGGCTCGGAAGTGAGGTGTTGGTTGGGCTTATAAGCGATTGATTAAAGCGTTTACCATCCTGCCCAAACGCCCAGTACGTGTCTTCAACATACCTTAATCCGGTGTTACCCTCAATAATCGACTCCGATGCTAGAATAAAATCAAACCTGTCGTCCATTCCGCCCCCCGAATGGCAATCGCCCGAGGTGTGTGTAGACTGCGTGTGGTGCTTAGCATAGTATGAGTTGTTGTTCCAGCTGCCAATTGCATCTGCAGGGTCGTACAGCTGAAATCCTGAGGATGTAGGTGATATAAATGTTTGAAATGCATCTTCACTTGAGGTGTACACGTTTAAATCGCCCATAAACAGAATGTTGTCATCAATATTATACCTATCGATATGGTTCATTATTTGTAAGGCCGATTGGGCGCGAGTGTCTGCATCGCTCGATGTATTCCCGGCCTTCAGATGCGTTACTATGCAGGTGATAAAAATGGTGTCGCCATGTATTAAATCGTCCGATTTATAATACAATCGGTACACATCGGTGAGCCTGGGTGATGTTAAAACGTGGGTTTGCGACTTTAATGCCAGCTTGTTGGTATTGTAGTAAAGCATGTTTACCAGATAGCTGCCTGTGTAGTTGGCCCGTTGGTAGTTGGTTGATCCGTCGACATTAAAGACATTGTCGATAATTCTGTTTACGCTGCTAACGCTTCCGTTCATCTCGTTTACCGTAAATATATCGGGCTTGTAGTATGATGTTATGGTTCGCAAGTAAGCATCTTTCTGGTTTACGTTGTTGTTCACGCTGGTGCACCATGATGTATTCATATCGTAGTAAAGAAGGTTGTACTGCATAACCCTAAGCGTATCGCCTGCAGATGCATACAAAGCAGTGTGAAGCAGAAGGAGTAAAAGGAAGAAATGTTGTTTGATCATAAGTAAGTATATACAATGGTTAATTTGGTATAGAAGTGAACTAGCCCGGTCTATCCCCCTGCTTTCTTAACGTTCTTATAACCAGCATCAAGCAGTATCGATATAATTCGCTCGCGAAAATCACCTTGGATCATAATCTCACCATCCTTTACGCTTCCACCTACACCACACCGGGTTTTCAAAATTTTTGCCAGTTCTTTAAGGTCAGCGTTGGAGCCAACGAAACCCGAAACAATTGAAACTACTTTCCCTCCACGATGTTTCTTCTCGATCCACACCCTAAGCGATTGCTTGCTAGGATCAAGCGCCTCTACCTGTTCTTCCTGTTCCTCGGGTTTATAGTCGGGGTTGGTTGAGTACGCAAACTTAAGCTTGTCTTTCCAATCGTCCATAAATTTTTCGAAATGGGTTAAGAGGGCAAATGTACGAAAAATTAGGATTTTATGAATACCAAAAAGCCACGTGTAAACGTGGCTAAAAAACTCATTAGGGATAGCTAGATCTATTCAAACAGAAAGTCTAAATCGTCGCCGGGATTAAATTCTTTGGGGTTTTCTCCATGTTTGAATATTCTTGCGGGCTTTGTCCCCACCAAGCTAATATTACCATCCTCAACCCTTAGCATGCTTCCTTCCCTAAGTCCAACAACATATGAAAATGGATCCATGGTGATAAACTCAACAATGCGTTCTTCTCGGGTTTCCCCAGCGTGCCCATCGGGATTAGCATCAAGGTAGTGAGGGTTTATTTGGAAGCGTACCAGGTTAAAAGCGCTAAAGTTGTCGGGTTCAACAATGGGCATATCGTTGGTTGTACAAATTGTTGGGCAGGCTACGTTTGAGCCAGCGCTCCAACCAACGTAAGGGATTCCGTCGAGCACTCTATACCTCAGCGTTTCGATAATGTCAAGCTGCTGTATTATTTTAAGAAGCCTAAAGGTATTACCCCCACCAACAACAAAGGCTTCTGCATTTCGAACTGCCTCCTTGGCGTTCCGATGATGGTGCAGAGAATCCACCTCAATACCTAGCTCATCAAATTTCTCTTGTACCATTTTTTGGTAATCGTTAAAGCTAAAGGTAACGGCTGCATAGGGAAGGAACAGAACCTTTTTTATGCCGCCAAGGAATGATGAAATTTCACCCATTGGGTGCTGGAGGTAGGCTTCGCCAGCATTGGTAGAATTGCTAATGAGCAGTAATCTCATAGTGTTTAGTTTGTTAAAATGAGGGCTACTTTCTTTTTTATAATAGACAAGATAATGTCTTTTTAACAATTTATGAAGCGAATGTTAAAATATAATTGCTCGTAATACCCAAGCGTTTTGTATAAAGCAGAGAATCAAATAATACTATGATTCGAAGAATATGCTTAGCGGTTGATTACAACCAACACGAAGCGCTAGCAGCTGCATCTGGTTTGATGTTGTTTCGGAAAGATTCCACGATACAATGGCGTTGCTTAGCACCTCGAGCCTACTGTTCACGTTGTTGCTTGAAATTGTATTGGCAATTTTTGCAAGGTATTCTCCAAATTCAAGCAACCGAAGGTTATCGTATGTTGTAATGGGGAAGAGTAAGATATCGTTTTCGTTGACGTTTTCTTGTTTTACCGTGTCTTTATTGCACAGCATTAGCTTTCCATTCCATGGGTGTATCCATAGCACTTGTTGATTGGATTGGAAGTTTATACGGCAGGTCTTCTCATCAACTACTAAAATTGATGTTGAAATATCTTCTTCCTTGTCAAGGTCAAATAAATCTATAGTATATAGCAATTTATGACGTATTAATTCTACTATATCTTCATTAGAAATTTCGCTAGGCTCCCTTAATCTTTTCTGCAGTTCATTCAGCAGGAATGATTTTATTGCAACCAGCGGAACATCACTGGTTTTGGTGGAAAGTGAAATTACAATATGATTGGTGCCATGGCTATATGAAGCCACCGCGATTCCCCGTTCGTTCTCGGCTGATTTAGGCAATGTGGAAAGCTGAAGGGTTGAACGGGTGCGGTTGGGCACGTCCTGTGACTGGTTTGCTAGCGAGTGTTCCAGTGTTTTTACAAGAAAAGCCTTTCGTTTCAACGTCTGGTCGATGAGTTTACGCTTCCGGTTATTGTCGTGAGCTAGGGCAATTATTATGGCAATAAAGATTAGAATAATGGAACCCGAAACAACCCTAAGCACCTTTAGCTGTTCAATCCTATGCTGAAAGTACTTGAGCTCGCGCTCCTTTTTCTCTGCTTCGAACTGAAGCTCCATCGTGGCAATATTCTGATTGGTTTCCAAATTGAAAAGTGAATCCTTGAGAGCGGTCATTAGCTTATAGTAGTGCAAAGCCTTCTCTGGTTGCTTTTTTGCCTCGTAAACGTTACTCAGGTTAAAGTATATTTCTTTTTCTGTTTCCTTTTGTTGATAAAGTGAAGCGATATCAATCGCTTCAAGTAAATATTTATTTGAGTTATCGTAATCGCCTAACATAAAGTATGCAACACCAATATTTTTTAGCGTGTACGATAGGCGCGATTGGCTATTTATCGATTTAAAAAGTTCGAGGGCCTTAAAATGATAATTGAGGGCCTCTGGGTAAGATTTCATGTTGGTATGCAACATTCCAATATTATCGCTCAGAATGGCAACACCAATGGCAACGCCAAGCGAATCGTAAATATTTAAGGCCTTGCTATAGTGGTGAAGCGCTAAATCGTAATTATTAAGCTCAACATATGCAGCAGCAATATTATTGGACGCTCCTGCCACGGCTCGGGGATGATTACTTTTTTCGTTTGCAACGAGGTAGTTGGTAAAATACTTTATGGCGTTTTGATAGTCTTCTTTAAAAAAATAGATTTGCCCTACATTGTTAGAGATCATCCCAATTCCCTCCTCGTCACCAATTTCTTCGAATAGTTTTAGGCCACTTATAAAGTTCTCGATGGCTAGCTCGTAACGACCCCAGGTTTTGTATACCAACCCAATATCGTTGTAAACTCGAGCCACCTCCTGTTTATTATCGATAAATTGATAAACCGAAAGGGCATTTTTGTACTCCTGAAGTGAGCCGCTAAACTCACCCTGATTGTATAGTACGTAACCGATTTGGTGATGAATATCGCCCATTTGTTGCCTGTCCTTCAGCTTATTGGCAATTGCTAATGCTTTTCTCCAAAATTCTATACTTGTTGAGTATGCGCTATCGGAGTAGGCAATTGCAACTTCACTTAAAATACGCAGCCGAACAGTATCGTGTGGCGCCGATCTTTCTAATCGTTTAAGGCTGTCGATGCGAGAAATATTGCTTGGCAAGCCCTGGCTTGTTAGCGATATTGCTAGTAGCGCTGTAAAAAGGAGGAGTCTGCCCATTTGCTATATTTTGGTTGAGCTCTACACCACAAATATAGTTATATGGGTTTAATAATTAACAAAAAAGTGCTTCCCGAAAAGAAAGCACTTTTAGTGTAGTGAGCAGTGCATTGCCCATTAGAAGCTCAGCAGCCTTAAACCAATAGCAAAAGGATATATCTCATCACCCTTGTTTTCTTCAAATAGCTGTACGGGGTAGTAGGTGGCAAAAAGGCTTAGCTTACGGTAACCAACCCGAGCAGTTAATCCGTAGCGAAATGGCGATAGGTTATAATCATCGCGAACTTTATCCTTTCCCTTGTTCGTTCCCTCGTATACAACCTTGGTGTTCGACCCTATTTTTACACCACCCACCACGCCGGCCGAGAAGTAAATGCGATGTTTGTAGCTGGTTGGAATCTGGAATTCAAGCAACAGGGGAGCAGTAAAGTAGGTGGTTGATAGCTTCGATTTTGTAACAATTTTGTTAGGATCAAGCGCGTACGAGTTGTTAACAACGGTTACACCGTCTTCCACTTTTATTGATGTTGGGTTTCTGAAGTGGTAATTGTTAAACTCAAGCCCTAGGCCCGTCACCAAACCAACCTTATCAGTTCCAAATCCAAAGCTATACTGCATAAAGTTAAGGTTAAAGTTCCAGGACCTACCCTGCTTCAGCTCAAGATATTTTAGGTCATCCTGCATATTTATCGATTGGTCTGCATCCATAAGGCCGTTGAAACCCCATTCAAAACCGGCCCAATGCCCTTTGAAACGGGCCTTACGCTTATAAGTAAAGTTTTTGTCCTTATCGCTATCGAATGTGTGCTTATCGCCAGTCTCGGGAATTTCAATAGACGTAGTACCACCCTTCTCAACGATCACAATTTCGCGTTTGCCTATTCTAATCTTTGTTGTATCCTTACCGCTCACCGCCGTAACGGTTTTCGTATCTACATTGGTTTTTGTTGTATCAACGATGATGTACTTAGTAGTATCGCTCATCTCTAGATCTTGTAGAACTTTTAGCTTATCTTCTTGGGCCACTGTTATGGTGGTTAAAACCGATAGCGCCAGAGTAGTTAATAGTAATTTCATGCCATTTTTTTTAGTGAAAATTTAATTTGTGAATTTTGCTGTATGACGGCAAGGTAAATAAAATGTTACAGGGCTCTGTTAATTTTTACGAATGGGCACAGAAAGAGCAAAGAGTTCCGATTCGAAATAAATTTTCTCAATTCTACCTTCCCTGTTCTTTTGGGCTTCTAGGTTCAGCGTTCTGCCGGTTGCGCTCGAAAGCATATTGAATCCCATTTGGGCTAATTCAAACAGTCCAATTTCTCGCACGCCTGTTGATTGGTTGCTGCGTTCAGGTTCGGGTTGGGCTTCGTAGGGTAGATGGACCTTCGCTAAAGATAGAATAGATTTACTATCATCAATTACAATTGATTGTGGTATTTGAGCTATAGTTATACTTGATATTTTAGTGATTTCAATATTCGAATCAACTTCGTGCGTTTCTTGCGAAACCTGGCTCGTTTCGTTTTCGATAATTGTTTGGGGATTATCTTTTATGGTTGCAATTGGAGTTTCAATAACACTCGGAACATCAGCAGCGATACTTATGGTTGATTCTTCAGGGGCAACTGGTTCAATCATCTCATCTATAGCAATATTTCGAGTTTCGGTATCAGCAGCAAAATGCTCACCGTTGATTGAGTCGAATTGGTTAATTCCAACGCTCAGTGCAAAAACCAGTATAATAGCAGCAGCAACGCCGCTACTAATGGTTAGCAGCATTCTGTGCGATATGTTAGCTAGGCCAATTCGTTTAATTGCTGATTTCTTGCCGAATACCAGTTCTGCGTTTGCAATGAGCTTCGTTCTTTTTATATCCGAAAGCGCTGTGCCTGCATGTGTATCAGTTTTTAAAAGATGTGTAAGCTCCTTATCCTCGCAGCCTGTCATGTCGCCCTCAATTTTTGCAATGCATAGGTAATCTAACCGGTTAGCTACGCCCCACTGCGAATCTTTTTTTAAAAGTTCACGTTTTGAATATGGGGTTTCAACGGGCAGTAGATGTGCGTTTTCAATACCATTTAGCTCAGCTGCCAAGTCGGGGTTTTGCTCAAGGAATGCCTGCAACTCCTTGGCCTGCGTAGACGACAGATTGCCATCGATATAGTCGATGAAGTAAACCTCGTAGTTGTTTCTGCTGATTGACATAGCTATATCACTGTTTCTAAATGTCCGATGTACTGCTTCAAGGCAATGCGCGCCCTGTATATGTATACCTTTACTTGCGATTCGTTAAGCCCTGTAATCTGTCCAATCTCCTCGTAGGAGTATCCCTCGTAATCTCTTAGGAGGATAATAGAGCGTTGAATATCGGGTAGCTTTTTAATCGCTTCATGCAGCACCTCCTGTAGATCGTTGTACTGCGCCGTGGTGCTTAGGCTACTCTCAGTGGTTTCGTCCATTGAGCCGCTGCGCTTATTCACTCTAATAATATCGATACAAGCATGGTATGCTGAGGTGAACAGGTACGATTTTGCCTTGGCGTAATCAACTTTGTCGTGTTTTACCCACAGCCGCTCAAAACAATCCTGTACCACATCGTTAGCGCTATCGGCATCGCCCAAGGTTTTTAGGGCAAAGCGATACAGTCCATCGGCAAAGCTATCTACACAAGAATTGTATTCCTTAGCGGTCATGCTCTTTTTCGCGGTGTTTCGTTGGTATGACGGTCAACCCAGCGCAAAGTTACAGCGGTATAAATTTTTTTGTTGAAATATTTTAAAGGGTTTAAAAAAATAATGAACTTAGTACCTGAAATTTAGAACCACGAAGTAAAAATAATCTATAAATTGTAATAGTAATTAATAATCAGAAAAAGCATGAACATGAGAAGAGTTTTTATTGCCCTACTTGCTTCAACTATAGTTTTAGGTTGTGCTCAACAGGTTAAAGAAAATGAGTACAATATGGATCAGGAGAACCTCACCCTTGCAACCATATGGTACCAGAGTTCGCCCGAGGTAAAAGCGTTGTACTACCAGGGCTTTAATATTGCTAAGGAAAGGGTAGTTGAGTATAGTAAGCAAAAGAGCGATAAGCCCAAAGCGGTAGTTGTTGATTTGGACGAAACAATGATCGATAATAGCCCATTTCAGGGTAAAATGATTGAAACCGGTAAACCCTTTACACCTGAGATGTGGGGCGAGTGGGTTGCCCTTGAGCAGGCCAAGGCACTACCCGGTGCGGTTGAGTTTACCCAATTTTGCCAAACAGTGGGTATAGATGTAATCTACCTGAGTAATCGTACCGTTGATGAGCAGGATGCCACCATGCGTAATATGGAGAAGCTGGGGTTTGCCTTCGTTAAGCCCGAAAACTTTTACTTAAAAGAATCCATAAGCGGGAAGGAGCCCCGTCGTGAAGCAGTAGCTGAGAAATTTGACATCATCCTTCTGCTTGGCGATAACCTTAACGATTTTGCCGAGGTATTTGAGGATCGCACCGATAGCTGGGGTCAGCCAATTGTTGATGAGTATCGTGAGGAGTTTGGTCGTAGGTTTATTGCATTCCCCAACCCAATGTACGGCGAGTGGGAGAAAAACATATACAACCACGAGCGTGTAAGCGATGAGAAAACTAGATTTAAGCTCAGGCGTAAGGCTGTTAGAGCCTTTTAAGCCCTAATTTTTATATTGGTACTACTACCAATTTCGTGGAAGAAATAACCTATATGCTATATATCAGTCTTGTAACTTGATGTTTACACAAAATAATGATGTTTAACAAGCAATACGCTCCTAATGTTTTGATATTATGAATGTTTCTGGCATTCAAATATAATTGTTCCACTGAAATCGTAGTAGAACCTGGATTATAAAACCATTAAGTAGGTATGCAGCCATTGGTGTATTTCTAAACGGTAAAGGCTATTTTGGAACCGGAGCAGAGTACACCCAACCCGTTGGTTACAAAAAGGATTTTTGGGTTTACGACCCCAATGAGGATTTTAGATCACCCACTAAATTTGCTTAAAAACTAAGGCAGGCGAGCACCCGGTGCTCGCCTGCCTGTTTTTAAAGTGGTTCACCACTACCGCACGAGCCCTCTCGCGAGGTGGCGAAGAAATGCCATACTATAAAATCGTGTGGCAGCGTTGGCCAAAGTGCCCTAAGTTAAACTATCAGTTCATAGAACTTGGTGGATAGAATTGTTAGTAATACTATCCCTTGCGCTCAATCTCCTTCAAGTTATCCATCTTCTTCTTTTCCAAAAAGCCTCGTATATCGAAAAGGTGCTCCTTAACTTCCCTGTTTCCAAATTCGTAAACCTTTGTAACCAGCCCGTCCAGAAAATCTCGATCGTGAGAAACAAGTATTAGCGTGCCATCAAATGCTAGGAGTGCGCTTTTCAGGATATCCTTGGTGCGCATATCGAGGTGGTTGGTTGGCTCATCGAGAATTAGCAAGTTTACTGGTTCTAAAAGTAACTTTATCATCGATAGTCGGGTTCTTTCACCTCCCGACAAAATCTTAACCTTTTTGTTTATATCATCGCCTCCAAACATAAAAGCCCCAAGTAGATCCTTAATCTTGGTTCGTATATCACCCACAGCCACATCGTCGATGGTTTGAAAAACGGTTAGCTCCTCGTTGAGCAGCGAGGCTTGGTTTTGCGCAAAGTATCCTATTTTAACGTTATACCCCAGGATCATTTTTCCATCAAAAGGAATTTCACCCATAATGGCCTTAATCATAGTCGATTTACCCTCACCATTTCGACCAACGAATGCAATCTTTTCGCCACGCTCAATGGAGAAAGATGCGTTGGAGAAAACGTTAAGTTCGCCGTAGCTTTTTGAGATGCCATCGGCAACTACTGGCCAGCTCCCAGAACGTGGCGAAGGGGGAAAGCGGAGCTTAAGGGCAGATGTGTCCTCCTCATCAACCTCAAGTATCTCTAGCTTCTCAAGCATTCGAACCCGTGATTGCACCTGGTTGGTTTTGGAGTAGGTTCCCTTAAATCGTTCAATAAACTCCTGGTTATCGGCTATCATTTTCTGTTGCTCGTCGAACTGCTTTTGCTGTTGCTCCCTGCGCTCGCTGCGCAGCTGAAGGTAGGTTGAGTAGTTCACCTTGTAGTCGTAAATGCGCCCCATCGTTATCTCTATGGTGCGGGTCGTGATATTATCAACAAAAGCCCTGTCGTGCGAGATTAGGATAACCGCCTTGGCGCTATTTATAAGAAACTCCTCCAGCCATTGTACCGACTCAATATCCATATGGTTGGTGGGCTCATCGAGCAGAATGAGGTCGGGTTTTTGCAGCAGAATTTTGGCCAGCTCAATACGCATGCGCCATCCTCCGCTGAATTCACTGGTAGGTCTCGTGAAATCCTCACGATGAAACCCAAGTCCTATCAATATTTTCTCTACCTCGGCATCAAAATTTATCTCCTCAATGGTGTAGTACTTCTCGCTTAGGGTCGATACGTCTTCAATAAGTTTATAGTAGCTATCCGATTCGTAGTCGGTGCGAATGGTAAGCTGATGGTTCAGCTCATCAATCTTTCGTTTCATCTCAAAGATACTGGCAAATGCCTGCGATGCCTCCTCGAAAACAGTTCGGTTATTCTCGGTAATAAGATGTTGAGGCAGATAAGCTATTACGGCATTAGTAGGAGCGGTAACCCTACCACGGGTTGGCGTTTTTACTCCGGCAATTATTTTTAGCAATGTCGATTTGCCTGCGCCATTCTTGCCCATTAGGGCAATTCTATCCTTCTCGTTTATGGCAAAGGATATATCCTTAAAAAGCGTTGTTCCACCAAATTCAAGGGTTAAGCTGTCAACAGAAATCATAGCAAAAGTTAAATGAGGCGCAAAGATAGCCTCATTATTCATTTCCCAAAGATGATGTTAGCCGCCTTAGCTGGGCTAATTGGCAAAACCCTAAATAGAATCAAATGGGTAAAGGTTTACGCCATTAAGAAAGGCCTCTCCCGTTATAGACAATATATTGGTAGCTAATGTTATGCAAACGGATTTTCCTGTGCCGTCAAGCTAAGCAATTTTCAATACCCTCGTAAAGCCTGCCTGGCTGGCAGACAGGGGTTGATGGCTTGGTTCTATATTGCAAAACTAAAGCGCACCTGCCTTCGGCAGTGAGGCAGGGGTGCTTTTCTCGTTCAATTGCTTATTCCATCGCTATTGCACCTCTCCGAGGTGCGAGGACTACCACCGTAGGTGGCATATAGCGATAACAGAGCATAGAATAGGATCTCCTCGCCCCAGCGGCCTGCCTGTCGCTGACAGCAGACAGGGGCGAAATAGCGATTGAAAATGGATAACAAAAATTGTCAGCACCCCAGCGGGATGCAATACCAAATCCAAACACACTCATCCACAACCTATTGCACCCCGCTGGGGTGCTGTTCCTTTCCAACTCCCTTTGCCATCGCTATTGCACCTCTCCGAGGTGCTGTTCTCTTTCCACTCCTAATGCTATCGCTATCGGACCCCTGCCTGTGCCGGCCCGCCTGACCACTGGAGTCGGGCTGGAAGGCAGGCCGCTGGGGTACAGAAGTTGCCGCCGTAGGTGGCGAATAGCGATAGCACAATAATATTCGTGTTTCTTCAGCACCCCGTGGGGGTGCAATATCAAAACAGATACATTCCTCCACAACCTATTGCTTCCCTGCCTGTCGCTGACAGCAGACAGGGGCAAAATAGCGATAGGGTAAAACAACAGAAGATTATTCTGCACCCCAGCACCCTGCCTGGCCGGCAAAGGCAGGGGTGCAATAGCGATAGCATTTTTATTCTATTACGGTTTGTTATATCTTTATCCTTACAAAAAAATCTACCATGAAATACATTGGAGCACATGTTAGCGCGGCGGGAGGGGTTGAGAATGCCCCCATTAACGCCCACCAGATAGGAGCCAAAGCCTTTGCGCTTTTCACCAAAAATCAGCGGCAGTGGGTTGCCCCGCCGTTAACCAGCGAGAGCATCCAAAAATTTAAGGAGCAATGCCAAAAATATGGCTATTTGCCCCAGCATATCTTGCCACACGATAGCTACCTAATAAACCTTGGTCATCCAGAGAGCAGTGCGCTGGAAAAATCGCGTGCAGCATTTCTCGATGAGATGCAGCGTTGCGAGCAGCTGGGCCTCGATAGGCTAAACTTTCATCCAGGTAGCTCGCTGGGTAAGGTAAGCGACGAGGAGTGCCTAAACACCATTGCCCAGAGCATAAACATAACGCTTGATAAAACATCGGGGGTAAAAGCGGTTATCGAAAACACCTCGGGGCAAGGAAGCAACTTGGGCTACAAGTTTGAACACCTGGCTTATATTATCGATAGGGTTGAAGATAAATTGCGGGTTGGGGTTTGCATTGATACTTGCCATGCGTTCACGGCAGGATACGATATTAAATCGGAGGAGGGCTACACCACAACCTGGAATGATTTTGATAGAATTATTGGTTTTGATAAGCTTATGGGTATGCACCTAAACGATAGCAAGAAGGAGCTGGGTAGCCGGGTGGACAGGCATCACAGCATAGGACAAGGCTTACTGGGCATTGATGTGTTTAAAAGGATTATGAACGATGCTCGATTCGACAACATCCCCATGGTGCTGGAGACCATTGAACCCGACCTTTGGGCCGAAGAGATAAGGATGCTGTATGGGATGATTGGATGATCTCGTTATGCTTCGCATTCCGAAACAGATTGAATGATTGGAAGACCTGTCAGCCCTGCCTGTCGCCAACAGGGCAGACAGGGTGCGAAGCCATGTCTGCGTCTGGGGTGATTTATTGATTGGATGATTACAGGTAAAGGCCGAGTTTAGGTAGCGAGTTCGGATGCTTCGACAAGCTCAGCAACCGTAGAGTACTTATATAGCTGGCTGATTAAAGATTACGACTGTTGTGTTTAGGATTAGAAGAACAACAACCTACTTCTTCATCCAGCCAAAAAACGGCTGTCTTACGAAGCACGGCAACTGATTACCGACAACTGATTACTGATTACCGATTACCGACCGCTACCCCTTTACCGCAATGGCAATAATCTTTTCAACCTTACCCTCGTCGTTCTTAACGGGCGAGTATGTCTCGTTAAGCACAAGCCTGGAACCACCAATTGAGCCCTTGAATACATGCTGACGAACAATTCCTCTACGCAAATCGTCCCAAAACTCCTGGTACGATGCATCATCATCGGCCTTGGTGCGGAAGAAATCGGCGTGGTGCTTACCAGCCACCTCATCGGCTGTTTTACCCATAATGGTTTGTAGGGGCTCGTTTATCCTGATGATGGTACCATCGGTAGCATACTCCGTAACAAAGGTGGTGCTATCGAGAGCCTTTACAATGGCTTGGTACTCGCCCTCGTGCCCACTGGTTTGCTCCTCAAGCTTTTCTACCGCTGCCTCAAGTTCCCGAACCCTTTGCTCTGCCATTTTTTGTTCGGTAATTACTCTGCTAATACCCCAGGTTCCCACCACCTCGCCATGGGTATTGAATAGTGGCATTTTGGTTGCCGACATCCATTGCTCGCGGCCATCGTCGTACTTCTCATATGCAATTCTATCGACAATGGGTTGCTTTGTACGCATAATTTCCTGCTCCTCCATAAAGAAGTGCTCGGCATTATCCTTGGTGTGAAAATCGAAATCGGACTTACCAATCAATTCCTCAGGTGCTTTGGCATTGAATAGTTTAACCATTGATTTGCTGATTCGCAGAAAGTGACTACTCTCGTCCTTAAAGTAGATGTAGTCGGGGATATTATTCATAAGGGCGTTTAGCAGCGTGATCTCCTTTTGAAAATCTTCCTGAAGTTTTTCTTGCTCGGCTCGCTTACGTTCCATCTCTTCCTGAGTAGCTTGCAACTCCTCCATATTCTGGCGCATCTCCTCCTCCTGAGCCTGCATCTCCTCGGCTTGTTGCTGCGATTTTGCGAGCAGCTCAGTAGTTCGTATATTTATTCTAACGCTTGCAATGGTTGCGGCAATGCTCTCGGCCAGCTTTTCGATAAACTCAACCTGGTAATCTTCGTACACCCCAAAGGTAGCCATCTCAATTACGCCGAGCACTTCATCGTTATACCTAAGCGGCACAAGAATAAGGCAATGAGGCCGCTCCTGGCCTAGCCCACTGCTAATGGTGATGTAGTTCTCGGGCACATCGGTCATAAAAATGGTTTTGCCCTCGCGGAAGCATCGGCCCACAAGCCCTTCGCCAATCTCCACTGATTTTTCCATATACTTTCGCCTATCAAAGGCGAAGCAAGCGGTCATCTCAAGGAAAGGATTCTCGGTATCGTTATCGTTTAGAATAAACACTCCACCCTGATTGGACCCGGTATAGTCAACCAGGTTACGAATGGTATTAAACGACAGTTCGTATAGGTTATCGTTATTCTGCCGTAAGATGTCGCCAAACATAGCCATCCCCTGAGTTGCCCAGCTCTGCTTTTGCTCCTCTTGCTTACGTTGTTCTTCGATTTGCTTAGCTTGCCTTAGGCTGTTTTGCATTTCAATAAGCGAAATGCCCAACAGATCTTTTTCGCTAAGGATTTTAAATTCAGCCTCCAGATTTCCCTTACCAATTTCGCGGGCAAAGCTTTCGGCTAGGTTTAGGCCTTCAATCAGTTTATTCACCGAATTGGCCATATCCTCAAGCTCATCGCCAGTGCTGATGTTAAGCGCTTTGCTCCTATCGATATCGCCCAAAGCCATATCGTTTAGCACAGAAGTAGTTTGAATAATTGGTTTTGTAATTGTTTTTGAAACGTAGTAAAGCACTAAAACCAGAATGAATAACCCCAAAGCAGCCACCAGTAGCCCGTATGTAGTTGATTTATGCGCCTCCACCATAACCTCGCTCATTGGGATTATAACCCCCACAGCCCAAGGGGTATTAAAACTTCCCACGTTAACAGGTGCGATGGTAACTAAATGCAGATCGCCATTAAATTCCCAGCTAAAGCTATAGGAAACACCCATCAGCACCTTGCTGGGTATTCGGTGCTCCATGGCTATTTCGGGGTACACCTCCTGAAACGTTTTACCCAGGTTCAGCTCGTTGCTATGGGCAACAACCGTACTGTTATTTGATAACAGGAAGGCCTGAGAGCTATTGTATGGCCTAATCTCTCTGATTGTTTCTTGAAACTTATCGAGGGTAACGTCGACTCCGGCAAGCCCCACAAAATTTCCATTATGCCTAATGGGTGCACTTACGCTGGTCATAAGCACCTCGTTTACCCCATCGATCTTGTAGAAGTAGGGGTTCGAAAGTAGCTCTATGTTATTCACCTTGGCCTTGTGGTAATCGCTACCCACTATGTCGCCAGTCATATTACGCTGATCAATCTGAATCTGACTATACCCATTCTTCATAAAGGTTGATACGGATCGGCGGCCATAGTTCTTGTCGTAGTTTGGGTCAATTGCCCAATACTCAAGGTTATACCAAATGGTGGCGTAGCGGGGGTTTTGCTCAATCTGATTTCTGATGATATCAAAATAGATGCTATCGCGGGTTATGCTATCGAACCTATGGTAGCCATAAAAGGAGTGAGCCAACGAACGGGTAAACCCCAGGTCAAACTCCAGCTCCGACTTAACCAAGTTTGCTGCATTCTCGGCAGAGCTTAAGGCAAAGGCCTGTGCATCGTTTAGAGCAATTTTGTAGGTTCTATACTGAATAAAGGCAACTATAAAACCCAGCACCAAAATAGATGTTGCAAGAACGTATGCCAATAGCTTTGCTCTGATATTCATCTTAAACCGGATAGCCATACCGTAACTCTATTAAATTTTTCAAAACTGAAACTGCTATAAACCAGCGGAATATCTGTCAGGCAGATTTATTCACGGTTAAAAGTACAAAATGTTTTTTTAGTATCTACTTTTAAAAAAGCGTTTTCCGCCATATTATTCGAGGGTTATGTAATTTCAAATGGTAAAAAAGTTTAATTTAGCATCCAAATGGTATTCACAAAAACCCGCACAACCCTTATGGCTAGTTGCATTAAGACAATACTTCTCAACTTTTTGCTGATTTTTTTTGTATCACATGCTAGCGGACAGGCCTCCTTGCAACAAAACCTCACCAGTACAACCGATAGCCTTTTAAACAAATCGATTTTATATACCCAGTCGGATCCTGACTCAGCATTAATGCTAGCTAACCAAGCCATTGATTACGCCCAGGAGTCGAAAAATGCAACCCAACTTCAAGCTATATATCACCAGATTGGCTACATATACTACACTCAAAATAGGTTTGAACAGGCCAACAAGCACTTTAGCGTTTCGCTTCAAATTGCCCATGAGCATAACGATAAGGCAGGCAAAGCGCTTGCGCTTAACCGCCTGGGCAATGTTAATCAGCTCCAGACAAATTACCTAACGGCTCTCGACTATTACCTCCAAGCGCTTGAAATCAACCAAGCAATAAACAGTAAGGCTGAGATTGCCCGAACCCTGGTAAACCTTGCCAATGTGTACGCAGTTATTGGGCAGTATCAGCATTCAATAGAGCACTTCCTCAAAGCTATGGATATACACGAGGAGGTTGGCGAGCAAGAGGGCTTAGCATGGACATCGCTGGGTATTGCACGACTTTTTAAACGGCTCGACCTGTTGGACAGGGCAATGCAATACGCCGAATCAGCCTTGGAGTACTACCGCAACATTGAGCAGACAACTGGCAACAGCGTGGGGGTAACCCTTAGCCTTAGCGAAATAGGTAGTATTTACCATAAGCTGGGCAACTACCCCAAAGCACTTGAGTACACGCAGATGGTGCTCGACATTAACGAGAAATCCGAGAACATTTTTGGCCAGGCAGCGAACCATATTAGCCTTGGGGTTATCTTTCTCGATATGGGCGATGACCAAAGAGCACGCAAGCATTTGAACGAGGCCATTGCGCTTAAAGCTAGCGTGGGCGACAGCCTCGACCTAGCCTCACTATATCGCCATTTGGGTAAAATTGAAATGCGTAACAACAATCTCCAGCTAGCCCACAAGTATTTTACCCAAAGCCTCGACTTTGCTAAAAAGCACAGAATTATCCCCGATATCAGCGAGGCGTACCTTTGCCTTTCGAGCATCTATACTCAGCTTGGGAATTTGGGCAAAGCCTTGGAAACCTTTAAAAATCATACAAACTACAAGGACAGCCTTAACTCGAGCGATATTGCCAAGCTGGAGATGCAGTACGAGTTTGAAAAGCGAGAGAAGGAGCAGGAGCTACTTACCCGACAACGCGAAGCCTTGCAGGAGGCTAGGCTCGATAGGCAACGAGTTGTTCTAATATTTTTCGTAGTAGCCTTTTTACTTGCGGGAGCTTTATCGGCCTTCATATTTTATGCCTACCGCGAGAAGAACCGGATTAACCAACTGCTGGTTGAACAGAACATAGAGATTAGCAATCAGAAGGAGGAGATTGAAAGCCAAAAGGAGGAGATTGAGCAGCAACGCGATTTTGTTACCCGCCAGCGCGACCAAATTGCCGAACAGCAGCGCCTTATTACCGACAGCATAACCTACGCAAGCCGTATACAGAATGCTGTGCTACCCAGCCAAAACACCATGCAGCAGCTGCCCTGGGAATCATTCGTGCTTTATAAGCCTAAAAATATTGTAAGCGGCGATTTTTTCTGGACCTCGCAGCTTGGTAATGGCAAAATTTTGATTGCTGCTGCCGACTGTACCGGGCATGGAGTTCCTGGTGCTTTCATGAGTATGCTTGGCATTACCTTGCTGAGGGATATTGTAAGCCGCGAAACCGAGATTGAACCAGCCAGTATACTATCGAAAATGCGCGATATGGTGCTGCTGTCGCTTAACCAGGAGAAGGGGAAAATCGATCAGGCCGACGGGATGGATATGGCCATTGCCATAATTGACCCCAAAAGCCTTGAGATGGTGTTTGCCGGTGCATACCTATCGACCATGGTAGTTAGGGAGGGGGCTATTGAACCTGACGAGCATTTAACCACCTACAGATTGGCTCATAACGACAAGGCTACCCTAATTGAAATACTTGGTGACAAGATGCCCATTGGACACCACGTGCTCGGCAACAAGCCTTTCTGCAACAAATCGTTAAGGCTACAAAAGGGCGATATGCTATACCTATACTCCGATGGGTATGCCGACCAGTTTGGTGGCCCCAAAAACATCAAGTTCTTGTTGCAGAATTTCCGCGAGCTGCTACTTAGCCTTCATGGTAAGGATTGTGAGCAACAAGAGGCTACCCTACAAACAACCATAGAGGAGTACAAGGGCAACAGGAAGCAAGTTGACGATATGCTGGTGGTTGGGGTGAGAATAGCATAGCGAGCGTAATGGAGCTTACTCTTATTTAATAAGTTTTAGCCCTTCTGTTGCCGATGCATCATCGGGGCTATGCATTAGCGCTTTATTAAATAGCACTTTCGCCTCTCTGTATTTTTGAAGGGCCACCTTATTCCAAGCTAACAAGATTATTGTATCGTAATCGAATGGGTAAAGGTTAATAACGCGTTCCAAATAGCCATCGGCCTTCTCATACTCTTGCCTATTGTAGTAAATAAGCCCCATCCTATAGTTCACAAGGGTATTCTGTGGATCAATCTCCAGAATTTTATTGTAAAGAACAATAAGTTCGTTCCATTTTGCCTGTGCGGAAAACGGGTAAGCCATACCTAACTTCGGCTCAAGGGCGTATGGCCTTAACGAAATGGCCTTACCATAATAGTTCTCCGATTCTTTCAAATTTCCAGCCCCGCCTTGCGTTTTCAGCCCGATAGGGTGCAGCGCCTTTTCCGCCTTTCAGCGTGGGCTTTATACCCCAATTTTCAAAGCAGCCCTTAGCAAGCAAACCAGGCTAGGCGTCATCCGCCATTTCGGTCGAGGGTGGCGAAATATCCTATAGCCCCTCGAATGCCTGTTCTCTCCAGCCGCCTTCCCAAGCGCAACGCTCTCAGCCTACCCGCAAATTTTGATGTTGTCAATTCAGCTTCGGTTAAAAACAGGCTGCCGATGGGCTACAGCTTCGTTCTCGTCCACCATGGTTGCTAACGGCTGGGGGTTTGAGCAGTGTGGGAGAGCGAGCAACGATTTCGTGGGGGGACAAAATTGTACCGAACGTGCTAACCCGTTCCGAGTTCCCAGTATCAACCCACAGTGGGTACACCCCTTGCTGTAGGCAGTGCTTTTTTATCTAGGTGTTACTTGCCAAGTAATTGTGTCAAAATTAAAATCAGTAAACAACTCACTACTGCTTATAACTCTAACATCCCCGTGTCGTGTCTCCTTGCTAAAATTATAAACTCGGTAAATAAATGCAGAATCTTCGTAATATTCAAAAAAGTGCTTTTCGTTTTTACTCATATAGAATGGTTGATTGAAACCACCGCTTGTAGTCTTAACTTCAATATAACGTGGTGAGCCATTATCATTTATTGAAGAAATATCATAGCCCAAACCATCTCCTTGCAATCGACTCAAATGCTGAACATTTTGCATTGCTGTGGCTCTTTCTATAGACAGTGTTTCTACTAAACGGTCGACTTCAAATTCTAAAACAAATTCTTCGCCTTGGTCGCCTATTTCATTATTTCGGTCTCTTGCTTTCTCCCAATCAACTTTATGTGCAATAAAGCGTCTTGTTTTTTCCTTTATTGCTTTCACTTCTGCGGGTTGAATAACAGATTGTGAAATAGGATTTATCAGGGAGAATTTGGCTGGGCGTGAACCTTTATTAACTACAAATCCTTCATCGTAGGTTTTTATTGTTTCTTTTTGGTGAGCAACAATATTTCCTATTCGTTGAATAATCAGAGTTTCTTTTCGTGTTGTCGAGGGCATATTATTCTCTTCACTAAATTCTAAAACTGTGTGTAGAAGTTTTTTTACTTCTGATGTGTTTAATTCACCATATACTGTTAATAACGGTTTAATTGCCCGTCTTATCTGTGCTTCTGTATGTGCTGCCATTATTATTCCTTAATAATTCGTAATTAAAAGGTGTTCAACGTTCTTGTCGTTTCTATTCATAAAACTAACAAGGTAAGTTTTGTCAAATGATTTGATATTTAGTCCTTTATTGTCATATAAACTAAAGATGAAGTCGGTATTTTTAATGATCATCATCCATTTTGCCTTGCATTTACTAGTTAGATAATCTGCAAGTCTTTGTTGGTCTGCTTTTGTAAACTCATTTTTTGCATAGGTGCTAAACTCACTATCATATGGCGGGTCAAGAAAAATGAAATCATTTTTTGTTGGTTGGTGAGCATTAAAAAATTCTTCAAAGTCTAAATTTTCAATAGTTGTATTATCAAGTAGTGATTTTAATTCTTTAGACCTTAAGTAATCAACTTTCTTTAAAAAGTTTTTTCTGTTGTAAGCAATCCCACCGTAAGGAACATTAAAGTCGCCCTTAGAATTATAGCGAAACATTCCACTATAAGCAAAATTTCTGATGAATAGGAAAATTGCAGATTTAAATGCACCATTGATTCTATATTTCTTGGTGTTATTGTAAATATGTCGGAAGTGCATATAAAAAGCACTTTTCAATGCTGTTTCAATATTATCTAAAATGTCATTGTCAGGAAGGACATTTTTAATACGCTCAAGTTCCTTCATTCTCTTAATTTTCCTGATAAGATTGATTTTAATTTCTTTGATAAAATTTTCAATATTGAAATTGAACATTGTTGAAAACATACCATTGAATTGGTCTGAGTGAGTTAAAATAAACTCAAATAAAGTGTCTTTCAGCTTGGTGTCCTCAATTTTGTCTTGGGAGTATTTTTTGTAAGTCTGAATAAAAAATATTGCGTTATTTTCAATTACAGTCGTCAACAAATCCCAATTGTGAATTATCTCGTCAAGTGCTTTGAAAAAAACTTGTCTGTCACCATTTGTAATACTCTGGTATAGGCAAATTAATTCTTCTGATTTGTCGTTTATGTAATAGTTGTCGGCTTGAATTGCTGTATAAACTGCTCCACCTCCTACAAAAGGTTCGTAATAGTCGGCAAATTTTTCTGGTAGGTTTGGTATTATGTATTTTAGTTCTTGTTCTTTTCCACCTGCCCATTTTAGTAGGGGATACAGTCGTCTGGCTTCAATGTAGTTGCCTTTGCCAAGTCCGATTTGATTGTAAGTTTCAACTGGTTCTGCTACTGTATTTTTCATTCTCCAAAGTTAAATTTTTAGTTTCGTCTATTTGCCATGTTGTCCGAAAAATTGTCGTTGGTGCTGTCATTTAGCATTGCCTAAAACTTACCATATTTTGGAAAATGGTTATACCTGCAAATCTCAAGTTACCAAATAGAATACACATACCTAGCAAAGAGCATTTGACGTTCAAATGTGTATAAACTTGCGGTATCCCCTTCAAATTTTTATCAATATCATAACAATTTCTTTTAGCTAAGGGCTTTTATTTTAGAAAGTCCATGGCGTTTCGGTGTCCTTTGGGCTTTCTAAAAGTCATTTTTGGACAATAGGATATTATTGCACAAGGATTAGCCCCTATCATCAGGCAAGCCAAAAGGCTTATAAAGCATGGCGGTCTAATCGCTTGGGTAGCAAATAAACGGTCGTACAAAAAAAAGGAAATACTAGGCAAGGGTGCCAATATCCTAAAAAGAGAATATTACCTCATTTTCTTGGCTGTTATAATCACGCTCTCGGTATGCACATACCCATTGCCATTGGCAAAGCTGCCCGATGTAATGGGGTTTATTGACATCACCAGGTATCCTTCATCCTCAAACTTATTGCATTGGATCTCTATCTCCTTGGCCAAATCATCGGCATCTACCACGCTGTACTCATCGTTGGTCTCAACACGTGTCCAGTAGGTTGAACGGGTGTGAATTGCAATGGTTTTATACATAGCCTAGAACATTAATTTAACATCAAATGGTATTAACACCTACTACGAAACAACCCTCAATATAGTTTCTATGATTTGTAACACGAGAGCATATGAATTAAAATTGTGATGGATACAGGCTGAACCAGCCATAATATCTACATAAATATCAAGCTATTGCGTGTTGCAAAAAATAATTAGGTTGTTTAGTACAACCAATCGATTTTGTGATAATCTTTGCACTAAATGAAGAAAGGGGTCGACAAACACTAAAACACTAGTTGCCTTAACTTTAAAACACCCACATCCCTTAACGAAGCAATGCAAAACGTACTTATCCTTCTGGATCAGCTCTCGATCTGGAAACCCTACTACCCTACCGAGAGCATTATTACCGCCTCGGATTACCTAAATCAAGAATCAAAGGATGAACCAAATCTGGTGATCAATCTGTGTGGCGACATCTCGTATAACTCCGAGGGTTACTACTGCTCGCTACTGGCCACCGCCCGTGGACACAGGGTGATTCCATCGCCCGAAGTGCTAAACAAGCTGGAGTCGGGTGCGGGCATTCGTATGGATAGCATCCTGCACAAGCTCTGCCACAGCTGGATTGAGAAGCAAAGAATAACCGATGATATTTGGTACCTGAATGTGTTTTTCGGTTCATGCACCGAGGTTGGGCTCGAAAAAATTGCCCGATTCATTTTCGATAACTACCCCTACCCCATACTAAGGGTTGCATTTAACACAAAGGCCCATAACCAGCTCGAGGCCATAACCCCGATTAGGCTTGCAGATCTTACCGATGAGGAGCAGAACCACTTTGCCGAAGCGCTGAACAGATTCAGCAAGAAGGTGTGGCGAAACCCACGTACTAAAAAGATTCCACGTTACGATCTGGCCATTTACCATGATCCCAACGAGGCTTTTCCTCCAAGCAATAAGAAGGCGTTGGCAAAATTTATTGATATTGCCAAGAAGATGAACATTAACGCCGAGCTGATAACGGAGCAGGATCTGCTCAGGCTAATGGAGTTCGACGCGCTTTTCATTAGGCAAACCACCGCCCTCAACCACATCACTTTTCAGGTGGCCCAAAAGGCCAAACAGGCCGATATGGTGGTAATTGACGATCCGCTTTCGATAATCCGATGCACCAACAAGGTTTACCTAAACGAGCTGCTGGCACGCGAGGGCATTTCGGCTCCAAAATCAACCCTGATCTTCAAGTCAAAAATTATACGTTTCGATGAGGTGGCCCGCATGCTTGGCGCTCCATTTATTGTGAAGATACCCGACGGTTCGTTCTCGCATGGGGTTAAAAAGGTGAAAAAAAGCGATGATTACGACCAGGTGCTGAGCGAGTTTTTTGAGCGTTCATCCATTGTGCTTGCCCAGGAGTACCTGCCCACCGATTTCGACTGGCGTATTGGGGTGCTCAACGGCGAGCCGCTTTACGCTTGCAAGTACTTTATGGCCAAAGGCCATTGGCAAATCTACTACCATCAGAACTCGGGTAAAAGCCGAAGCGGTTTGGCCGAAGCTATTCCCATTTACAAAGTACCAAAAGCCATACTCCGCACCGCCATAAAAGCTACATCGCTTATAGGTAAAGGTCTTTACGGAGTAGACCTAAAGATGATAAACGACAAAGCCGTAATTATTGAAATAAACGATAACCCCAGCATCGACCACGGAGTTGAAGATGCAATTCTGGGAGATGAGCTGTACTACCGAATTATAAACCATTTTGTGCAAAGCCTTGAGAACAAGCATCAGTAATGGAGCAGAACATAACCATACGACCTGTCGAACCCAACGATCTAACTTCGGTTTTAGAGATAGAGCAGCTATCGTTTGGCAACGAAGCATTTAACAGGAGACAATTCAGACACTTAGCCAAAAGCCCAACCTGCCATTTTGCGGTTGCTGAAATTGAGAACCAAATTGGTGGGTACCTTATACTAACCACACGCCGAAAGAGCAAGGTTCTGAGAATATATTCCATAGCCACTAAGCCAAGATTTAGGGGACAGGGTATTGGCGAAAAGTTAATGAACTACACCAAGGTTTTTGCTGCAAATCAATTATTTGACACCATATCGCTTGAGGTGAAAGAGTCCAACGCAGCAGCCATTGCCCTGTACCAAAAAATGGGGTTCGTATCAACAGGTAAAAAAATGGACTACTACGGACAGGGCGAAAACGCTCTGGTCATGCGCTTTACGACAAGTTGTAACTAAAATTGGCCTATACAGCGGTTTGGGGCGTGGATAGTGGGGGGCTTGCGAGCCGATTCAACATCCCCCGAGAAAAACGATAAAACGTGGTGAAGGTGCTGGGCTATACCAACTTATCCCCCAATAGCTACACTCCTTTGTTAGCCACAGTTGATTTTTTATAAACTCAAAGTCATTTGTTGTGGAATTCTATATTTTGATGAATCAGTCAATTGAGATTCATTAGAATTTATTCTAGATTTCATGATCGAATTTGATATGCTGTCCTTTAGTCTAAAGTTAGTTAGCAATGCTTCGTAAACAGCATTCCTATTGTCTTCTTTGCCACCAACGTGATAAAAGTGTTCTTTCGTAGAAATATTACAATCTTTCCAAACTGAGAAAACATATTCATTAGTACGATATTTATTGCTTAACCAAGTTGAAAGAATGTATTTTGCATTAGAATCATTTAATCCTTTATTTTTTAGTACATGACAAAAAATAAAAAATAACTCTAAAAATCAACAAAATAGCATGAAATAAATTTGGTTAAAAGACTGATATTCATTATATTAAAAGATTATTATCACATAATTCTTCTAATGATGAATACCAGTCTAAGCAGTAAAGATACATCCTTAATTTCGGTCTTACAAGAGCATTTTAGAGGCGAACTCAATCTGGCTAGGGTCAAGCTCATCGCTCTTTTTATAACGGCTCTATGCAAAATAAAGACAATTAATTATGATAGGCTAGCCTCCGCATTTGACACCAAGGTGGACAAGAGCAGCTCCTACCGAAGGATTCAGCGATTTATGAAGGAATTTACATTCCCGATGGAAGTTGTTTCATCCCTGATATTCAAGTTGTTGCCGTCCCAAAGTGACCTTGTCCTGGTTTTAGACCGA